>Ga0208881_1000414_pt1 | contig 15027 bp, 17 predicted proteins | sample Knorr_S23_td_AAI_FD_185610 | JGI IMG/M metagenome (GOLD analysis project Ga0208881, IMG submission 185610) | Marine microbial communities from Southern Atlantic Ocean transect - Knorr_S23_td_AAIW_ad_876m_LV_B (SPAdes) (version 2) | ecosystem: Environmental > Aquatic > Marine > Oceanic | place... | reverse complement strand
TCACCAATGGGATCTCAAGCATCATTGCCAAACCAAGTGCTTCACCTTTAAGGGCAATTCCCGGACCCGAAGAAGCAGTAACTGCTAGATTACCACCAAAAGAAGCCCCAATAGCAGAGCAAACTCCTGCGATCTCATCCTCAGCCTGGAATGTTTTTATCCCAAAGTTCTTATGCTTAGCCAATTCATGAAGTATATCTGAAGCAGGTGTAATAGGATATCCACCATAGAACAGGTCCAATTTTGACTTATGCGAAGCTGCTATCAACCCTAAAGCAGTAGCCTGATTACCGATAATATTCCGATAAGAACCATCAGGCAGTTTTGCGGGCTTTATCTCAAAACGATTTTAAAAAGCCTCATATGTATCAGCAAAATGATAACCCGCCTTTAGCACGGTAATATTTGCATCAAGAATTTCCTGCTTTGATCCGAATTTCATTTTCAGAAAGTCGATAGACGAATCGATAGAACGATTGTACATCCAATACACAAAGCCCAAAACGAACATATTCTTACACCGATCACGATCTTTTGTCCCTAAAGAAAAATCCTTAAGGCTTTCTCTTGTGAGTTTCGTTACATCGATATCATGTACTTTGTAACCTTCTAAACTATGATTGTTTAAAGGATTTTGCCCCTCTTCAATACCTGCTAAACGCAAATTACGCTTATCAAAACCAGAGATGTTAACGATAATAGTACCACGTTCTTTTAATCGGGATAAATTCTTTTTTAACGCCGCAGCATTCATCACCACAAGCACATCACAACGATCGCCGGGTGTGTATACATCAACAGATCCAAAGTGAATTTGAAAACCGGAAACACCCGCTAAAGTTCCTAAAGGTGCTCGTATTTCTGCCGGAAAATCAGGGAACGTACTTAGATCATTCCCATATAATGCCGTATTATTTGTAAATTGAGTTCCCGTTAATTGAATTCCATCACCGGAATCTCCAGCAAAAAGTAGGGTTACTTTTTCAAGTTTTTTCGGAACTTGAGTCATTAGATACTCTTTAATCGTCTATATTTACTACCCCCTTAACTTCAGGGGCATACTTTTTTATGGATTGTTCAACTCCGGCTGTTAAAGTCATTTGATTTACATTACAACTTTGACAAGCGCCATGAAGTTTTACCTTTACCACCATATCCGGAGTCACCTCAATTAAAGAGATGTCTCCCCCATCCGACTCTAGATAAGGGCGGATATCAGCTAAGGCTTTTTCAATCTTTTGGAGTAATCCGGAATCGGTCTGTACTGACATATTTATTCATTTAAGATGAGCAACCATCCATGTTTGTAATTTTAACGGACTCTGTAGGACTTAAATTTTTATTACGTAACTCTACTTGCTCTACTACATTATTAGCTAGTTCCATAAAAGCCTTTGCCGACTCACTATCTTCCTGAAGCACTACCGGACGACCAATATCAGCCGCTTCCCGAATACCCTGTACAAGTGGGATCTCTGCCAATAAAGGCAAATTTAAATCGTCGGCAAGGTTTTTAGTACCATCTTTTCCAAAGATATAATATTTATTCTCAGGAAGCTCCTCCGGGGTGAAGTAAGCCATATTTTCTACAAGCCCCAAAACGGGTACTTGAATCGTATCTAATTGAAACATACCTACCCCTTTCTTAGCATCGGCCAGGGCAATGTTTTGTGGCGTACTTACAATAACAGCCGCTGTCACAGGAACCGCTTGCACCAATGATAAGTGTATATCTCCTGTTCCCGGTGGTAGATCAATTAACAAATAATCGATTTCACCCCAATAAGAATCTTTAATAAGCTGGTTTAAAGCTTTCGTAGCCATCGGCCCTCTCCAAACCACTGCTTGTGATCCGGGAGCAAAAAAACCAATGGAAAGTAATTTAACACCATAACTTTCTACAGGCAACATAACCTGTTTCCCATTTACATTACTTGATTCAGGGCGAGATCTTTCAACATCAAACATAATATGCTGAGATGGTCCATAAATATCAGCATCTACAATACCAACTTTATAACCTTGTTTCTGAAGTGCCACAGCTAAATTTGCTGTCACTGTAGATTTTCCTACGCCTCCTTTTCCGGAAGCAACAGCTATAATGTTTTCTACGCCTTCGATCTTCTCACCTCTAATCAAATTAGGATTTTCTTCCTGCTTTGCCTCTACGGTAATACGAGCATTAATTTTAGCTTTAGCATATACTTGTTTGTGGATCGCTTTTAATATATCAACTTCCACTTGCTTCTTTGCGTGAAGTGTAGGATTATGGATGGTCACATCAACATTTACTTCATCTCCAAACACAACAATGTTTGTTACCAAGCCACTCTCTATCAACGATTTCTCATCACCTTTGACCTTTACACTCTTCAGTGCCTCTTCTATTTGTTTCTTCTGTATATTCATGCTGTAATTTTGCTCTGCAAAGGTACAAAAATCAAGGTTTTAAACATCAAATGGCTCCCAAAACACATTCTTAAAATTTAACATTCGATCCCCATCAAATCTATGTCCTTCATTTTCTAATAGTTGTTTCATCAAATGAATCCCGTCAAAATGATGTTTTCCGGTTAACAAGCCTACTCTGTTAACCACTCTATGCGCAGGAATATCTCTATCATGACTGCTATTCATTGCCCAGCCAACCATCCTTGCCGATCTTACAGCTCCAAGATATTTGGCTATGGCACCGTAAGTCGTCACCCTCCCATAAGGAATCCGGAGAACCACTTCGTAGCAACGTTCAAAAAAAGAGATTTGTTCAGGCTTTTTAGGCATTTCTATTTAACTGAAACTTTATATAGGTAATGACCATTCCCTTATCACGAAAAATACCTTCGTAATTGGTCCTAATCTTCAACAATTCATCATCCGGCTTTTGCCGATCAATATCATAACTGGAGTCTAAAATTTTATGCCCATAACCTTCTATGATTCCCAAAGTATAACCGTGAAGAAATTGAGAGTCGGTCTTCAAATGTAAGATCGCATCGTCTGCTAAGACTTTTCGATATATTTCCAACATATCAGGTGCTGTCAATCGCTTTTTACGACGTCGGTATTTAATTTGCGGGTCTGGAAAAGTAATCCATATTTCACTTACCTCACCTTTGGAGAAACAATGGTCTATGAGCTCTATTTGAGTCCTTAAAAAACCAGCATTTTGCATTTTATTATCAGTTGCGGTGCGCGCACCTCGCCACATCCTAGCCCCTTTAATGTCTACCCCAATAAAATTTTTACCCGGAAACTTCTCTGCCAACCCAACCGTATACTCACCTTTTCCACAACCCAACTCAAGGACGATAGGATGTTCATTTTTAAAAAACTCTTTGTGCCATTTTCCTTTTAAATGCAATCCTTTGTCTAATAGATCGGGCCTTGGCTCCTGCACCATATTTTTGAAGGTCTCGGTCTCGGCGAACTTCCTTAGTTTATTCTTTCCCACTTCGTTCTTTTTTGCAGCACAAAAATACAAATTCAATAAGGAAACCTTTTTCTATCTTTGAATAAACAATTTTATAAAGATGCGATTCGTAAAATTTACACTATTAGGACTTGTTGGAATTACTCTGGCCTTTCTAAGTTTAGGCTTCTTCCATACCAATTTTCAATATGAGAATCAGATTGAAATTAACGCCTCTGTAGAAGACTCATACGCTACGTTCATAAATGACTCTCTGAAATCAGAATGGTTGCTTGGCTACGTTGGAAATGAAACATTAAGTGGTGTTAAACTTCGTCCCGGACATCGGCGTTTATTGAAGTTTGAACAAGATGGACAAAGCTTTGAAATGATCGAGGAATTAAAAGGAATCAAAGAAAATGAAAAGTTCATTTTTGATATGGAAACTGATCTGCTTAAAGGTACCATAGAGATTTACTTTGAGGGGGATAATGAAAAAACGACCATGAAAGTCTATTCAACGATGACCGGTTCAAATATTTTCTATCGCTCCATGTTTTATTTATTAAAAAGTAGTTTGCAAAAACAATCTCAGGTGAATTACGAATCATTTAAATTGAAGGTTGAAAGTTAAATCCCGATCGATAGCATCGAGATAAAAATTGAAGATCAACTTTCAGTAAAAAAATAAAATATCAATATGCTTTTTTTAGGGTAAATGAAAAAGTACAGCCCTCACCTTCAGTACTTCGTACGTTGATAACCTGATTGTGTGCTTCGATGATGTGCTTCACAATCGACAAACCTAAACCGGAGCCGCCTTTTTCTCTGTCGCGAGATTTATCAACACGATAAAAACGTTCAAATATTTTATTCAAATGTTTCTGAGGAATCCCATTTCCATTATCAGCTACTTCCACCAAAACATTTCGGTCCATATCGTACGTACGAACCAAAACCTCGCCACCTTCTCTACCGTATTTAATCGCATTAACAATTAAATTAACCAATACCTGTTTTATCTTCTCCACATCAACCTGCACCATAAAACGTCCTTTTTGCGTTTGCATTACAAGCACATTCACATTTCTTTTCTTGGCCTTCATCTCTAACTGATCGACTACATCAAGAATAACTTCTGTAATATCTACCGGCTCTTCTTCAATCTCTATCTTACCACCTTCAAGCTTTGTTATTTCGTCTAAATCCTCAACAATATGGATCATACGATTCACACTCTTATTAGCTCGCTGTAAAAATTTTTTGTTGATTTGAGCATCATCAATCGCTCCATCTAATAGCGTATCAATATACCCTTGAATATTAAAAATAGGCGTTTTAAGTTCATGTGCTACATTACCTACAAACTGACGACGATAACTTTCGCGAATCATCAGTTTTTCTATTTCTTTTTCACGATTAATATTCCAAGTATTCACGTCTTTATTTACCTGTCGCAAATCCACATCTTTCAAGTCACCCGGTTTAGATTTAAAATCATGTATATTCTTATAAATAAGTTTAATTCTATTGTAAATAAATTTATCTACTAACCAACGGACTAATATAAAACTGGAAAGCCCTACCGAGGATACTAACAAAGTGGACTCTGAAAAGTTAAGTGAAAAATCAAAAATAAGAAGATGTATTGACAAAATAAGCATCAACAATAAAGAAGACACTAAAGAAACCAACCAGGACTGATCCATTTTAGATTTCAATCTGTAAAAAAGCCAAGTACGCTTATTCATTCACTTTAAATTTATAGCCTACTCCCTTAACGGTTTCGATATAGTTACGACCTAACTTCTCTCTCAACTTTCGCACGTGCACATCAATGGTTCTACCTCCTACTACAACATCATCCCCCCAAATTTTTTCAAATATTTCTTCTCTTTTAAATACTTTTCCGGGTTTTGAAGCCAGCAAATAAAGTATTTCAAATTCTTTACGAGGTAAAGACATAGGCTCTTCGTCTACAGTTACCTGATAGCATTCTCTATCGATTTTTAAACCCCCTATTTCAATAAGATCTTTAGGAGCTTCTAACTGAGTAGCAGAACCTTTTCTCCTAAGCAAAGCCTTTACCCTGCTAACAAGTACTTTTGGCTTAATAGGCTTATTGATATAACCGTCAGCACCGGCTTCCAATCCCGCCACCTGAGAGTAGTCTTCGGCACGAGCCGTTAAAAAAGTAATTAGAATATTATCATACTTCGAATTAGAACGAATGTTCTCACAAGTTTCAATTCCATCCATTCCGGGCATCATTACATCAAGGACAATTAAATTAGGCTTAAACTCCTCTAATAGATCCAATGCAGTTTGACCATCGTTACAAGTTGCCACAACAAAACCCTCTTTCTTAAGATTGTAACTTAAAAACTCTAAGATGTCTTTCTCATCGTCAACAAGTAAAATGCGATTATTGCTTTGCATATTTTTAGGATGATTTGTGTAAATATAAAGATTATTGTCAGAATTTATTAGTGCAAAAAAAAACTCCGCCGAAGCGGAGTAAAATATCTATAATCCTAACCTGCTAAAGAATTTAGTGATTCCTGAAGCAAACTCAGATGGAATCGTTTCTAGCATTGAAGCTAATGTTAACTGATCATTTACACCAATTGCGATCGCAATTGAGATTATTAAACCGATCATCGCATAGGAGAAATCTTTAAACATTAATCGGAATGACGTAGCTATACTGTTCTCTCCTGCATTTCTAATTGCCATGGCAACTTCACGACCACCTAATAAACCGATGAACACCCAGGTAGTACTCATTGGCACTTGAGAGTGTAATTTAAAGTAGAATAATATAATACAGTAAATAAAATCTACAATAGTCGCAAAACGAACATCGGTGATTACCGACTTCTCTGTAACGATCTTTTGAATTCTACCACCTTTGTAGTAAAGCAACAAACCTAATCCTGCGAATATGACAAGTGCGAATCCCATAAATTCACTAAAAGCCATATCTCGTGGAAGGTAAACAGCAATGTTTGCAGCATCCTGCATTAACCATACAGACCACAAAGTCCCCGATGTAATCCATTGGGCTATCGTCCATCCAAATTTAGCTTCACCCACAAAATACTTCTTAGCAAGTTTTGATATCGCCAGGAAAACAATAAAACCAAGGAAGAATGCTAAAATGTAACCGCTCATACTCTTTGCCAATACTTTACCAATAGCAGCAGGAGCGGCAGCAAAAGAGGTTAATAGAATGAATGTCGTAGATACAGGCATTCTAAGACGCGTAAGTATTAATAAAAATACCGGTGCTGCAATTTGTAGAAAGTGGAATTCGGTTGGTGCAACCTCAAAACCCTTGGCCATTAAACGACCGTGAGAAACATCACCGGCATAATTATACCAACTATAACCTACCGTAAATAAAAAAATACCTCCGATAAAGATCCAAAGTACCCACCACTTCTTATCTTGATTCGAAGCAATGAACGTCCCTAATGTTTGTATACTATCGTTGGCAACAGCAGCATAAGCAGCAAATAAAAACCCTACCCACATAGCAATTTGAGGATAAGGTGTTGCAAACATAGCCACCATAAAGGCTACAATAACAAAAGAAAGGAATGATTTCTCGTCTTTTTGGATCCAAAGAGACACGGGAAAACTAAATCGTCTGATTAGTTTTTTCATATTAAAAAGAGTGATTTAAGCTTGAAACAACTAGCTAGGCAAGTACAGCAATCGTGTAAACTACTACTAAAATAGCTGCGTATAAAAACTTACTGATCTCAATTCTTTTTACAGTCGTAGTGTTCATTTTCTTTGTTTTTAAATTCTACACTACAAATAACAAGCATAATCCAAACAAAGCAGTTAAACTAAAATAAACCTAATGTTAAGTTTAAGTTAAGCAACCCTTTATAAGATAAAAAACTTCTGGCTTACCACCTACAAAACACTACTAAAATCAATACTAACAAACACATTACGCAACGAGTCCACACAAACTTCATGCTTAATCAAAAGGTCTAATACACGTTCTTCAAAATATACCTTGTAAAAACATGCAACACAATAACTTGCTCATTTAATTGTTTAAATTATTACATTTGTTTCTTGGTTTAATTATAATATTTATTGAAATATAATTTCATGAAAAATCATGGTGAAGATAATTCATATTTACATACAATATTAGGGGCTTTGCAACTGATTAACATACTAGAATATAAAAAAGGGAAATCAAAATAATAAATTCTCTGCACAATTATTTAAAAAAATTCTATCAAATTTAAATTTTATGACCCATCTAAAAGAAGTAAAAACAAAAGGCCAATTAAAAAAATTTGTAAAATTTCCTTTCAAACTTTACAAAGGAAATTCTTGCTGGGTCCCACCCATTATAAAAGATGAAATAGCCTTATTTGATAAAACTAAAAATCCCGTTTTTAAACATGCAAATGCCAGACTCTTTTTAGCACTAGAAAATAATGAAATCGTTGGTAGAATTGCCGCTATTATCAACCGTACCGAAATCAACAATCAAGGGCTTAAAAAAATGCGTTTTGGCTGGTTTGATTTTATCGATAACATAGAAGTTTCTAAACAATTACTTGACAAGGTCGAGGAAATAGGACGGGAAAATAAATTGAAATTCATGGAAGGTCCGGTTGGATTTTCAAACCTCGATAAAGTGGGTGTGCTAACTGAAGGTTTTGACCACCTTAGCACTATGGTTACCTGGTATAACTATCCTTATTATGTGAATCACTTCGAAACATTGGGGTTTGCCGTTGAAAAAATATATTTGGAGAACAAATTTCTTTTTGAAAATGTAAAAAGAGAACCACTAGAGCGAATTAGTAGGCTCATTAAAAAACGTTACCAAATCCGTTCACTTAATTTTACAAAAACAAAAGAACTGCTTCCCTATATTGATGAAATGTTTGATCTATTTAATGAAAGCTATGCATCCTTAACGTCATTTGTTCCGATTTCTAATGAAGAAAAATCCTATTTAATAGATAAATACATTCAGCACATAAATCCTGAGTATATTAAATTTGTACTTGATAAAAACGGAAAAATAATCGCTTTTGCCGTTATCATGCTTTCATATGCACAAGCTTTACAAAAGGCAAACGGAAGTTTATTTCCGTTTGGATTTTTTCATCTGCTAAAAGCAAAAAAACAAGCAAAGATGTTGTTCTCAATCTCATTGGCATCCATCCCACTTATCAAAAAAAAGGGATACACGCTCTACTTTTTCTGGACCTCCAGAATTCTTGTGAACAAAATGGTATTAAAAATTGTATTAGAACACCTGAACTTATCGAAAATGTTTCAATTGCCGCCATTTGGAAAAATTTCAACCCCATTACTCACAAAAAACGTTGTACCTATAAAAAAAACCTCTCAACAATTGTTGAGAGGTTTTAAAAAATAATCTTAAACGTATTTCTTCTTAAAACTTATACTGCAAGTTCATAAAAATGGAGTTTTCAGCATTCCCTTCTTCCGGAGTGAAACCTTGTAAATTTGCGGAAACAGACACGCCTTTTACAGGGCGATATTCTAAACCGGCAATCACATAATCACCATTTTTAGAGTCATGACCACCTTCACCGCAAGAAACCATATCATAACGTGCAAATACTCCTACATGATCATTTACATAATAGGTTCCATAAGCAGACACAATATTGTAATCGGCTCCCTCAATATTACCATGAGCAGACTGAGTATTGTATTCAGCACCCAAACGTAAATCCTCGGCTTTATAACCTATAAATAATGCCATTGTATTTTGGGAAGGAAAAGAAACCAATGTAGAATCTTCTTCAGAACCCTCATCAGATTTAGACATCATATCGGTATAAATACGTAGCGTTAATTCATCAACAGGCTTAAGTGTTAAACCAAAACCTTTTTTCATGTTTGCATCACTTTGGTTCTTTTTGTATCCTTCGCCATTTACCATAGTAAAGTCAACAGCAACCATATCGTGAAGTTTGTAATCTGCAGTTAAACCCATATCGGCTGAAGGACCCATTTTAAAGGCATCTTGAGCCGATTTTTGAATGTAACGATAGCCCCAGTTTTTCTCTTGAACTTTAAACTGCTTTAATTCTACCTGACCAAAGTTTACAGTTAATTTATCTGAAGCCTTCCATTGTAATGCAGCTACTTTTAAATATGCAGTACGCGCATATGTATCTGCCCCACCAACATCTAAGGTTAATTTAGCACTCAAGGCATCGCTATATTGGTATTTACAACCAAAATAAGCCCTTGTAATTCCAAATTCAGCAGCTTCATCATTTACACTGTAGTTGAAATTGGAGAAGATTTTACCATGTACTTTCCCATCTTGTGCATGTGCAAGGTTAAGACCTGCAAACATTAATGCAATTGTAAAAAACTTTTTCATCGTGTTTTTTTCAAGTTTCTAATGCAAATCTAACAGGTCGTCAGACAAATCAGGTTAATCACTATTTAAAAGTGTGTTAAGGAATTGTAAACAAATATTTGATTATTATGCTAATAATATAATATACCACCAACAAGCAGTCTCAATTGTAGATTACAATCAAACTGTCATTAGTAAAAGAGAAACTCTAAACTAAACGAAAAAAAACATCAATACTTACTGACAATCACGAACAGACTTCACTGCAGCAATCAAGCCAACATGACTTACAGAGTAATAGGTGTTTTTTCCTACTCGTTCTGAACTGAGTACTCTCTTATTCTTTAAAGTGTTAAGATGATGTGATGCGATTGCCTGCTCTATTCTTAATGCTTTAAAAATTTCGGTAACCGACATACGAGGAGACTCTTCCAACAACTCAACTATAGAAATTCGAATGGGATGTCCAAGAACCTTTAACATCGAAGCAGCGGCAAGCAAAGCTTCTGAATTTAGATTTAATACTTTCATTTTATGGAGGGGGTTTTTCGTTATACTGCCCCAAATATAAGCATTTGTATTTAAACAATCAACCTTATACCTATTTATAACTTTATTTTATTCAATTACAAAACATACTTTCTATTAAAAAATAACCATTAGATGAAGCTAATATAATATATACATTTTAAACTATTTAGTAATTAGAATCCTAAGAACACGAAAACATTATATTTCTTTTCTTAAACGGGCAACAGGGATTCCAAGTTGCTCTCTATATTTTGCAACTGTTCTTCTAGCTATAGAGTAACCTTTCTCCTTTAATAAATCCACCAACCTGGCATCAGTTAGAGGTTTAATTTTATCTTCTTGTTGAACAACCTCATCCAATATCATTTTAATTTCTTTGGTCGAAACATCCTCACCCTGATCGTTTTTCATAGACTCAGAGAAAAAATATTTAATCAGGAAAGTGCCATAAGGGGTATCTAAATATTTACTGTTTGCAACTCTAGATACCGTAGAAATATCCATTCCAATCCGATCAGCAATATCTTTAAGAATCATCGGTTTTAGCATGCGCTCATCTCCGGTAAGAAGATAATCCTGCTGGAAATTCATTATGGAAGTCATGGTTAACATTAATGTATGGTGCCTTTGACGAATAGCATCGATAAACCACTTTGCAGAATCTAATTTTTGCTTTACAAAAAGCACAGCATCTTTCTGTTCCTTATTCTCACTATTATTGGATTCTTTGTAACCCTGCAACAACTCTTTAAAAGAACTATTAACCCTCAGCTCAGGAATCATCCCGGTATTCATAGTTAAATCCAACTGTCCGTCTACTATTGATATTCTAAAATCAGGAATAATATGCTGCACTACTTTAGATGAACCAAAAGCCCCGGGCTTAGGATTTAACCTAGAAATCTCTTTTAACGACTTCTTCAAAAGATCTTCCGGGACAGACAAACTTGATCGTAATTTATCATAATGCTTCTTTGATAAAGCATTAAAATGATTGGAAACTATTTCTCTTGCTAATCCAATAGATTCATTCGTTGACTTTTCACTTAACTGAATTTGCAAACACTCTTGTAAATTTCTGGCTCCTATTCCGGAAGGCTCAAAATCCTGAATAACTTTTAAAACCTGCAAAACCTCTTGCTCACTGCTTATAATATTTTGAGTAAAAGCAAGATCATCAACTATGGCAGAAAGCTCTCTTCTAATGTATCCATTATCATTCACACAACCAATTAGGAACAAACCTATTTGATACTGATGGCTATCAAGATCCCTAAGGACAAGTTGTTTTTCTAAAATCTCAATTGAACTAACCCCCATTGCCACAGGAATTGACTTCTCTTCTTGATCTGAACTGGTATTATTTGCTACTAAACGATAACGAGGTGTTTCATCATCACTCAAATACTCATCTATATTAATTTCCTGAGCCTCTATACGTTGCTCTTCGCCCGTATCGTAATCTTCAGTCTCTGACGCATCAGTATGCTCTGTAACTTCTTCAATAGCTGGATTCTCCTCCAACTCTTCTTTAACTTTTTGCTCTAACTCAATGGTCGGAAGCTGTATAAGCCTCATCAACTTAATCTGTTGAGGCGAAAGCTTCTGTGCTAACTTTTGCTGTAGAGACTGCTTTAACATATAGGATTAAAAATCTGCGTTTTTTGGAGTTCTTGGAAAAGGAATAACATCTCGAATATTACCCATACCTGTTACGAACAATACCAATCTTTCGAAACCTAAGCCAAAACCACTATGTGGTACTGTACCAAATTTTCTAGAATCAAGATACCACCACAATTCATGCTCCGGAATATCCATCTCCTGCATTCTGGATTTCAGAATATCTAATCGTTCCTCTCTTTGAGAACCTCCAATAATTTCTCCAATACCCGGAAATAACACGTCCATAGCTCGGACAGTTTTTCCATCGTCATTCATGCGCATATAAAATGCCTTTATATCTTTAGGGTAATCCGTAATTATAACGGGTTTTTTAAATTTTTTCTCTACCAAATATCTTTCGTGCTCTGATTGGAAATCAGCGCCCCACTCTTCAATTAGATACTTAAATTTCTTTTTCTTATTAGGCTTAGAATTTCTTAAAATATCATACGCCTCTGTGTAAGTTATGCGTTCAAAATCATTCTCAATTACAAATTGGAGCTTTTCAATAAGGCCCATTTCCTGACGTTCTTCTTTTTTCTTATGCTTTTCTTCTTCCTGCAAACGCTTGTCTAGGAATTCTAAATCTTCTCTGCAATGATTAAGTGCATAAGAACACAAATATTGAAGCATATCTTGTGCCAGGTCCATATCTTCGTTTAAATCGGCAAAAGCCACTTCAGGCTCTATCATCCAAAATTCTGCCAAGTGACGAGAAGTATTGGAGTTTTCTGCCCTAAAAGTTGGGCCAAAAGTATAGACTTTCCCAAGTGCCAATGCAGCCATTTCTGCTTCTAACTGCCCCGAAACCGTTAAATTCGTTTCTTTCCCAAAAAAATCTTGCGTATAATCAACTCCACCTTCTTCTGTTAAAGGAGTGTTCACTTTATCTAAGGTACTTACCGCAAACATCTCTCCGGCACCTTCACAGTCAGAACCGGTAATTATCGGCGTATGTACATTCGAAAATCCCTTTTGATTAAAGAAGTTATGAATGGCAAAAGTCATTGCATGTCGAACACGAAATATAGCTCCGAACGTATTTGTTCTAAATCTTAAATGAGCATTTTCTCTTAAAAATTCTAATGAGTGTTTTTTCGGTTGCAATGGATATTCTTCCGGATTCGCTACACCTAACACCTCAATAGATTCTGCTAAAAGCTCTATAGCTTGCCCAGAACCTTTTGATTGTACTAATTTTCCATTTACGGAAATACTAGCCCCTGTATGAATCAGCTTTAAAATATCCTCAGCAATATTATTTTCAGCTACAACCTGAATATTATTTATGGTTGAACCATCATTTAAAGCAATAAATGAAACGTTCTTACTGCCTCTCTTAGTTCTTACCCATCCTTTTAGGTTTACCAAATTTTCTCCGGCCTCTAAATTCAGGGCTTCTTTTACTTCTATCCTGTTCATTTTCTTCTAAATATCGTAGCTTGTTTAAGCAAATTTAATTTTTTTCATTGGAACTTTAACTATAAGCCTCTCCAAATAATCTGACTTTTATTCGTTTGGTATTGTTTTTGATGAAAGGCGATGAAATTTCGAAAAATGCTTTTAAAGAGAAAATAGAATTCCGGTTTTAACATCTTTAAAAGGTGATGAATTAGCAAGAAGTTTTAATTACACAGAAGCGATATATATTTTCGTAAGTTTATGTTTACAGGATATTTCCATATCTAAAATGATAAACTCGTTCTTGAGAACCTACACAACCACAACGAATTAGTTGCACTCAAACAAACTAAACCACCTAAAATTCTAACTAAAACCTTTCAAGTCCAATGTTTTGGTCAGAATTAATCATTTCGGGTAACAACAATCCTAAAATAAAGCCTAAAACAGATAATAAACTATACTGCTGCCTATGCACTTCGTTAATGGTTGAGTTTATTCTTTTGGCGAAAGAATATTTAAAACCTCTTCTGCATGAACCATGAAATAACTCTGATCTAAAATAATCTGATTTAATGAATCTTTTGCCTCATTTATCTCGCCTGCTTGGACGAGTGCCAAAGACAAATACCATTTTCTTTGATTGGCAAAACGACTAGACGCATCCATGAGCTCAAATTGATTGACGGCCCCTGATGCATTACCTTTTGCCAATAAGGCTACTCCTTTATAAAAAAGCACTTCATTCTTAAATTCCTTATTTCTTAGCATTAATTTATCAAAACCTAAAATAGCCTTATCATATTGCTTAGACTCATACAACTCCATAACTTCTACAAACTCTAAATTGAAAGCCTCTACAGAACCAGAAGATTCAACAGGTTCTATAACATTTGGATAAGGTCTGAAATACTCTTCAAATATTAATTTAGTTTCTATTTCTGGATTAGAAATTGTGTAGTTAACAATAAAACCAATCAAAAGCCCTAAAGCCACGCAATAACCCAACATTCTTTTGGTGAAAATTGTATGATCAGACTTTCTACTATGAATGTGATCTTCAAAACTCCGAAACCCTCTTTTCATTTTACGAGATCGAGCATCTTTTAATCCACCAATTACCTGCTCATATTGCTTTACTTCATCTCTAAATTTACTGTCGCAATCAAGCTCTTCTTCAAACAATCGAAGCTCTTCCTCTGATAATTCTTCATCGAAATACCGTTCAATGAAATCCATTTTTTCGGAATCAAAAATCACTACAACTCGTTTACTTTATCACTAAACATTTTGCCCATAAGAGCATTTAAATATCCACAAATTTGAGTTTTAACACTCCAAATAGGATATAAAGCAAAGTTAATGCAATTTATTAATTTATCGAAATATGACGATAGCATTAAAAAAGCTCCGATACACATGATCCGAAAAAGATATTCACTAAGGTAAACGCCTAATAATCAACACATAATTTCACGATATTTAAATTGTTTTAGCAAACAGACTTCTAATTATTTTCCAGTATCTTAATGAAATACATTGCGTACCCTTAATTTATATGCATAAATTTACTCCGACAATAAATTTTGACCCAATAATTTAATCTACTGATAGTTTAGTACATTTGTACTCA
>Ga0208881_1000412_pt1 | contig 15059 bp, 13 predicted proteins | sample Knorr_S23_td_AAI_FD_185610 | JGI IMG/M metagenome (GOLD analysis project Ga0208881, IMG submission 185610) | Marine microbial communities from Southern Atlantic Ocean transect - Knorr_S23_td_AAIW_ad_876m_LV_B (SPAdes) (version 2) | ecosystem: Environmental > Aquatic > Marine > Oceanic | place... | reverse complement strand
CCCACTTGGGAGGGCCATGCACTGCGCAAGGATCACCCTGCTCGAGCCACCGAGATGGGCCCCTTTGAAATGGGTCCTGAGCGGGTTGCTCGCGAGCAGGAAGCGCTGCGCTTTAGGCCTGAAGATTGGGGAATGCAAGATGCTGGGGACGACAGCCAGTATATGTTTTTAAATCTGGGTCCCAACCATCCCAGTGTTCACGGTGTATTCCGAATTGCCCTGCAGTTGGATGGTGAGGTAATTATTGATTCAGTGCCAGATATTGGCTACCACCATCGCGGTGCGGAGAAGATGGGCGAGCGTCAGACTTGGCATACCTATATTCCCTACACCGACAGAATTGATTATCTGGGCGGGGTGATGAATAACTTTGCCTACGTACTGTCGGTGGAACAGCTTGCCGGCATTCAGGTACCAGACCGCGCCAAAGTCATTCGTATTATGTTGGCAGAACTATTCCGAATTTCTAGCCATTTGGTCTTTTATGGCACCTTTGTTCAAGATCTGGGCCAGATGTCACCGGTATTTTATATGTTTGTCGACCGTGAAAAACTGTTTGGCATTATTGAGGCTATTACTGGTGGTCGTATGCATCCGGCCTGGTTCCGTATCGGCGGCGTGGCTCAGGATTTGCCCAATGGATGGGAGTCCATGGTCCGCGAGTTTATCGACTACCTGCCAGCGCGCTTGGATCATTATGAAAAAATGTCCATGCAAAACAAGATCCTAAAAGAACGCACTGTAGGCATAGGTGTGTATACCGAACAGGAGGCTTTGGAATGGGGCATAACCGGTCCCGGTCTTCGAGCCACGGGTAATGACTGGGATCTGCGCAAAAAACGCCCCTACGGCGGCTATGAGCAATTTGATTTCGATGTGCCCACCGCCACCGGCGGTGACTGCTATGATCGCGCCGCACTGCGCGTTGAGGAGATCCGTCAGAGCCTGCGCATTATCCGTCAGTGTCTGGACAATATGCCTGAGGGTCCCTATAAGAGCGACCATGCTCTGACCACACCGCCGCCCAAAGAGCGCAGCATGCAAGATATTGAAACGCTGATTCACCATTTTTTAAATGTTAGCTGGGGGCCGGTGATTCCGGAGTCCGAGGGCTCCTTTATGATAGAGGCCAGCAAGGGGATCAATAGCTACCATCTGATCAGTGATCGGGGCACTAACGCCTATCGCACGCGCATTAGAACCCCCTCATTTCCGCATCTGCAACAGATCCCGTTAATTAGCAATGGCCTGATGATCCCAGATCTGATTGCCATTATTGCGAGCATTGATTTTGTTATGGCGGACGTAGACCGATGAGTGATCAAGAGATAATTGAAAGCGACCTCAATACGCTGCTCAGCGCTCGGGAAATTGCCGAGATCGATGCCGAACTCGCGCATGTTCCCTATAAGTCAGGCGCGGCGATTGATGCATTAAAAATTGTGCAGGCGCATCGTGGCTGGGTATCCGACCAGAGCTTACAGGCAATTGCCAAGTATCTTGAAATGTCCGCGGAAGAACTGGAGGGTATTGCCACATTTTACAATCTAATCTACCGGCGACCTGTGGGCGATAAGGTGATTTTATTCTGCGACAGTGTCAGCTGTTGGCTCTGTGGCTGCGAGGATATCAAGCAGAAAATCTCCGAGCGGCTGGGCGTGGATTACGGCGAAACAACCGCCGATAACCGCTATACATTAATCCCTGTGCCCTGTTTGGGCGCCTGTGATAGAGCGCCAGTGATGATGGTGGGCGATGATTTGCATACCCATCTCGATAAACAGCAAATAGAGAAGCTGTTTGCTGATAGCAAGCAGTCTGATAAGGGCGGCCAATAATGGAAAAGGTATTAACCAGAAATATTGGCCCGGATCAAATGCCTACAGATATGACCGCCTATAAGGCCAATGGTGGTTATGTTGGGTTGCGCAAAGCATTGTCCCATATGTCGCCAAAGGATTGTCTAAAGGTCATCAGTGACTCAAATCTGCGCGGTCGCGGCGGTGCAGGATTTCCCACCGGCATGAAGTGGAGTTTTGTGCCCACAGAGGATAAATGCACGCCGGGCCATAAGTATCTGGTATGCAATGCCGATGAAATGGAGCCCGGCACCTTTAAAGACCGTCTGCTGATGGAATGCGATCCCCATCAACTGATTGAGGGCATGATTCTATCCGCCTATACCATAGGCGCTGATATTAGCTATATCTTTATTCGCGGCGAATATGTGGTAGCCATTCAACGCTTGCGGGATGCCATAGCCGAATGCTATGCCAAGGGCTATCTCGGCGACAATATTCTGGATTCTGGTTATAGCCTCAATATGTATGTGCACCCCAGTGCCGGACGCTATATTTGCGGTGAGGAAACTGCCCTAATCAACGCCCTAGAGGGCAAGCGAGCCAATCCGCGAGCCAAGCCTCCGTTCCCGCAAGTCAGTGGGCTCTGGGGTCGTCCCACCATAGTTAACAATGTCGAGACCCTGTGCAATATCCCCCATATTATCGATCGCGGCGCCGACTGGTTTAAGACTCTGGGGCGCGGTGAGGACAGTGGCAGCAAATTATTTGGTGTCAGTGGCAAGGTCAAAAACCCCGGCTGTTGGGAGTTGCCAATGGGCACGCCGATTCGAGAAATTCTCGAAGATCATGCAGGTGGTATGAGGGATGGCTACCAGCTTAAAGGATTGCTACCCGGTGGTGGTTCCACGGACTTTTTGGTGCCGGAGCATCTGGATTTAGCCATGGATTACAACGTCATTGGCGCTGCTGGCAGTCGTATGGGTACTGGAACCATGATTGTGCTCGATGACCGTAGCTGTCCAGTGGCCATGGTGTTAAATCTGATTCGTTTCTTTGCCCAGGAGTCCTGCGGCTTTTGCACCCCCTGTCGCGATGGTCTGCCCTGGACCAGACAGGTATTAGAGGATATTGAGTCGGGCTGTGCTGAATCCGAGCATCTCGAGACTTTGGCCTATCAGATTAAGTATATAGGCGCTATTGGCAATACCCACTGCGCCTTGGCGCCGGGTGCTATGGAGCCACTACAGAGTGCACTAAAGTATTTTTACGATGATTTTAAACAGCATATAAGTGGCGGCCAATGCCCCTATCATTCCAAGGAGGCATAGATTATGCCGACAATTTATATAGATGGTCAGGAGATTGAGGTTAAGCAGGGCGAGAATGTGCTCGAGGCCTGCCTTAATGCCGGGCTAGATCTACCTTATTTCTGTTGGCATCCGGCTATGGGTTCCATAGGTTCCTGTCGGCAATGTGCGCTGGTGCAGTATCAAAACCCAGAGGATACACGGGGACGCATTGTGATGGGTTGTATGACTCAGGTAACCGATGGCGCGAGATTTTCTCTCAATGCACAGAATGCCACTGAGTTCCGCGAGGCGGTGGTTGAATCCTTAATGCTAAACCATCCCCATGACTGTCCTGTTTGTGCCGAGGGTGGTGAGTGCCATTTGCAGGATATGACGGTGATGGTGGGGCATCGCGACCGCCGTTATACGGGCAAAAAAAATACCCATCGCAACCAGTATTTGGGGCCGCTGATTCAGCATGAAATGAATCGCTGTATTACCTGCTATCGCTGTGAGCGTTATTACCGTGACTATGCGGGTGGCAGTGACTTGGGAGCTCAGGCCTCTCGTGATCATGTATATTTTGGCCGTCATCAAGAGGGGGTGTTGGAGAGTGAGTTTTCGGGCAATCTGGTAGAGGTCTGTCCCACGGGCGTGTTTACGGATAAACCATTTTTAAAACACTACAGTCGCAAGTGGGATCTGCAGTCGGCACCCTCTATCTGCTCCGGTTGCGGGGTGGGTTGCAATATTTCGCCCGGCGAACGCTACGGCAAATTAAAACGCGTTCACAATAGATACAACCATGAGGTCAATGGCTATTTTCTCTGCGATCGCGGGCGCTTTGGCAGTGGCTATATCAATTCTGATCAGCGTTTGGACTATTCTGGGCTAAAGGGTGCTGGGTTAAAGAGTGCCGATGCTACATTCGCCGCCGTGCATCAGTCACAGGCTATTGAGACAGCCGCGGGTTGGTTGCAGGGCAAAAAAGTCTTGGGTATAGGTTCGCCCCGAGCCTCTTTAGAGTCCAATTACCTGCTTCGGGAATTGGTAGGGCGCAGTAACTTTAGCAGCGGATTCTCCGATGCTGAGGCGGCGGTTGTACGCAGTATTATCAATATTCAAAAAACCACTGTGGCCACTAATCCCACAATTAAACAGATGGAGTCGGCGGATGCCATTCTAATTCTCGGTGAGGATATCACCAATACGGCGCCGCGAGTTGCGCTGGCCCTGCGTCAGGCGCTGCGCAATAAATCCTTTGAGTTGGCGGAGCAATTGGGGTTGCCTGAGTGGCAGGATGCTGCGGTGCGCAACTTGGCTCAGGATCAGCTGTCTCCGATGATCATTGTTTCAGCCATGGACAGCCGCCTCGACGATGTAGCCAGCCAGTTGATCTCGCTGTCGCCGGCTGCTATTGCCGATTTTGCCTGCGCAGTCACCGCCAGTCTTCAGGGGCAGGAGAGCGACGATAAGCGGGTCCAGCAGGTGGCCAATATTCTCAGTGCAGCCAAGCGACCACTGATTATTAGCGGCTCCAGCATGCTCAGTGCAAATATAGTTGATAGCGCGGCCTGCTTGGCTGAGGCCTTGCAGACTCATAAACAGACTGCACAAGAGGTAATGCTGAGTTTCTGTGTGCCCGAGGCCAACAGCATGGGGCTGGGGTTGCTGGTCAACGAAGATAAAAGACCGCTCAAGTTGAGTAGACTGGTTAAAAAAATCGATACTGTCGACGCTGTATTGATTTTGGAAAATGACTTAGAGCGCCGTTTAAGCCAATCGGAATTAGATCTTATATTTTCTGGCAAGACGCGCGTTATTAGCATGGATCTATTGGAAAATAATACCTTGGCAAGATCTGATTTAGTGTTGCCTGTGGCCTCCTACGCAGAGTCACAGGGCACATTGGTCAATGCTGAGAGCCGCGCTCAAAGGCACTATCCTGTATTTGAACCGGCAGCTGAGAGGCTGTGTAGCTGGCAGTGGTTATTGCAGTTAGCTGCGGTGATGGAGCACAAAAAGCTAGCAGGTATTGCGCATTTTGATCAGATCGTTGAAGCCTGCTCCAAAAGCCAACCGATCTTTGCTGATCTGACAGCTGTGGCTCCTGACCACAGTTTCCGAGATCGCGGCCTCAAGGTGCCGCGGCAGACCCACCGTTACAGTGGACGCACAGCCATAAACGCCGATGTTTCCGTACATGAGCCACCGCAGCCCACAGATTGTGAAACTCCGCTGGCCTATAGTATGGAGGGATTAAACCGAGATCAGCCGGCGTCCCTAATACCCTACGTATGGTCCCCGGGCTGGAATTCCAATCAATCTCTACAAAAGTTTCAGGCCGAGGTGAACGGTCCTTTAAAGGGTGCTTTAAAACATAGCGGCGCTGGTCAACGGTTAATTAAATCCACTCAACAGGGGCTGGAATACAAGCTTAAAGTGCCCCATCCTCGAATGCAAAAGGGCAGGTGGCAACTGCTGCCCATGCACAGAGTTCATGGTTCCGAGGAGCTCTCTGCCTATACGGATGAGATTGCTGAATTGGCGGCTCAGGCATTTGTCGCCCTGGGTGAAACAGTGGCAGAGAAGTTGGGTGTGGCAGAGGGTGAAATGGTTGTCGTCAGTACTGCTGATCAAGAAATTTCCCTACAGGTAAAAGTGCTGTCCAGAGTCGCCAAAAACTGTGTTGGTTTTAGTGTTGGTTTCGATAAGACGCGATCCTTGCGAGTCGGGGACTCTGTGGCCCTGCGCCGCGATGAAAGCTGGCAACCGCCGCAAGTGATAGCAACGGATAAGGGGGGTGGCTTCTAATGGCTGCTGAGTTAAAGCCTGTATTACTGGCATTGGTAATCCTCCTTGGCGGTGTTGGGGGTGCTGCAGTGCTGACTTGGTGGGAGCGGCGCTTGCTGGGATTTTGGCAGGATCGCTATGGCCCCAATCGCATTGGCCCCTTTGGTATAGGTCAGGTGGTTGCCGATATGATCAAGTTGCTTACTAAAGACGATTGGGTGCCGCCCTTTGCCGACAGGGTAGTGTTTATTTTTGCCCCCACCGCCATTGTAGTAGCCATGATGATGGGTTTTGCTGTGGTTCCCTTTGCTCCCGACGTGGTGATTATCGATGTCAATATTGGGCTGCTATTTTTTCTGGGGATGACTTCACTGGCGGTCTACAGCGTTTTATTGGGAGGGCTGGCATCCAATAATAAATATGCATTGCTGGGTGGGCTGCGCTCGGCGGCCCAGATGGTCAGCTATGAGGTCTTTATGGGCTTGTCGCTAATGGGCATTGTGATGATGACCGGAAGCTTTAGTCTTGTGGATATAGTGGCCGCCCAAGAGGATGTGTGGTTCTGCTTTTCCCAAGTGCTTGGCTTGCTGGTATTTGTGGTCGCCGGCATTGCCGAAAGCCACCGCTTGCCATTTGATTTGCCAGAGGCTGAACATGAATTGACCGCGGGTTTTCACACCGAGTACGGCGGTATGAAATTCGCCATGTTTATGCTCGGTGAATATTTGGGGCTAATGCTGATTTCCTGCATGATTGTCACCCTATTTTTTGGTGGTTGGATGGGCCCTGCCTATATTGACCACTGGTTGCCCCCCATTGTTTGGTTTGGCTTAAAAGTATTTTTTGTTATTAACTTCTTTGTGCTACTGCGCGCCGCTATCCCCAGACCTCGCTACGATCAGTTGATGTCTCTGGGCTGGAAAATCATGTTACCCATCACCCTAATCAATTTAGTGCTGACGGGTTGGGTACTTTTGAGTATGGAGGCCTAGGCCCATGTTAAGTCAACTGCGCAGCATCTGGGAGATTCTTAAACACAGTGTTAGCAAGCTGGACACTGTGCAGTATCCAGAACAGAAGCCCTATCTGGCGCCGCGCTATCGAGGCCGCATAGTGCTGACTCGAGATCCAGATGGGGAGGAGCGATGCGTCGCCTGTAATCTCTGTGCCGCGGTTTGTCCAGTTGACTGCATCGCGTTGCAGAAAGACACCAGAGAGGACGGCACTTGGTATCCGGAATTTTTTAGAATTAATTTTTCTCGGTGCATTATGTGTGGCATGTGTGAGGAGGCCTGTCCCACCTACGCCATTCAGTTAACCCCAGATTTTGAAATGTGTGAGTACGATCGACAAAATATGGTCTACGAAAAGGAAAATCTGCTGATCAATGGTGTCGGAAAATACCCGGATTACAACTTTTATCGGGTGTCGGGAATGCAAACTGCATTTAAAGACAAGGGGCAGGCTCAAAATGAAGCCGAGCCCATAGATACCAAGAGCCTATTGCCATGACTAGCAACTGTTTATCGCCATTCAAAGGGGTTGACCATGCTTGAGATTATTTTCTTCTATCTCGCAGCCACTATCGCCTTGATCGCAACTGCATTGGCGATGACCAGAGCCAATGCAATTCATGCGCTTATCTATCTTATTGTCTCCCTATTGGCAGTGGCGGTTATATTCTTCTTGATTGGCGCCCCCTTTGCGGCAGCTCTGGAAGTAGTGATCTACGCCGGGGCTATTATGGTGCTATTTGTATTTGTGATTATGATGCTCAATTTGGGCAAAGAGGGTGATGCGAGGGAGCGGCAGTGGATGCAGCCGCGTATCTGGGCTGGCCCAGTACTGCTGTCACTGGTTCTGTTTGCCGAGCTGTTATATATGATCGCCAATATTGAAGGCAGCCTGCCCCATCCTGCGGTCACTGCCAAAGAGGTGGGGTTAAGCCTATTTGGGCCCTATGTTCTGGCGGTAGAAATAGCCGCCATGCTGCTACTGGCGGGGTTGGTGGGTTCCTACCATCTCGGGCGGCGCTATCTGGAGAGGGGAGAATAACCGATGGATGGATTAAATATTCCTCTCAATCATATTCTACTGCTGTCCTCGTTACTGTTTTGCATTGGTATGTTGGGACTGATGATTAGACGCAATATTATTTTTATTCTGATGTCCTTAGAGGTCATGCTCAACGCTGCTGCTCTGGCATTTGTCGCTGCGGGTGCCTATTGGGGGCAGCCAGATGGACAGGTCGTGTTTTTGCTGATTCTCAGTGTGGCCGCTGCCGAGGTGGCGGTCGGATTGGGATTGGTGTTGCAGGTGCAGCGGCGCTTTAAGTCGCTGGATATGGACAGTGCCAATAGGATGAGGGGCTAGGGATGAGAGAAATTATCTGGTTGGTACCCCTGATACCACTGCTGAGTTCGCTGGCATTGATGCTTGGATCCGCTAGTTTTTCGCGATGGATAATTGGCGGTTTGGGGGCTGGTTCTGTGGGGCTTGCCGCGCTGTTAACATTATTGAGTGGTATAGATTTTCTCGCGCAACCGCAACCCTATCAAACAACCCTCTGGACTTGGATGCAGGTGGCTAACTTTAGTGCCAGTATCTCATTCTATTTTGATGGTTTGACGCTGGTTATGATGTCGGTAATCACCGGTGTAGGTTTTTTAATCCATCTATTTTCTACCGAGTTTATGCAAGAAGATGCCAGTTATGCGCGCTATTTTGCCTACCTAAATATGTTCGTTGCCGCCATGTTGATACTGGTGATGGCAGACAACCTATTATTGCTGTATCTGGGCTGGGAAGGGGTGGGGGTCTGTAGCTATTTACTGGTCGGTTTCTGGTACCAAAACAGTGCCAATGGACAGGCGGCACGCAAAGCATTTGTAGTCACGCGTATCGGCGATACAGCTATGGCACTGGGCTTATTTTTACTCTTTACCTCATTGGGTACTCTAGATATACAGCAGATGGTGGTCGAAGCAAACAACTTATGGCTGGTGGGGGATATGCTTCCTGTGGTGGCCTGTTTGCTATTGCTGGGTGGTGCAGTGGGCAAATCTGCGCAACTGCCTCTGCATACCTGGTTGCCCGATGCAATGGCTGGCCCCACGCCGGTCAGTGCATTAATTCATGCCGCCACTATGGTCACTGCGGGGGTCTATTTAATAGCGCGCACTCATGGTTTATTTTTGCTGGCACCCAGTGCCATGATGGTGGTGGCTGTGCTGGGTATCGTCACATCATTGATGGCGGCTTTTACAGCGTTGATGCAGTCGGATATTAAGAGAATTTTAGCCTACTCCACCATCAGTCAGATTGGTTATATGTTCTTAGCTCTGGGCGTGGGTGCTTGGACCGCGGGGATCTTCCATCTAATGACCCATGCCTTCTTTAAAGCACTATTATTCTTGGGATCCGGTGCGATTATTCACTGCCTGCACCATGAGCATAATATTTTCAAAATGGGTGGGCTCAGAAGCAAAATGCCGGTCACTTTCTGGAGCTTTATGATTGGTTCAGCGGCCTTGGCGGCGCTGCCGTTTACTGCCGGCTTCTTTAGTAAGGATCAAATCTTATTGCAAGCCTACCAGCTACCTGAGTATGGCATCTGGTTATGGCTGGCGGGGCTTTTGGGCGCTTTATTAACCGCTATCTACAGCTTCCGTCTGGTATTTGTAGTGTTTTATGGCAAGGCCAATACCCAGCCCGATAAAGAGGTGGGTTGGCGCATGGCTATGCCCCTCAGTGCACTCTGTTTGTTAGCGCTTATTGGCGGCTATTTTATTATTCCGGTACAGGATGTTTTTCCGGCCCTGTCAGAAGAGCATCCCGCCCATTGGGTTGAGTATATATCCATCTCTGTCCCTCTGATTGGGGTTGCTGTGGCCTATCTTCTGTTCTATAGCAAGCGCCTTAATATAAATCCACTGGTTCAATCTGCAGTGGGTAGCAAACTGGGAGAATTTTGGCGTATTGGCTGGGCTGTTGATCGCCTCTATGATGGGTTATTTGTAAGGCCCTACTATGCAGTATCCGCGCTGCTGAAATCTGAACCTGTGGATGGATTCTACGGCCTAGTGGTATCCGTTAATCAGTGCTTTAACCGCTGGTTGAGTCAATCCCAGAATGGTCAAATGCGTTGGTATCTAGTCAGTATGGTGGCCGGTTTGATCCTGCTATTAACACTGGCGCTACAGATCTCACCGGAGGCTTCCTAATGGTTATGCTTAACCTGATTTTGATACTGCTGGTGGGGGGGCTGGTTGCCGCGCTGTCTGAGCGCTTTGGTGAAAAGGTGCCGCGTCAGGTAGCACTGGCCGTTATATTGATAGATTTGCTGTACCTGCTAACGCATCTATGGGGTATGGATGGCCTCAGTCAGCTACAGGCGCCTGTAGTCAATGATCCAGCCACCTGGCTAATGCATTTTAAAACCCCTTGGATACCCGCCTTTGGTATTAGCATTGAGCTGGCTCTAGATGGTATTAGCCTGCTGATGCTGATACTGACATTAGTGCTGGGTATGGTTGCTGTGAGCTCATCATGGACCGATATCAATCATCGACAGGGGTTTTTTGAGGCCAACCTGCTGTGGACCTTAGCTGGTGTACTAGGGGTATTTATGGCCCTAGACCTGCTTCTATTCTTCCTGTTTTGGGAAGTGATGTTGATTCCCATGTATCTAATGATCGCGATTTGGGGGCATGAGAACCGCGCTTATGCATCGATGAAATTCTTTATCTTTACGCAGGTCAGTGGCTTGCTACTGTTGGTTTCTATACTGGCTTTGGCAGGCATAAATCACAGTGCCAGCGGAGTTTGGTCATTTAGCTACTTTGATCTTCTTAACACCCATATGACTGCCGGAGCTGCCCACTGGTTAATGTTGGGTTTCTTTATCGCCTTTGTCGTTAAGCTTCCGGGGTTCCCTTTCCATACTTGGTTGCCCGATGCCCACACTCAGGCGCCCACCGCGGGCAGTGTAATTCTGGCCGGCATTCTATTAAAAACTGGCGCCTACGGACTGATCCGATTTGCTGTGCCTCTGTTTCCTGAGGCGGCTATAAATTTCTCGGGGATAGCCATTGCTCTAGGGGTGGTTGGAATTATCTACGGTGCAGTGCTGGCCTTTGCGCAGACAGATTTTAAGCGTCTGGTTGCCTACAGCAGTGTTAGCCATATGGGTTTTGTGCTTTTAGGTGTCTATGCCTGGAATGAATTGGCCCTGCAGGGCGCTGTTATGCAGATGGTCGCCCACGGCTTTAGCACAGCGGCACTATTTATGATTGCGGGCTCTTTGCAGGAGCGATTGCACACTAGGGATATGCGCGAGATGGGCGGGCTTTGGCAACAGATGCCAAGAATGGGTGCGGTCACTATGTTTTTTATCGTCGCCTCGCTGGGATTGCCCGGATTGGGCAACTTTGTGGCTGAATTCTTGGTGCTGTTGGGCCTATTCCAAGTGGATCCCTGGGTCACCGCTATAGCTGCACTGGGGCTGATCACTGGGGCCATCTATTCCCTGATATTGATGCAGCGGTCTTTTCAGGGTCAGCCCAAGGATAAATGGGTCGATCTGGGGACGGCCGATTTTGCCGGTCGTGAAATGTTGACCATGGCGGTGATGATGCTGGCGCTTATCGCACTGGGTATCTATCCGCAGCCGGTCTTAGACACGGCGCAGCCGGTATTGCAGAGCCTAATTGAAATGGTTGCAGTGGAGATAGCACCATGAATAGCAGCCAACTGCTGGCCTTAATGCCTGTATTAATACTATCCCTGAGCGCTTTTGTGTTGATGGTGCAGGCATCCATCAAGCGTGATTCGTCTGTTGCCCTGATTATCACTGCTCTGGGGTTTTTGGCCAGTTTAGGGGCTGTTGGTTATGCCGGCGATTATACCCAATCGGTGACAGTACTGATGGTGGTGGATCACTGGGGTTTATTTTTCACAGCTCTAATACTGTTGGCATCACTGGTTACCCTATGGCTGTCCAGCGATAAATTTATCCTAGAGGCAGAGCGCAAAGAGGAATTTTATCTGCTTCTAGTGCTTTCAGTACTGGGTGCGGTGGTGTTAATTCAATCCAGTCATATGCTGGGCTTGCTATTGGGAATGGAGTTAATGGGCGTGGCTCTCTACGCTATGATTGCCTTTCCAGAGCGCGGGTTGTTGCCTCTGGAGGCGGCTATCAAATATCTGGTGCCCTCGGCCTGTGCCTCGGCCATATTGCTATTTGGTTTTGCCTTGGTTTATGCGGCAACTGGCGACCTCAGCTATGCGGGCATGGGCGCTAAAATTGCCGATGGTTTTGAGCAAAACCCCCTAGTATTGGTGGCTGGTGCTGCCATGGTTTTGGCAGGGCTGGGGTTTAAGCTATCTGTGGTACCTTTCCATATGTGGACGCCGGATGTTTATGAAGGTGCGCCAACAGCCATTACCGGTTATTTGGCGACTGTGTCAAAAGGTGCGGTATTTGTAGCCTTAACTCGCCTGTATATGGACGCGCAGCTATATCTCTACGGTTCACTCACTAATGCGCTGGTGGTTATTGCATTGGCCTCTATGTTGGTGGGTAACTGGCTGGCCCTTAGGCAAGAAAATATCAAACGGCTACTAGCCTATTCTTCAATTGCCCATTTTGGTTATCTGCTGGTGGTTTTAATTGCCTATGCCTTTGCGCTGAAGGTATCAGCTTCCACGCAATTAATTAGCCAGTCGATCACCTTCTATTTAGCCGCTTATATGGTAACCACCTTGGCAGCCTTTGCGGTGGTTGCCAACGTGGCGGGAGAGGATCAATCTAAAACTAATATCTCAGCATTTGAGGGTTTATTTTGGAGTCGGCGGATTCAGGCCTCCGCTTTAACTGTAGCCATGTTGTCTTTCGCTGGAATACCGCTCACAGCTGGTTTTATAGGTAAGTTTTATATTATCAACGTCAGTATAGAGTCAGAGTTATGGCTATTGCTCGGCACCTTGGTGATTGGTAGTGCCATAGCCATTTACTATTATTTGCGGGTGGTTTTTGCTATGACCAAAAAATCCCTAGAATCAGCAGAGCAAGACCATAAGAAGAATTTTATATCTCAGGATGCAGTGGCATTGATTCTGTTACTTGGGGTATTGCTGTTGGGAACTTGGCCGCAACCATTTATTGATTTAGCAGGGAGTCTTTGATTTAGATTTCTGTTTGCTGATAGAGCGAGGTAATGCAGATGTTAAGATCGGTCGATTTAAGTGATTATATGCTCCACAACCCAGTTAAAATTTTAGCGGATCAGGATTTATCTTCAGCAATAGACCTTATTATTGAAAATAAGGTGTCGGGGATCTGTGTGGTAGATAATCAGAATATGCTGTTGGGCGTTCTTTCCGAGATGGACTGTTTAAAAGCCATACTGGCATCCACCTACAATGAACAGGGTGATGTAGGCAAAGCTAGAGAGTATATGTCAGTGGATGTTGATTACTGTGATTTGCATGCCGACTTAGTTGATGTGGCTGATGATATGCTCAAAAAGGGCCACCGACGCCGTCCGGTGTTAGAGCAAGGCAGGCTAGTGGGCCAAATTACCTGCAGGCAGCTTCTAAGGGTGGTCAGTGAATTTAACCAAAACAAGGTTGAAGCCCACTGATATCCTCTGTTCTAGGGCAGGCTTCACAGAGTTGCGTTGGATTCCCGCACTATCTTCTCTCGCCCAGTGGCAACTTGACGCCGCTGGGCGAGAGTTTTGGCATGGCTAAAGGGGCTAATGTAGGCACTCTATGGCCTGTTTTTCACAGCTGGTGCACTCATTATTCCTAAGGCTACAGCTGTTAAAGCAGCGGTGGAATGCCGCCGCACAATAGTTTTGGTCAGTCTTTTCGTGTTGGTTGCCAGTTGTATCTGCCAATGACCCACAGCTCTGGGGTTTTTCTGAGGCGACAATATAACCGCGGTCGATAAGGTCGCAATAGCTTGTCATCAATATCTGATAGCGTTCTGAGTCCGCTTCTGGGCTGTTGCTCAGTTCCAGCTTAAGCAGTTCCTGCTGGGTGTAGAAGGCACTGCGTACCAGATGCTCAAAATCTACATCATAAATGGATTTGCTGTCGATGATATGACAGCCGCTAAGCACTGAGATCAGCAATGCGGTTGTGAGTATTTTGTTTTTCACCTATATGCTCCTTGGTATTAAGATAGTAAGACGCCAATCCTGGCGTGTTTTCTGAAGCGCCAATATGTCAAGCTTGGCGTGTTAAGTCAAGGGGAATTTTCACAAAACATTATGCAACGGCCAACTTCAGACTCAGTTTACTATCAGGAATTTATCGAATTTCAGGAAAAATTACGCGAGAAGATACTGCTGTTGCGCAAGAAAAGGCAGTTGGTACAAGAGGATATGGCAGATTATGAACTCTCTGTGCGGCAATATCAGCGTATGGAGCAGGACCCAACATCTATTTCATCATTGTGGCAGCTATTTAAGATAGCCAAAGCCCACAACCTTAAGGTTCATGAGTTACTGGATTTTGATTGATCTATCATCCGCGTATCATGGGTACCATTGGGTAATTTGTAGAAGGTAAGAAATGCGCAGCTTAGTGTTTTTAGGTGTCACGGTATTTGCATTGCTTGGATGTGGTGCAACGGATAATGGACAAACTGATATGGATAAGCTATCCAGTCAGATTTCCCATGATAACAACCTGTGGTACAGGGCTGCGGCACAGCAGGTGATTGGCAAAAACCGCCTTGCACAGAGTATAAATACGCAAGCTGGCGCCGCCAAAAATATCATTTTGTTTGTCGGCGATGGCATGAGCCTAACCACGGTGACCGCCGCGCGTATCTTGGATGGGCAGCAAAAAGGTCTTTCTGGAGAGGAAAACAGCCTCAGTTTTGACAGATTTCCATTTTCGGGTCTGGCCAAAACCTATTCTGTGGATGCCCAGGTGGCGGACTCTGCGAGCACCATCACCGCGATGCTAAGCGGCGTTAAAACCGACAGTAGCATTATTGGCCTTGCCGAGGATGCTATTCGCGGCGACTGTAGTTCTGTTGCCGGTAATGAATTGGTCTCCGCTCTGGATCTGGCAGAAATCGCCGGGCTGTCCACTGGGATAGTGACCACGGCCAGAGTGACTCATGCCACCCCGGCAGCTGCGTACGCAAAATCTCCCGAGC
>Ga0208881_1000411_pt1 | contig 15132 bp, 17 predicted proteins | sample Knorr_S23_td_AAI_FD_185610 | JGI IMG/M metagenome (GOLD analysis project Ga0208881, IMG submission 185610) | Marine microbial communities from Southern Atlantic Ocean transect - Knorr_S23_td_AAIW_ad_876m_LV_B (SPAdes) (version 2) | ecosystem: Environmental > Aquatic > Marine > Oceanic | place... | reverse complement strand
ACGCGCGGTGATGATATAGCCGCGGCCTGTGGCCAACTTGCCGGTGAAGTTAACGATCGCACCAAACGCCAACAGCGCTACAAGAGTAAACTGGCCTCCGCTGAGGAGACGCCAGTGAAAATACTGGACTAACCAGTCTATTAAAGAGGCAAAAAGTTTGTTTAGCGAAACCCCCATCATTAGACGTAAATCGCGACAGATTATGGTCGGCGATGTGCCAGTGGGTGGGGGTGCGCCGATCTCGGTGCAAAGCATGACCAATACCAGCACCGCAGATGTAGCCGCAACCGTGGCACAGATCAATAGTATTCAGCAAGCTGGCGCCGATATTGTGCGCGTCTCTGTTCCCTCCTTAGAGGAGGCTGAAGCCTTCGGCGAAATCCGCAAACAGGTCAGTGTTCCGCTGGTTGCCGATATTCACTTTGATCACAATATCGCCCTGCGGGTTGCCGACTTGGGTGTGGATTGCCTGCGTATTAACCCGGGCAATATCACCAGAGAAGATCGCTTGCGCGAGGTGATTGCCAAAGCTCGAGATTTAAATATACCCATACGCATTGGCGTCAATGCCGGCTCCTTGGGTAAAGATCTATTGCGCAAATACAGCGAGCCCACCGCTGAAGCTATGGTGGAGTCGGCGATGCGCAATGTGGATCTGTTGGATAAGCACAATTTTCAGGATTTTAAAGTCAGTGTAAAAGCCTCAGACGTTTTTATGGCGGTAGCCGCTTACCGCGATCTGGCTACGCGCATTGAACAGCCACTGCATCTGGGTATTACCGAGGCCGGTGGCTTGCGTTCCGGCACCGTAAAATCGGCGATAGGACTGGGTACATTATTGATGGAGGGAATTGGCGATACAGTGCGCATTTCCCTCGCTGCCGATCCGGCCGAGGAAGCGCGTGTGGCCTGGGATATGTTGCGCAGTCTTAGGTTGCGTAGCAAAGGCATACACTTTATTGCCTGTCCCAGCTGTTCGCGACAGAATTTTGATGTAATCAAAACCGTCAATGAGCTGGAAAATAGGCTGGAAGATATTGTCGTACCTATGGATGTGTCGATTATTGGCTGTATAGTCAACGGCCCCGGCGAGGCCAAGGAATCAGATTTTGGCCTAACTGGAGGCAGTCCAGCTAATCTGGTGTATATTGACGGCAAGCCAGATCACAAACTGGGTCAAGACAATCTAGTAGATGAGCTGGAGTCAAAAATTCGCGCCAAGGCCAAGGCTAAACAGGCTCAGCTAGCGGTTGCAGAAAACAATATAATAGCCAAGAGCTAATAAAACGAAACCATAGGGCTTTAGAGATTATTAGATGAAAATTCAGTCGATACGGGGCATGAATGACCTACTTCCCGAGCAATCTCCCACCTGGCAATATTTTGAGGCAGCGGTCACCCGCCTGCTGGCTCGCTATGGCTACCGAGAAATGCGCTTCCCGGTATTAGAACCAACGGAACTTTTTAAGCGCGCTGTGGGGGAAGTGACCGATATAGTTGAAAAAGAAATGTACAGTTTCGACGACCGCAATGGCGATCGCTTAAGTTTGCGTCCGGAGGGCACGGCGGGTTGTGTGCGCGCCTGTACTCAAAATGGTCTACTGCACAACCAGACCCAAAGACTCTGGTATGCGGGGCCCATGTTTCGCCACGAGCGTCCGCAAAAGGGGCGCCTGCGTCAGTTCCATCAGATAGGTGTCGAGGCTTTTGGTCTCGAGGGTCCCGATATTGATGCTGAGCTGTTACTGTTTACGGTGCGCCTGTGGCGAGAATTAAAAATTGATCGGGCCTTAGAGTTGCAAATTAACTCGCTGGGAACCGCCGAGGCGCGCGGTGAGTATCGTCAGGCTCTGGTGGCCTATTTAAGCGAGCGCGAGGCAGATCTAGATGAGGACAGTCGGCGGCGTTTGAAGACTAATCCCCTACGAATTTTAGATAGCAAAAATACGCACACCCAGGCCCTGCTGGATAATGCGCCGGTGCTGGCAGATTTTATCGATGCTGAGTCCAAACAGCATTTCCAGCAGCTGCGCAGCATACTCGACGCTGCAGGGGTTAAGTATGTGATTAATCCAAGGCTGGTCAGAGGGTTGGATTACTATTCAAAAACCGTCTTTGAATGGGTGACTGATAGTCTGGGTGCGCAGGGTACGGTCTGTGCTGGTGGGCGCTACGATGCACTGGTTGAGCTGCTGGGTGGCAAGCCGTGCCCAGCCGTGGGTTTCGCAATGGGTGTGGAGCGGTTGATAATGTTGCTTGACGAGTTGGGCGCAGTGCCCGATAGTGTCGCGCAGCAGGTGGATCTGTATCTGGTGGCAGTGGGTGATGTCAGCGTGCAGGCCATGCAACTTGCAGAACAGCTGCGCACCGATCTCAGCTCTGTCAGGGTAGAGAACCACTGTGGTGGTGGCAGTTTTAAGTCGCAGATGAAAAAAGCTGATAAGAGCGGTGCAGCTGTGGCGGTTATACTGGGTGAAAATGAGCTTTCATCTGGAACTGTAGGGGTTAAATTTCTCCGCGAGGAGCGACCTCAGGAAACGGTTGATCAGGTACAATTGGCAAGTTTTTTAACAACATATTTTGAACATTGAGGAATTATTTTGGCAAATCACTTATCTGAAGAAGAACAAATAGAAGCATTTAAGCGTTGGTGGGCAGAAAAAGGCATGCAGCTGGCTGCTGTAGCAGTCATTTTGGTCGGCGGGTTCTTTGGTTGGCAGGGCTGGGAAAACAGCCAGCAGGAGCATGCTGAGCAGGGCTCGGAAATCTATATGGAGATTATCGATATAGTGACCGATAAAAAGCCAGACGAACCCTTAAGTGCGGGCAATCAGGCCTCTATCAATGCCACGGCAGATCAATTAAAAGCGGATTTTAGCGACTCTGGATACGCCCACTTTGCGGCGCTTATGAAAGCTAAATTGGCCGTTGATAACGGCGATCTGGAACTGGCGGCAACAGAGCTTGAATGGGTGCTTAACAATGATCCAGCGGACACTACCCAGACCTTGGTAACATTGCGTCTGGCCAGAGTGGAGGCGGCGCGCGGTAATGTAGAAGAGGCGCTGCAAATGATTCAAGGCACGGATACCGGAGAGATGAAATCTGCCTATGCAGAGGCCAAGGGAGACTTCTATATACTGTTGGACGATTTAGAGTCTGCTTTCACTGCTTATCAGGCGGCATTGTCATCCGATCAATCTCAGGATTCTAGGGTGGAGTCTATTCTGCGCTTAAAATTAAGTCAGGCAACGTCTGCTGTGGCGCCTGAAAGCAAGGATGACGCAGATAGAGTCGAGGAGCCGGCAGGGGAGACTGAATGAACCACGGCAGCTTAATTGTTATTGGGTTGCTAAGCTCGGCTTTATTGAGCGGTTGCAGCCTGTTTGGAGACAGTGGCGATGATGTTGATCTAAAGCCTGCTAAGCTCCTTAAGTTTGAGGAAAAAGTAACCCTTAGCCGACTGTGGACGGCCAAGGTGGGGTCTGCCGCCAGAAACTATTGGGCCAGTCTACAGCCAGCTGTAGGTGCAGATACGGTGTTTGCCTCGGATCATAAGGGCAGGGTGACAGCGCTGGATATTGCAACAGGTAACCAGCGCTGGGCCGTGGATTTGGATATTCCGGTATCAGGTGGCGTGGGTTACGCAGCGGGACTTGTTTTGCTGGGTACCATTGAGGGGCAGGTTTACGCGCTCAATGCTGATGATGGTTCCCTGCTGTGGACCGCCAGCTTGGGTTCTGAAGTGCTGGCCAGCCCCGCGTCCAATGGTCAAATAGTAGCAGTGCACAGTATCGACAACCGCTTGTTTGCTCTGGATGCGAAAACCGGTGAAGAGCTGTGGCGACACGATGGAGATGTGCCTATTCTCAGTGTTCGTGGTACCAGCACCTCGGTGCTGTTAGACAATATGGTAATTTCCGCCTTCGATTCAGGTAAATTAATTGCCTTTAATCCAGAAAATGGTTCATTGATTTGGGAGACTCGATTAGCGCTTCCAAAAGGTCGTACAGAACTTGAGCGTATGATCGATATTGATGGCAAGCCGCTATTGGTTGGGGACATAATCTACTCTGTTAGTTACCAAGGGCGCCTGGGAGCTCTGACTAGAGGAACAGGCAGAAATTTATGGTTTCAGGACAGTTCTTCTCACCACAGTCCAGCCCATAGTGACGGCAGGGTATTTGTCACCGAGGCGCAAGATACTGTGCGCGCATTTCAAGCCGGTAATGGTCAGGTTATTTGGAGTAATAAACAGCTGATTCTGCGCGGGCTTACAGGGCCAGTGCAGTTTGCGGGCACCCTAGCCGTGGCTGATGCAAAGGGTTATTTGCACCTTCTCGATCCACAGGACGGCAGCTTTGTGGGTCGTACCAAGGTAGATGGCAGTGGTGTTAGTGCGCCTCTTTTAGTGAGCGGCGAAAACCTAGTGGTTCAAGCCAACGATGGCTCAGTGGGCGCCTATAAAATTCAATAGGGATAAATATCCCCTAATACAGTAAAATGCCGCACATAAACTCTGTGGCTTTTTTTATTTCATGATTCCTATTATTGCTCTTGTCGGACGCCCCAATGTGGGAAAGTCCACTTTATTCAATCGACTCACTCGCAGTCGAGACGCGCTGGTGGCCAATTATTCTGGCCTTACTCGCGACAGAAAATATGGCGATGGCGAAATGTATGGCCGCCGTTTTATGGTTATAGACACCGGTGGGATCAGTGGTGAGGAGCAGGGGATTGATGCGGGAATGGCCGAGCAGTCCCTGTTAGCCATGGATGAAGCGGATATAGTTTTATTTGTTGTGGATTGCAGATCGGGAATAATCGCCGCAGATTATATGATTGCGGAAAAATTGCGGCAGAAAAATCGCAAGGTCTATCTGGTGGCCAATAAGATTGATGGTTTAGACCCAGCGGCGGCGCTGGCGGATTTCTATCAGTTGGGTTTCTCTGGCATGTTTTCCACTACCGCCACCCATGGTCGCGGTGTTAAGTCGATGATGGAAGAATTGTTGGAGCCCTATGCGGAAAATATTGCAGTCGACGACAGTCGTGCCGACAGTATTAAAATTGGTGTGGTGGGCCGCCCCAATGTGGGCAAATCAACCCTGGTCAATCGCCTGCTCGGCGAGGATAGAGTGGTAGTTTATGATATGCCGGGTACCACCAGAGACTCCGTCTATATAGACTACGAGCGCAGCGATAAGAAATACACGCTGATCGATACCGCTGGTATTAGAAAGCGCAAAAACATCAAGTTGGCGATTGAAAAATTCTCCATTGTCAAAACCCTACAGGCCATCGATGATGCCAATGTGGTGGTTCTTTTAGTAGATGCCCAAGAGGGCTTGGTGGAGCAGGATCTGCACCTGATGGGTTCGGTTATTGATGCCGGCCGCGGTCTGGTGGTGGCAATCAATAAATGGGATGGTCTGGATGCGGATAAGCGCGAGCATATAAAAGTTGAGATTAAACGCCGTCTGCGCTTTGCTGAATTTGCCGATGTGCACTTTATCTCCGCTTTACATGGCACTGGTGTGGGGCATCTCTATAAATCCATTGATACTGCCTATAGAGCTGCAACTGATGCGTTAAGCACCACCAGACTCACCAAAGTTCTTGAGGGGGCGGTGGAAGAGCATCAACCGCCAATGGTTCACAGTCGGCGCATAAAGCTGCGCTACGCCCATGCCGGAGGCAGAAATCCGCCGGTCATTATTGTGCATGGTAACCAGACAGCATCTGTTCCCGCTCAGTACACCAGATATTTAGAGAAAGTGTTTCGCCGCGAACTGGGTTTGCATGGAACCCCTATTCGCGTTGAATACCGCACTGGCGATAATCCCTATAAAAATAAAGGGGTAACAGCAGGGGATCGGCCGAGCATAAAGCGCAAGAAGATAACCAAATACAGCAAGCGCAATGAGAGGAAATAATTAACCCCTAGGGGGCTAGAGTCTTGCTGTTGGTATCTGTGACTTCGAAAAGGATTTCACCATCTTTCACTTGGCCTTTTAGCTGCTCGCCCTTCGACAGCTTACTCACGCTATTAATTATTTCACCCTGAGTATCGCGAATAATGGCGTATCCTCGGCCTATGGTTTTTAGCGGACTCACAGTATCCAGTAAATGCATAGCCTGAGAAACTTTATTTTGTCTGCTATTCTGTAGCTGACTTATTGCGCGGTACAGCTGCTTTAATGTGCCGCTGAGCTGCTGTTGCTTACTCTGTAAATGTTGTTTGGGACTCTGGCGTAATAGCTGTGCGGTTAATTTGTCAGCTTGCAGTCGACAGCCTCCAACCACAGCGGCCATGGCGCGACGCAAACGAATATCCAGATGGTCTAAATGCTGGGTCTGTTGCTGCAATCTGCTGCCCGGATGCTGTAAACGTTTGTGCAGATGGGTCAGCTGTTGACTATATTGGCGGATAACCCGCTGTACTGTCTCTGTTAGCAGTGCCTTATAGTTGGCAAATTGAGCCTGTATATCCTCGCCATTGGGGCTTACTAACTCCGCCGCCGCAGAGGGTGTAGGCGCGCGCAAATCGGCGACAAAATCGGCAATGGTAAAATCCACTTCATGACCCACGGCGCTGATAACAGGTAGACGACTGGCATCAATAGCTCGCGCTACAGCTTCATTATTAAATGGCCATAAATCCTCTAGGGAACCACCACCTCTACTGACAATCAATAGATCCAAATCCTCACAACTATTGGCATCGGCAAGGGCGCTAACAATCTGCTGCGCGGCCTGATCGCCCTGAACGGCGGTAGGGAATACACTTACTTTAATAGCTGGGAAGCGTCGATTTAGTACCGATAAAATATCTCTGACTGCGGCCCCAGTGGTGGAAGTGATCACCCCAATATGAGCCACTGATTTGGGAATAGGTTGTTTTTTCTCAGCCTCAAATAGCCCCTCTGCGGCCAGCTTGCCTTTAAGTATTTCAAATTGCCTCTGCAGAGCGCCGAAGCCAGCTTCTTCCATATGCTCAATAATTAACTGATAGTCACCGCGGTCCTCATAGAGTCCGACACGACAGCGCACCAATACCTGATTGCCGTTTTGCGGTCGAAAAGCAACCCGCTGATTGGCATTGCGAAACATAACGCAGCGCACCTGAGCTGAATTATCTTTCAAGCTAAGATACCAATGACCGGAGGCAGGGCAGGCAAAATTAGAGATCTCGCCCTCTACCCAGAGTAGCGGAAGATGGGTTTCCAACAGCTGGCGAACCCTGCGATTGAGTTCACTAATGCTAAAAATTTGACGTTCGGATGGCTGATTTTTCATAGGGCTATTCATAGGCTTATTGTAGGGATAGATAGACTGTAAAGTCACTTTTTTGACCTATTTTAGTGATAATTTTAGCGCTAAATAGGTGTTTGCCTAGTATCGCAGGCTGACTTATAATGCATTGCTTACTTTTAAAAAAGCCGAGGTAAGCGTTCCTAATGTTACGCATTGCGCATGAAGCCCTAACCTTTGATGATGTTCTGTTGGTGCCCGGTTACTCCGAGGTCACAGCCAAGGACGTCTCCCTGAAATCCAATCTTACTCGTGGCATCAGTATGAATGTCCCGCTGGTATCAGCGGCCATGGATACGGTCACTGAATCTCGCTTGGCAATAGCTATCGCGGCGGAAGGCGGCGTGGGTATTATCCATAAGAGTATGAGTATTGAACAACAGGCCAAGGAGGTCTGGGCGGTCAAAAAATACGAAAGCGGGGTGGTTAAAGATCCATTTACCATTGATGCTACAGCAACCATCCAAGACCTGCATAATTTAACCAGCGCTAATAATATCTCTGGTGTGCCAATTTTAGACGGCGGCAATCTGGTGGGCATTGTAACCCGCCGCGATGTGCGTTTTGTCGATGATATGAGCGCACTAGTGACCTCGGTGATGACGCCCAAAGAGCGCTTGGTCACCGTTAAAGAGGGGGGGGTGGATTCACATACTGTACGCGCGCTTCTTCACCAGTACAGAATTGAAAAAGTATTGGTTATCAATGACGACTTTGAACTAAAAGGTCTGATTACGGTGACCGATATAGATAAAGCTGAGCAGCATCCCAACGCCTGTAAAGATGAACAGGGTCGTCTGCGAGTCGGCGCCTCGGTGGGTGTAGGTGCGGATACGGATGCCCGTGTAGAAGCTCTGGTTAATGCCAGTGTTGATGTATTGGTAGTGGATACCGCTCACGGCCATTCCAAAAATGTATTAAACCGCGTCAAGTGGATCAAGGATAATTATCCCGATGTGCAGGTGATTGGCGGCAATATAGCCACAGCAGAGGCTGCCAAGGCCTTGGTAGACGCTGGAGCCGATGGGGTCAAGGTGGGTATAGGTCCGGGTTCAATTTGTACCACTAGGATTGTGACTGGCATTGGTGTGCCTCAGGTTACCGCCATTGCCAATGTCGCTGAAGCGCTCAAAGGCTCAGATGTGCCGGTGATTGCCGATGGCGGAATTCGTTACTCGGGAGATATGGCCAAAGCCATTGTAGCTGGGGCCAGTTCGGTGATGATGGGCTCTATGCTGGCGGGTACCGAAGAGGCGCCTGGCGAAATTGAAATCTATCAAGGCCGTTCCTACAAGTCCTATCGCGGTATGGGTTCACTGGGCGCTATGGCTCAACGACAGGGTTCAAGTGATCGCTATTTCCAAGATGCCAGTCTAGGTGCCGAGAAACTGGTGCCTGAGGGTATAGAGGGACGGGTACCTTACAAAGGCCCAATGTCTGCGATTGTTCACCAAATGATGGGCGGGTTGCGATCGGCAATGGGTTACACTGGCTGCAGTAGCGTTGAGCAGATGCGCGCTACTCCGCAGTTTGTTCGAGTCACCTCTGCGGGCACCAACGAAAGCCATGTGCACGATGTGCAGATAACTAAAGAAGCGCCCAACTATCCGGCGGGTGGTCGTTAATCGCGATTGGACGGTTGGAAAAATGTTTATAGAGGCTGCGCACAGGTGCAGCCTCTTTGTTTTAAGGTACCCTAATGTCTGATATACAGTCACAAAAGATTCTAATTCTCGATTTTGGTTCCCAGTACACCCAGCTTATTGCTCGACGGGTGCGGGAAATGGGAGTGTTTTCAGAAATTCGCCCTTGGGATATCTCTGAAGCAGATATTCGAGAGTTTAATCCCAACGGTATTATCCTTTCAGGCGGCCCAGAGTCAGTGACCGAAGGTACAACAGCCCCCAGTGCTCCAGATTGCGTATTTACCATGGGCGTACCCGTACTGGGTATCTGCTACGGCATGCAAACCATGGCCAGCCAATTGGGGGGTCAGGTGGATAGCTCAGATGTGCGCGAATTTGGCTATGCGCAGATAAAGGTCGAGAGCCAATCGCCACTATTGCAAGATATAAAAGACCATATAGATTCCAATGGCGAATCTCTACTGGATGTATGGATGAGTCATGGGGATAAGGTAGTGGCCCTGCCGCAGGGCTTTGAATTAATGGCCTCTACCCCCTCGTGCCCGATTGCGGGAATATTTGATAAAGCGAACAACTTCTACGGTATTCAATTCCATCCAGAAGTCACCCATACCTTGCAGGGTGAGGCGATTTTCCAGCATTTTGTGAAAAATATCTGTCAATGCGATGGACTATGGACAGCGGCGGCGATTATTGAAGACCAAATTGCTCGCGTCCGCGAACAGGTGGGCGACAGTCATGTATTGCTGGGTCTTTCTGGCGGTGTGGATTCCTCGGTAGTGGCGGCGCTACTGCATCAGGCGATTGGCGATCAACTGACTTGCGTATTTGTCGACAATGGTCTGCTGCGCAAAAATGAAGGCGAACTGGTGATGCAAATGTTTGCCGACAATATGGGTGTTAAAGTGATTCGCGCCAATGCCCAGGATCAATTTCTCGATGGTTTAAAAGGTGTTAGTGATCCAGAGAAAAAACGCAAAGTGATTGGCAATACCTTTATCGATATATTCGATGCAGAGTCGCAAAAGATAGATAACGTAAAATTCTTGGCGCAGGGTACGATTTACCCCGATGTGATTGAATCGGCCGCCTCTAAAACCGGCAAGGCCCATGTGATTAAATCCCATCATAATGTGGGGGGCTTGCCCGATGATATGGCGCTGGAATTGGTAGAGCCACTGCGCGAGTTATTTAAAGACGAAGTGCGCAAGATTGGCGTAGAACTGGGACTGCCCTACGATATGGTCTACCGCCATCCATTCCCCGGCCCCGGGTTGGGCGTGCGTATTCTCGGTGAGGTCAAAAAGGAGTACGCGGATATTCTGCGCGATGCCGATGCCATCTTTATCGAGGAACTGCATAACAGCGGCTGGTACCACAAAACCAGTCAGGCCTTTGCGGTATTCTTGCCAGTCAAATCTGTGGGTGTGGTAGGCGATGGGCGCCGCTACGAATGGGTCATCGCACTGCGCGCTGTGGAGACCATCGACTTTATGACCGCTCGCTGGGCGCATCTGCCCTATGACCTGCTGGAAAAAGTCTCCAATCGAATTATTAACGAGATCGCCGATATCTCGCGTGTGACCTATGATGTTTCCAGCAAGCCGCCGGCTACTATTGAGTGGGAATGAAGGTAATAAAATTAGATTAAAGGAGGATAATTAAATGCCGGAAATGACGTTATTGGGATGGTTCCATACCATAATAGGAGTTGGAGCAGTATTAAGTGGGTTTTATACCATATTTAAATATAAGGTGATTTCTCTAGAAGAATTCACTGGAAAACTCTATTTGTTCTTAACATTAATTGTAGCCGGTTCTGCTTTAGGGATTTATAACCAAGGAGGTTTTGGCATTGCTCATATACTTGCTGTGCTTACATTAATTGCTCTTTTAGGCGGTGTAATTATGGAAAAAGGAAAGCTCTTTGGATCTTTCTCTAAATATTTTCAGGCACTTGGTTACACAAGCACATTTTTGTTTCATATGATTCCTGCCATTACTGATTTTCTGAGAAGATTGCCAGTTGGAGATCCTTTCGTTGACTCTTTTGAGGATCCCTTGTTGGTGAATTTCCAGCTAAGCTTTTTGTTAATTTATCTTATTGGAATTGTTGCCCAGATGTTTTGGTTAAAAAAGCATGGAAGCTGATAAAAGAATTTAAAAAAAAGAGTTACAAAGTCGGCATGAGTGGCCTTGAAAGTATTGATTTTAAAGGCTTTCTAGATAACGTTACTATTGAGTGGGAATAAAAAATGTTCAGCCATATATGCTTGGGTACCAATAATCTTGCCGAATCTATTGCCTTTTTTGATCAAGTTATGCCAGTGCTGGGTGTTTCTAGGCAAGATACTGGCGATACCTACGCGGGCTATGGCAGCCGAGAGGATATTGGCAGTGGTGTCAACTGCCTATTTATTGGCAATACCTATAATGGCGAGCCGGCCACAGCGGGCAATGGAGTTAATATTGCGCTGCTTGCTCAAACCAGAGAGCAGGTGGACAAATTTCACCAAATAGCGCTAGAAAATGGCGGGCAAGATGAGGGCGCTCCGGGATTGCGGGATGTCCATCCTCACTTTTACGCTGCCTATGTTCGCGACCCCACCGGCAATAAGCTTGTTGTGGTTTGCCATACTGAACAAACTTCATAATAACAGCTGATAAACAGTACGAATTTAGGATAATTCAAATCGATCTCCAACAGACCTAGAGATAAAGATATTATTGTTGCGGTTAAATTACTAACTTAGCTAAAAACTGAAGCCATATTGGTGTTCGTGGTGACTTTAGGCTTGTATAGAACACAGCGTATATTCTAATAATTTACTAAGCAGTCTATAAGTTATTGAAATATATAAATACAGACTATTGAGTGGGAATAGGTATAAAAAACACATATATTAAGAGGAATGTAAAATGATAGACGGGACAAGCTTTGCGGTAGGTCTTGCTGTTGGTCTCGCAGTTGGGATTGCAGCAGGAAAAAATTCAGAAAAAGAAGAAAAGAAAGACTGATACAACTATAACAGAGCAACAATATACCCTCTTAATAAGCGCCCTTATTCCGTGCGATTGTACCTTGTCTTGTTGTGAGTCTTTTCTAAAATGGACTATGGCCACCATTGATTACAACTCGATATCCATCTATATCCTCAAATGTTTGTGCTCCACCATCCCAATAAGGGTTGAATGACTTTACTTTTACAAATCCAGAAGCACTTATTCTTTTAATTGCGCGTTCATACTCTTCCGTATCTGGAATATAGAAAACTAACAAGTTCTCGAGTGTAGGCGCATGCCCAGCCTTTTCTGTACGGTGCGTTGTAAACTCTAAATGATATGCATGTTCAGGATGACCAACCATTCGACCACTAAAATCTCCGTGATTGTCAAAACCGCCGATAACTTCAAAGCCTAGTCCCTCAACATACATTTTCGTGACTTCTTCCAAGCTATCCGTTGGTCTCCCAACCCTTAACACTGCATTTCTAGGTATCATATAAATGTCCTTTCATATTAGTTTTGCCACCAAAACCGCCGAAGTGGCCCCAGACTGCTGACAAAGTTCGCGCTCTTGAGTGGGGGTTTTTTATAATGGGGCATGCTAAAAGGTCACACCCCATTTAGCTTTAAATGGTGCTTCTTTGTTTGAGTAATGCAATCAGAACAAATAAAAATCCATAACTAACTACTGCCATTTTAAAAATATCAACCATACTTGAGCTGCTTAAACTGACAATGAAATAGTTCATCATTTCGCTTGTCGGAGAGAGTAAGAGGAATAAGCCGCCAGTAATTAATAAGAGAGAAATCCACAGCTTTCTGTTTAATTTTCTAAATGCTTGTTCTTGATTGATTAGGGTTAGTATATAGAAGCTAAATAACTCTTTATTTCTTTGAGAATAAGAAGTTTCCTTTTCTTTTTCTATGATAGTTTCTAATGGGTTCATTTTAATTTCTCCAAAGCTCGACTTAGTTTGGATTTTACTGTGCCAGATTTCTGGTTTAATAAATCAGCTATTGCATTAATTTGGTACTCGTAGACATACTTTAGAGTGAATAGAATCTTTTCATCTTCAGTAAGAGGTTTAATGAGATTAAAAAAATCCATATTACCTTCAAGATACGGTGTGTAACTTAGCTCGCCATTTGCGTCTAAAGACAAGTGTTGGTGCTCTTTTCGAATTAAATCTTTATAACAATTTACCGCAATTCCAGTAAGCCAGTGCTTGTAAGGTTTACGGGAATCAAAACTTTTCAGGTAGGTGTACGATTTGAGAAAACTTTGCTGAGAGATGTCCTCAGAAAGTTCTCTGTTGCCCGCGGTCAATCGCATGCCCAATCCAAATAAATAATCAGCATATCGTTGAATGAGAATCCCATAGTGGTGATTACCACCACTAAGGGTTCTTCTTACCAGTTCTTCATCTGTCTCCATTAAGCAGTATTATCACGATTCTTTTTCTCAGCGTAAATACCAAAAGCAAGCAATGCCAAGCCGAGTGATGCTACCAGCAATCCTGATGCCCAAACTACCGTCGAATTTAATCCAAATTTTCCTAAGAACAGGATGCCTATACCTATACCTATTAAAACGGTACCGCTTTTAATATCACTGTTTTTTTGATCTTCTTCTATATAGCCTGGAATACTTTGCAATAATTCTGGTGATAGTTCCTGGCCGCTTTCAATTAATTTTTGTAAGGATGCGTGAAACTGCTCCTTCTTTTTATTATTGAAGTGCAGGGCAATCCAGACGATAAAGACTGGCATTCCAAATACACCCACTATTGCAAAAATTGGTACCAGCTCATCTATTAATTCAATCATTGATATCTCCTTGTTTGTTTAATATATATACCTTAACTATTTGAAAAAGGTTGCAATAACCTTGGAAAATAAGTGAAAACTGGTGGTTTATGCTTTTTTAATTTCCCAACTAAGCTAGTACCTATGGACGATAAGGGTGCAATGATAAAAGTATCTGAACCACTAATCATGCCTGCTTGGGTTATCTTTGCTACTACCGGTTTGTACAAACTTGATGCAAAGTCGAAAAATGCACCCTTGACTCAATGTAAAAAATACTTTACATTATGTTAAATATTATAGACAAAGGAAGGGTTATGAATTTTTCTTTTAGAGAAAAGGGGCTTATAGCTTCTCTAGTGATTACCCTACTGGTATTTGGTAACTATTTTTTTCAAGTTTTTGCAAATTTGCAAGTCACTCCAAGTGAACAGAATGGTTTTGGCGATCTTATTGGGCTGGTTATCTTGGTGGTAATTTTAGAGGCAATTATCCATGCTTTTTTGGCCTCTCAACATAGCACTGAGATAGAAGATGAAAGAGATAAATTGATACAGAGGATGTCCTATCGCAATAGCTACTGGTTTTTAATTATTGGTATTTGGGTTCTCCTTATTCAGTTTCTAGCCACTGGTTCAGGCGTTTGGTTCGATTTTAATTATCTGGCTATTTTCACTAGCGCCTATGGTTTAGCTTATCTGTTGCTACTGCTGTTTGTTTTAGCGGAGGTAATTAATTTTATTACCCAACTCTATTACTACCGAAAAGGTATTTAGTTTGGCTAAGAGAATTAGCAACAACATTAGGAAGCTAAGATTTGAGATGGGGGAAATGTCTCAACAAATATTAGCAGATAGGGTCGGAGTGACTCGCCAGACTATAATAGCTATTGAGAAAGATAAATATTCTCCCTCTTTAGAGGTGGCGTTTAAAATAGCCAATATATTTAAAGTGCCTTTGGGGGAAGTTTTTAACTATGGTTAACGATATTCCCGCATAGGGATTATCACTCAGTGGGGAACTACAATGGATTTTCGCAACAGAATACCACCTCCTATAGTGACCTTGGTATTTGGGCTATTGATTTATTGTTCAGCCGATCTGTTGCCATCGCTGATATTCGAGCTACAGAATGCACTTGCGCTACTGTTTGCAATCGCAGGGCTTGGTGTGATGACGGTCGCGGTTGTTTCTTTTATACAGTTAAAGACCACAGTAAATCCATTGCAGCCCAAGTCGGCCACAGCTCTGGTTACAGGTGGCGTATTTAGATTTAGCAGAAACCCCATGTATTTGGGTATGCTATTGCTTATAATCAGTGTGTCGATCTGCACTGGGGCGGTTGCCAGTGTTATTTTGC
>Ga0208881_1000409_pt1 | contig 15143 bp, 15 predicted proteins | sample Knorr_S23_td_AAI_FD_185610 | JGI IMG/M metagenome (GOLD analysis project Ga0208881, IMG submission 185610) | Marine microbial communities from Southern Atlantic Ocean transect - Knorr_S23_td_AAIW_ad_876m_LV_B (SPAdes) (version 2) | ecosystem: Environmental > Aquatic > Marine > Oceanic | place... | reverse complement strand
ACCCAATGTTGAGAAGAGAATTTTTGAAATCTAGCGCGTTGTCGTTACCCCTGTTTGCTTGTAATAATATTGTTGATTCTAAAGAAGAAAAATTGTTTTTTGAAATAGGATTGGCCCAATGGTCTTTAAATAGAGCTCTTAAATCTGGTCAAATTGATAATTTAGATTTTGTTCAGATTGCCAAAGAAAAATATAGTATTAATGTTGTTGAATATGTAAATCAATTTTTCTTTGATAAGGCAAATGATAAAAGTTATTTATCAGAAATGATGACAAGATCTAATGATTATGGAGTAACAAACTATTTAATTATGATAGATGATGAGGGTTATCTTGGGGATTCTGATAAAAATAAAAGAATTAAAGCGATTGAAAATCATAAAAAATGGGTTGAGGCAGCAAAATTTTTAGGATGTGAACACATAAGGGTTAATGCTCATGGTACGGCTTCTAGTGAAGAAGTTTCAAGTTTTGCAACCGAGTCCTTGTCTCAATTAGGAGAATTTGCAAAAAGTTTTGGTATAAATATAATTGTTGAAAATCATGGGGGGTATTCTTCAAATGCTAAATGGCTTGTTAATGTAATTGAAAATACTGGAATGGATAATGTTGGTACGCTTCCTGATTTTGGAAACTTTTGTATTAGATCTAAACCCGCTGAACTTACAGATTGGGGTTCTTCTGTTGGGGGCTGTGCAGAGGAATATGACAAATATCTTGGTGTAAAAGAGATGATGCCTTATGCAAGAAGTGTAAGTGCAAAAACTAATAACTTTGATAGTAATGGTAATTCTGTTGAGACAGATTATTATAAGATGTTAAAAATAATTAAAGATTTTGGATATAAGGGATATATTTCTATTGAGTATGAAGGAGAAGAGTATTCAGAACACGAAGGAATATTATTAACTAAACAATTGCTAGAAAAGGCTGGTAGGAATGTTTAATTTTTTTTCCCGCTTATAAACACTCCAAGAATTATTAAAATCATTCCTAATAACTGGATAGAATTTATATTTTCTCCATCGATAACACCAATACTTACAGCCACTATTGGCATTAAGTATGTAACAAGAGAAGCAAAAACCGTATCCTTAATCTTTATCAAATTATAAAAAATTATTGTAGCTATTGATGTACTTAAAATTCCAAGAACAGCGACATAAAAAAATTGATTCCTATGAATTTCAAATTTTTCAATATGATCAATAAAAGGCGTAAGATCTAAAAGCATATAAAGAGTTATAGGCAGAATTGAAACAATTGAAAAACTGGCAATAGTTATTGGTTTTAAATGATTAAGATGATGTTTTATCAAATTTAAATTTATACCATATAAAAAGGTTGCTAATACTACAAATAAACCAAAAACATCTGATCCAAAACCTCGACTATTATTAGAAAATAAAATCAACGCCACTGTTCCTAAAAAGCCTATAATAAGTCCAATTAAATTATTTTTTGTTGCTTTCTGATTATAGAATAACACCCCTATGATTAGAGCAAAAAATGGAGTCAAGGATGTTAAAACGCCTGATGTTCCACTATCAATTTTTGTTTGTGCTATAGGGTATAGAAAATATGGAATTACATTACCTACTATACCAGAGATAAATAAAATAAGAAAATCTTTTTTTTTAACTTCCTTTATATTCTTAGCCAAAAAAGGCAATAAAATTATTGCCGCAAAAGATAATCGTAGTGCTCCAATTTCAAGAGGATGTAGTGAAATCAATGATTTTTTAATTAGCATAGGAGAAATCCCCCAAATTACGCTAAGAAGAATTAATAAGAACCAAGCATATAATGATCTATCTAATTTCATAACTCAGCCAATTCTTTATTTTTAGAATATACATTGGCTATTTCATTTAATGTCTCTAATGTAAAGTTTTTAGATTCACTAAGAATTAATTTTATTCTATGTTTTTTGAAATTATCCATTCCTCGAAAATAGTTTGTATAATGTCTTCTCATCTCAATTAAACCTAATCTTTCCCCTTTCCATTTGATAGAAAAATCTAAATGTTGTTTAACCGTTTCTATTCTATCATTCAAGGATGGTTTTTTTATATGTTTGTTTTCTTTTATATAGGCCTTTATTTCATTAAAAATCCATGGGTTTCCAATTGCTGATCTTCCAATCATTATTCCGTCAACGCCATATTTATTTTTATATTTTTTTGCTTTTTCTGGAGAATTAATATCTCCATTTCCAAAAATTGGAATGTTAATTCTAGGATTATTTTTTACTTTGGCTATATATTCCCAATTAGCTTCTCCTTTATACATTTGTTTTCTTGTTCGCCCATGAATAGTAAGAGCCTGTATGCCTACGTCTTGTAATCTTTCTGCTACCTCTACTATTTTTATACTGTTATCATCCCAACCTAATCGGGTTTTTACAGTTACAGGTTTTTTAACTTGTTTAACTATTTCACTTGTCATTTTTTGCATTTTGTCTATATCAAGTAAAATACCAGCACCAGCACCTTTGCAGGCAACTTTTTTAACAGGACAACCATAATTTATATCTATTATTTCTGGATTAGCTGCTTCAGATATTGAAGCTGCTTTTTTCATAGATTCAATTTTATCTCCAAATATTTGTATTCCTATGGGTCTTTCGCTGTCATAAATATCAAGTTTTTGAGTGCTTTTTTCTGCGTCTCTAATTAAACCTTCTGAAGAGATAAACTCTGTAAACATTAAGTCAGCACCATTTTGTTTGCATACAGACCTAAATGGTGGATCACTCACATCTTCCATTGGAGCAAGCAATAAGGGAAAATCACCTAGTTCAATATTGCCAATTTTCATAAAAAAAAACTATTTTAACGTTTTTAATTAAATAACCTTGCAAATAAAATCAATTATGTCAAATCATTGGAAAGAATTAAGGATTATTGTTTTAATAATTTTTTCAGCTTTTGTGCTTTTGAATTTAGCTATATCGGGATATTATATTATATCTGGAGGAGTTTCTTCTTCCGGAATAGAAAATTTATTAGAAGACAGGGTATTAATGTTATCATTAAATTCTTTGTCAATCATGATTTTTATTTCGCCTTACTTTTATGTGAATAAATTAAGTAATTATTCCATAAAGATTTTTCCAATTAATTCTACTCCAGTCATTTTGGTTCTTTTATCAACGTTTTTTTTTATGATTTTAAATTCTGGAGTTATAGAGTGGAATAAATCTATTAATTTTCCTGAGTTCATGAATTCTTTTGAGACTTGGGCTTTTAATAAGGAAAAAGAACTTGAGAAGATTACAATATTTTTAGTTTCTTTTGAAAATAATTGGGAGTTTTTATTTGGCATATTATCTATAGCTTTAATTCCCGGTATATGTGAAGAATATTTGTTTCGAGGAGTTTTACAAAAGAATTTTTATTTGATTTCAAAAAATATTCATATAGCAGTATGGCTTAGTGCCTTTTTTTTTAGTGCCCTCCATCTACAGTTTTATGGGTTTTTTCCTCGAATGCTATTAGGGGTTTTATTTGGATATATCTACTATTGGTCTGGTAGTATAGTATATCCTATGATTGCACATATATTTAATAATTTCTTTTCGTTAACTGTATTTTATTTTTCCCAAAAAGGGTTACTAAATGAAAATTTTGAAGTATCAGTAAATTCTTCTCCAAAAATTCCAATGGTTTTAATTATTATAAGTACTGTTTTGTTTATAGGTTGTATGTATTTACTTAGAAAATATTTTTTAGATAATGAAAAAAGATAAATGGGTTCAGGTTTATAAAACAAGAACGACATATCGCGCAGAAATACTTAAACAACTTTTGAAATTAAATGATATAAAATGTGTATCAGTTAATAAGATAGATTCTTCGTATACTATTTTTGGATATTATGAGGTTTTAGTAGTTGAAAAAAATTATCTTAAAGCAGAGAAATTAATTCAAAAATTAGATTTTTATGGATAAAAAAAATTTTTTACAAAGACTAATTACAGGTTTATTGGGAGGAGGATTGTTGTTGTTTTGTTCAATTTATAGTCAGTATTCTTATTTATTAATATTTATTGCTATCATTTTTTTTTCATCTAAAGAATTTTACAGAATCCTTAAGGAAAATAATATACATCCAAATAATTATTTGGGAATATTTCTTTCTGTTTTAATTTTTATTTCAACTTTTATTTATGCTAGTCAAAATTCAATTTGGGGAATTCATTTCTTATTGATACCAATTTTACCAATTGTTTGCCTTTCTGCTTTATATGCTTCAGGAAATAGAGATTCTTTATCAAATGTATCTATGACATTTTTTGGTATTTTTTATATATCAATACCAATATCTCTTTTGAATTTTTTAGTTTTTGAATCTGGTGAATATGAATATACTTACTTGGTTTCTTCTTTTTTATTTCTTTGGACTAGTGAATCAGCAGCATTTATTGGAGGGAGTATTTTTGGTAAAAAAAAATTATTTGAATCGGTTTCGCCTATGAAGACATGGGAAGGGGTCCTCTTTGGTTTATTATCGAATTTAGTTGTTGCTTATTTTTTGTGGAATTATTTTGAAGATAAAACGTATATGTTTTGGGCTGTTTTTTCATTAGTAGTTTTAATATCAGGAGTGTTTGGTGATTTGTTCGAGTCTCTTATTAAAAGGAATTTTAATTTAAAAGATAGTGGAAATAAACTTCCTGGACATGGTGGGTTTTTGGATCGTTTTGATAGTTTTTTCTTTGTTATTCCGTATGTATTTTTTTACTTAAAAATTATCAATCATTTAACATAAATTGTACATTTACAAAGTAAATATTTTAAATAGATATGAGTTATATAGAACCTGCTCCTATCATACATTCTAAAGATCCTCTTGCGTCGATGATGAAGAGGTTTCATGTTGCAGCTGAACATCTTCAGTTAGATGAAGAAATTTATAACGTTTTAAAAGCTCCAGCAAAAAAAATTATTGTATCACTTCCAATTTCTATGGATGATGGAGCTATTAGAGTTTTTGAGGGTTATAGAGTTATTCATTCAAATATATTGGGGCCATCAAAAGGAGGCTTAAGGTTTGACCCAGGAGTTAATTTAAATGAGGTTACGGCTTTAGCTGCTTGGATGACTTGGAAGTGTGCTGTTGTGGATATACCATATGGTGGGGCAAAAGGAGGGGTTTGTTGTGATCCAAAAAAAATGAGTTTTTCAGAGATGGAAAGATTAACGAGAGCATACACTCAAGCAATGCATGATGTTTTTGGACCAGATAAAGATATACCAGCACCTGATGTAGGAACGGGTCCAAATCATATGGCTTGGTTAATGGATGAATATTCAAGAGCAAGAGGAATGACAATAAATTCAGTAGTGACAGGAAAGCCTATTATTTTAGGAGGTTCGCTTGGAAGAATTGAAGCAACAGGACGCGGTGTTATGATTTCAACTTTATCATTATTAACAAAATTTAAAGTTAACCCATTTGGGGCTACTATAGCAGTACAAGGTTTTGGAAATGTTGGTTCATGGGCAGCTTATTTGTTAAAAGAAAGAGGGTGTAAGGTTCTTGCAATTTCAGATATTTCTGGAGGTTATTATAATAAAAAAGGGATTGATGTAGGTAAGGCAATTACTTATCGAAATGAAAATAATGGATCGTTAAAAAATTTTAAAGGAGGAGACAAAATATCAAATAAAGAACTTCTTTCTTTAAAAGTAGATGTTTTAATACCAGCAGCAATGGAAGATTCTATAACTGAAGAAAATGCTTTTGATATTTCTGCAAAATTTATAGTTGAGGGAGCTAATGGTCCAACATCATATAAAGCAGATAATATTTTGCTAAAAAATCAAATTGTTGCAGTACCTGATATTTTAGCAAACGCTGGTGGGGTGATAGTTTCTTATTTCGAATGGGTCCAAAACAGGATGGGGTTTAAGTGGACAAGAAGTAGAGTAAATAGAAGGGCTGATACAATAATCAAACAAAGCTTTAATAGTGTTTATAGCATATCAAAAAAATACAATGTTTCATTAAGAATAGCAGCATATATTTCTGCTATAGATAAAGTTTCTAGAACGTATAAATACAGAGACGGATCTTTTACCTTCCAAAAAAAAAATGATAAGAATTCATAGAGAGGGATATTTTTTTTTATCAGTTTTATTAATCTTTTTATTAGGTATAAATATTGCTGGTCAGTTTTTCAGTATTACTGGATTCTATCTAAATATTATTTTATTAGTATCTGTTTTTATATTTCTTTTTTTTCTTCAATTTTTTAGAAATCCTAAAATCAAAAAAACAACTAATAATAGTAAGGTTATATCTCCAGCGAATGGTAAAGTTGTTAATATTGAAGAAGTTTATGAAAATGAATATTTTGGAGAAAAAAGATTACTTATATCTATTTTTATGTCACCTTTTGATGTTCATATTAACAGAAATCCTATTTCTGGAATTGTAAAATATTATCAACATCATAAAGGAAAATACTTGGTTGCGTGGCATCCAAAATCAAGTATATTAAATGAGAGAACAACAACAGTAATTGAAAACAAAAAAATTACTTTATTAGTTAGACAAATTGCTGGGATGGTTGCTAGAAGAATTGTTAACTATACAAAAGTTAAAGATCAAGTTAAGCAATCTGAAGAGTTGGGGTTTATTAAATTTGGATCTAGGGCTGATATTTATCTTCCTTTAAATTTTAATGTAGTGGTTAAAAAAGGAGATAAAGCAGTTGGTGGCGTTACTGAGATTGGTCGCTTAAACTAATTTTTTTTCAATTGACCTTACAATCTTTTCAAGATATATTTTGTCAATAATGTTAAATTGATTGAGCGATTTGCTGTCAACATCTAAAACACCAAAAACATCATTCTTTTTAAAAATAGGAACAACTATTTCAGACTTAGATTGAGAACTACACGCTATATGTCCTGGAAACTTGTCTACATTAGAAACAATAATTGTTTTTTTTTCTTTCCAGCAATATCCACAAACCCCCTCATTTTTTTTAATCCTAAAACACGCAACTGGACCCTGGAAAGGGCCTAATACCAATTCTTTATTTTTTATAAGATAGAATCCAACCCATAAAAAATTAAAAGTTTCTTTTAATGTAGAGGAAATGTTTGATAGTATGGCAGTAATATCATTTTCTTCTTCTATTAGATGATTAATCTGAGTTACTAATGTTTTATAATTAGCTTCTAATGAGTCATGATTTGGTTTTTTAAAATTGTGCATTATTATTTGTTATGTATAACTCATCCCCATTTATATCTTCTTTGTTAACATTTTCAATATTTAGATTAGGGGCAATAATACCTTTTTCGAATTTTTTATTAGAAACAAAAATACGTGCTTCATGCCATAAATTGGAATCTATAAAATAATTTATAGTTTTTGTTCCCCCTTCTACTATTATACTACTTATTCCTTTTTTATAAATGTCTTGTATAATATTATGAATAGAAAATGGATTTATATTGATAAAGTAATTACTTTCTCTCTTTTTTGTAGTGGTTGTATTATAAATTAAAGTAACAGGTTTCTCTTTTAATACTTTTGCTGTATTTTGTAATTTATTATTTGGGTCAATAATTATTCTAATCGGGTTTTTACCTTTCCACCTTCTAACAGTTAATTTTGGATTATCTCTAATGGCGGTTTGCACACCTATTAATATTCCAGATTCTTCAGATCTCCATTTGTGAACTAAAGTTCTTGATACATCATTTGAAATCCATTTTGATTCTCCATTTGTTTTGGCAATAAAACCATCTTTTGTTTCTGCCCATTTTAAAACAACATATGGTATTTTGTATTTTTGATTTAAAAAAAATCTTTTATTTAATTCTTTTCCTATAGCCTCGTGTATTCCTTCAATTACATTTATATTATTTTCTTTTAACTTTTTTATTCCTTTCCCATTAATTTTTGGGTTTGGATCTTTATTTGAAATAATAACTTCTTTTGGTTTATAATTAATTATCTCATCTACACAAGGTGGTGTCTTTCCATAGTGGCTACATGGTTCAAGTGTAATATAGATTGAACTACCTTCTATTGTTTTTTTGTTTTTAACATTTTTTATTGCATTTATTTCAGCATGGTTTTTTCCAAATTTTTTATGATATCCTTCTCCTATAATATTTTCGTTTTTAACAATCACACATCCTACCATAGGATTTGGTGCAACAGAACCCATTCCTTTTTGGGCAAGATAAAATGCTCTGTTAATATATTTTTTATGTTTATTATTCATTTATTTTTGAGTAATGTCTAAAATAAGTTTAAAAAAACTTTATAAAAAATTATTTGATCTTGTAGAAAATTATTCTAAACAAGAAGCTATAAACATAATTCAAAAATATTTATATCTAAAATTTAATGCTTCAAATACGGATTTTCTAATTGATAAATTTATTTCATGGAATAAACCTATAGAGAAAGAGATTGTATCTGATTTAAACAAAATATCACAAGGAATTCCTATTCAGCATGTTTTAAATAAAGAATTTTTTTATAATAATCTATTTTATGTTAATCAAGATGTGCTTATTCCAAGACCAGAAACTGAAGAATTAGTAGACATGATCATTAAAAATGAATCCGCAAATAAAATAAAAACCATACTTGATATAGGCGCTGGTTCAGGGTGTATTGCAATCACTTTAGATAAAAATATAAAATCAAAAGTTATAGGTATAGATGTTTCAGAAAAAGCTATAATTATTGCAAAAAATAATAATATTAATGTTGGAGCTAATGTTACTTTTATTGAAAAGAAGATAGAGGAGTATAAGCCAGATATAAAATTTGATTTAATTGTAAGTAATCCCCCATATATACCAATTGAAGACATTGATTGTGTGGATGATAATGTTAAAAAATTTGAGCCTAAATTAGCATTTTTTGTATATGATGATCCTATATATTTTTATAAAGAAATTATTAAATTTTCTAAAAAGCATATTAATAATAATGGAAAAATTTACTTTGAAATTAATGATAAGTATTATTTTGAATTGTTTAAATATGTTAGTGATGCTAACTTATCATATTCTTTTGTTAAAGATCTAAATAGAAAATTTCGATTTTTAATTATTAATTGTTGAATATTTAAATTTTGATATTTAAACTAAACATATAGTTTCTTCCAGCTTGAGGATAAAGATAATTTTCTCTTACTTCATAATCTGTTCCAGCATAGTATCCAAAAGTATACCCATTGCTTGAGTACATTTTGTTAAATATATTATTTGCTGAAAATTTTATAAATAATTTTTTAAGAAACTTAATATTTAGTCTTGCTTCAACATCAAGTGAATTAATTAAATATGAATTTATAGATCGATTTGTATTTGAGGTGTTGTCTAGGTATTGTTTTCCCACATATTTTGTTTTAAATGAAGTTGTAAAGTTCTTTAATGCTTTATATTCAATGTCATTATAACCAATAATTTCTGGTGAAAATGCAATATTTGATTTTAAATATGTATTTTTTATTATGTTGTATTGATTAAAATTACTACCGTAGTCATAGAGGACTTCATTAAAGTCATACACAAAATTTTTTGATAGTGTAAGAGAAGACGAAATATTAAATTTTTTTATAATAATTCTATTTGAAATTTCAACACCAACCCTCCTGCTTTTTTTTGCGTTTGTTCTTATGTAGCCACCTACGTCATTTAATTCGCCCGTTGTAATTAGCTGATTTTTATATTCCATCCAGTAAAAATTTGTATTAAAAAAACCAAAATTATAATTAATATTATATCCAAATTCGAAATCATATAAAGTTTCATGTTTGGGTTCTTCATAGGAATCTAAAAAATCAATTCTAATAGGCTCTCTATTTGCAACGGCAATTGAACTATAAATGTTTGATTTAGGATTTAATTTAAAATTAAATCCTATTTTGGGGTTAAAAAAAGTATTTTTTGAATTAAAATTAATTATTGATCTATCGTTATCAGAGCCATCGCTGTAATGGGAATAATTTCTTATTTGCATATCAGTAAACAATTTTAATTTATAGCTTAAGATCATATCGTATTTAATAAAAATGTTTCTGTCTTTTTTATCAGATTTTGAAAGGTAGTATGGATCTTTAAATACCATATTTGGAATACCGGTTGATATAATTTTTCCGAAATGATCACCTTTGTATATATTATATGCTCCACCAATAGTTAATTCTATTTTTTTTGTTTGTTTAAAATAAGAATATGTGAATCCATAAAAATCATTATCTAACCATCTTCTTCGCACTAAATTTGTATAAACATTTTCAAAATCATTAAAATAATTAGATAAAAGATCGTTTTTTCTAAATTGTTCATAGTAACCTCTTCCATATGTGTAGTGTAATGCTAAATTAAAATTTGACGAACTAGAAAGATCGTAATTATAATGAAATTGATAATGGTCTTGTTGGTAATTATCAATTTCGTTTTCGTAAGTGTAGTGATTATATGTTCTATCAGAGTTTAGTAAGTTATCTTTTTGTTCTTCATCAAAGCCATTGTTAACAATTACTTCTTGCATTCCATTTAAATCATTAAATACTCTAGATTCAGGAGTTCCCCACCATGACTGATAAGTTTTTTCTTTTCCGGAAAAATTTATAAGCTGAAAGGATGATTTTTTTGTGAAATATGACGCCGCCGCATAGTATGACCATAAGTTACTGAATGCTCTATCAACATATCCATCAGATGTGATTTTTGATAATCTTAAAGCAAAGTTCCAATTTTGTTTTAATAATCCAGAATTAAGATTTAATGTGTTTTTAAATGTTTTAAATGAACCCATTGATGTCCCATAATCTACGTATGCTTTTTCTGAAGGAGTTCCCGTTTTTATACTTATAGTTCCTCCAAACGCGCCTCCACCATTTGTTGAAGATCCTACTCCTCTTTGAATTTGAATGGTATTGGTTGACGAAGCGATATCTGGTAAGTCTACCCAAAAAACACCATGGGACTCGGCATCATTGTATGGGATACCATTAATTGTAACATTAATTCTATTTGCATCACTTCCCCTTATTCTTATTCCAGTGTAACCAATTCCACCACCAGCATCAGATGTTATGGTAACGGATGGGGTAAAATCTAATAAATATGGAATATCTTTTCCTGTATTATTTTTATTTAATTCATATAATGTTAGATTTTCATAAGCATATGGACTATCATCTTTTGCTCTCGTTGATAAAACTTTTATTTGATCTTTTAAAAGAATTCCATCTTCTATTATAAAAATTTTTTTTTTGGTCTCTGATATATTAATGGTATCAAATTTTTTTAAATAACCAACATGTGTTATTTCTATATTGATAATTTTTTTTTTAGAAAAAATATAAAAATCTCCATTATTGTCTGTATATGTTATTTTATTATCATTTTCTTTGATATTTGCCCCCTTTATTTTTAATCCATTCTTATCAAGAACTCTACCTTTAAAATTATGTTGTGCATTTGCAGTCAAATTTATAAGTAGAAAACAAAGTAATACTCTCATTTATATAAGATTTAATTTTTTGAGGGGAACAAAAAATAACTGTTTATGTCATACTTCGCCAGCATTATCTGGATCAGTTTTATGAGTGTGATCTCAGCCTTGAAATTTTAGGCACCCCAACTAAAAGTGAAATTATATTATAAAATTTATATTATAAAACTTAGAGATGATTTTATTCTTTGATTAAGCTTTCCCCTTATCACCTTATAATTATAATTTCTTGTTGATAATAAGTTTTTGTAAGCATTATAAATTTTAATTCTATTATTTGGACTTTCTCTTTGTTCGTCCCATTTCCATGGAATATCAGGTTTACACAATAAGTAACAATCAAAATTTTCTTTCTCTGATAATTCTTTGATTGATTTGCTGAGTTTTTTATATTTTAATATACTCCATATTTCAATGACAATAACTGATGTATCAGCAAACAAAAAATTGTTTTCTGTTTTGCTTGCGTTGTTAATGCTTTGGTTTTGTTTGAAGGCAAAAATATCTAGATCATTTATAGTATAAGTTTCATTTTTATTAAGATAATCCCTAGCATATTCATTTACATATGTGCCTTGTAATATTTTTGATAAAAAAATAGCCAATGTGGTTTTTCCTGATGATTCTGGGCCAACTATAGATATTTTTTTCATTTTTTTAATTCTTTTTTCCAATTCCTATAACCTAGTATTGCTAAAATTAAAAAAATAAAAAACTGAAGACTTGTCGGATAAAGTTCTTTATACATATATAAGGGAATATAAATTATATCCGCTATTATCCAATAAATCCAATTTTCTAATTTTCTTCTTGCAAGTAACAGCATTCCAGTTAAACTTAATGCTGTAGTTATGCTATCTAAAAACACCACATCACTATCAGTTTTGTTTAATGCATATTGTATTATTAAAAAAAAGAATATACATAAAGACATTGATATAAGATTTTCTTGTTTTGAATTGAAAGAAATTTCTTTTTTTATTTTTTTATTTTTAGTTGTCCATAAAACCCAACCATAAATACTCATAATAAAGTAATAAATATTTATTCCTGTATCAGCGTATAGTTTGTTTTCATAGGTTAAATACACATAAATTAAAACACTAATTATTCCAGTAGGAAAAACTAGAACTTTATTCTTTTGAGCATACCATACACTCAAAATGCCAAAAACAACTGCTATGTATTCTATCATTTTACCTTATTTTTAATTGTTAAGTATATATCAAAATTTTTTAACTCAAACATAATGTATTAGTTTTGCATGGCAAATAGGTAAAATTCTTATTTGTTATGACAAAAAATAATATATTTCAACTTGAAGCACTCACTTATGATGATGTGTTGTTGGTTCCTGCTTATTCTGAGATATTTCCTGGTGATACTAATGTATCTACCTTACTTACAAAAAATATAAAATTAAATATTCCTTTTGTTTCTGCCTCTATGGATACAGTCACAGAACATAAACTTGCAATAGCAATTGCATTAAAAGGAGGAATTGGTATTATTCATAAAAATATGACCATTAGAAATCAAGCAGAACAAATTAGACAAGTGAAAAGATCACAGAGTGGAATGATAAAGGACCCCATAACTTTAGATTCTCAGTCAACAGTTGGAGACGCTCAAATGATTGTTAAAAAAAATAAAATTGGAGGTATTCCAATTATTGATGCTTCTAATAATCTTATTGGAATTGTTACTAATAGAGATCTTAGATTTCAGAAAGATCAATCTATGAAATTAGATGATATAATGACAAAAAAACTTGTTATCGCTAAATTAGGAATAAACTTAGATGAGGCTGAAAAAATTCTTAAAAAATATAAGATTGAGAAGTTGCCTATTGTTGAGGAAGGAAAATTAGTTGGACTTATAACCTATAAGGATATACTTAAGAATAAGTCTATGCCAGATGCATGTAAGGATAATTTAGGACGGCTTCGTGTTGGGGCTGCAATTGGCATCACTGATGATTATAAAGAACGTTTAGAGCGATTAATTGCTTCAAGTGTAGATGTGATTGCCATAGATACTGCTCATGCACATACAAAATCAGTAATAGACCAAATAAAAGAAATTAAAAAAAATTTTGATATAGATCTTATTGTTGGAAATATAGCAACTGGGGATGCAGCAAAAGCATTGGTAAATGCTGGAGCTGATTGTATTAAGGTTGGTGTTGGTCCTGGGAGTATTTGTACAACTAGAATTATTGCAGGAGTTGGAATGCCTCAATTGTCAGCGATTTATGAATCAGCAAAGGCTATAAAGGGATCAGGAATTCCTGTTATTGCTGATGGAGGAATAAGATTTTCAGGAGATGTTGTAAAAGGTTTGGCGGCAGGAGCAAATAGTATTATGGTAGGATCATTATTTGCAGGTACAGAGGAAGCTCCTGGTGATATAATTTTATATGAAGGGAGAAAATATAAAGCTTACAGAGGTATGGGATCAGTAGAAGCTATGGAAGCAGGTACAAGAGACAGGTATTTTCAACAAAATGAAAATGATCCGAAAAAATTTGTTCCTGAAGGTATTGTGGGCCGTGTTCCATATAAAGGGGAAGTTTCTGAAATTCTTTATCAGTTAACAGGAGGGTTAAAAGCTGGAATGGGATATGTTGGAGCAAATAATATTGCTACTTTACAGAAATCTAAGTTTGTAAAAATAACAAAAGCTGGTTCTATAGAGGGTCATCCTCATGATGTTTTTATTACTAGAGAAGCGCCAAACTACTCAAAAAAATAATAGAATTAATTATTATAAATAATGGTTAGAAATTTGTTTTTTCTTCTTATAATTTTATTTGTGTCTGCTTGTGAATTTTTAGATGGAAATACAACCGATGATAAAATTGCATTGGCAAGAGTAGATAATAATTATTTATACATTGAAGATATTATTTTTCCTTCTTTACAAAATGATAGTTCATTGATTATTGAAAAACAAACTGATCAATGGATAAGAAATCAATTACTTTTGAAATTAGCATATGAGAATGTTATTAATGATAATAATGTTGAAAATCAGGTATTACAATATAAGAATAATCTTGTAATGTTTGAATATGAAAAAATGACGTATCAAAATAATATTGACTTTTCAATTTCAGATGAAGAATTAAATACGTATTATGAAAATAATATTAAAGATTTTGTTTTGCCTTTCGATTTAGTAAAAGCATTATATGCAAAAATTCCAGTCGATGCTCCTAATATTAGAAATTTTAGAAAAATAATAAAAGAATATCCAGATTCTGATATTAATGAAATTAGATCATACTGTTTTCAGTTTGCAGAAAGATCATTTTTAGAAGATACTATTTGGGTTAAACTTGATGACATAATATTAAATAATCCATTGCTTTTGATAAATAATAAGTCTCAATTTTTTTTAAAGAGAAATACATATGTAGAAAACGTAGATGAAAAACATTATTTTTTTTTAAAAATTGTTGATAAAAGATTAATAGGGGAAACTTCTCCATTATCATTTGAATCTAATGTTATAAATGCTATTATTTTAAATAAAAGAAAACAAGAATTATTTGATAAATTGCGGGACAGTATTTTTGTAAATTCTAAAAAAGGAATTGACTATGAAATTTTTTAATATAAAAATTTTGCTTT
>Ga0208881_1000407_pt1 | contig 15161 bp, 14 predicted proteins | sample Knorr_S23_td_AAI_FD_185610 | JGI IMG/M metagenome (GOLD analysis project Ga0208881, IMG submission 185610) | Marine microbial communities from Southern Atlantic Ocean transect - Knorr_S23_td_AAIW_ad_876m_LV_B (SPAdes) (version 2) | ecosystem: Environmental > Aquatic > Marine > Oceanic | place... | reverse complement strand
TTCATAGTTTTTGATGACATCACTGTAGAATGCCAGGTTATCTTCCGTAAGTTCTATGGTGGCTCCTGCCTTTGGAATGTAAATAGGACCGTAGTTGTCTGTAGTCCAATTATAGTCGTTTCCTTTTGGGAACATGATGGTCCCTTTTTGGCTGGGGAGTAGATCGGGTTTGCTTACGCTTACTACATTAGATAAAGATGAAAGTTTTTTAACATTCTCATCAGTGAGCATCATTAAGTACAAGTTGTTTTCGGTTTTAACACCATTGTAGGTGGCCAGAACATTTGCGTTTAATTTTACACCTTGTGTAATGATGTTGTATGTTTTAAGATCGGAGCCAAGACTATCTGACAAATTAACACTTCTGATGTAAGGCTGCTCTTTAAAAAGCCTAACGTTTTCGTCAGATAGCCAAAATTCATATTCATGGAGTGGATAAACCTCAGTAATTTCATTTTGCAATAAGAATTTTTCTCTAAACCCGGTACCGCTAGTGGTTACAATGTAGCTAAACTGACCATGAGATCGATCCGGTAAGGGCTGCTCGTTGCCATTAATGAAGATCTTTTGATCGACAATCTCTAATGAATCACCGGCAATACCTACACAACGTTTTACATAATTCGTTTTTTTATCGAATGGCATGTCTGCCTGCATATCATCAACCGGGTAATTGAATACGACAATATCGTTGTTTTTTATGGTGTCAAAACCGAGAAGTCTATTGTATCCTAGTTGTACGGATTTACTATATGATGGTGTGTTTGCAGTACCTAAAAAGGTGTTGTGCATAAACGGAACAGATAGGGGCGTATTGGGTACGTTAGGACCGTAATTAAGTTTACTAACTAGTAAGTAATCCCCAATCAACATGGATTTTTCCATGGATGAGGTTGGGATCGTAAAGGGTTGAATAACAAAGGTGTGTATGAGTGTTGCACCGACTACGGCAAAGAGGATCGCATTTGCCCATTCTCCAATAACGGAACGTTTTTTCTTTTCTCTTTTTTCTCTTTTTTTCCAGAAAATCCAATTAACATAATGCCAGTAATAATGATCAGCAATGGCTAAAACTCCAAAATAAAACCAGTTTAAGCCACTTAATTTTACAATTAGAATATAAGCAATACAGCTTATGATAAAGAAACTATGTTTTTTGAGATTCATCTTTTATTTTTTTTAAAAATATTAAAACAAGTCTTAATCAACTCACAACAAGTTGTTAAATCTAGTTAAGAGGAAAATAGCACATCATGCATGCTAAAAATCCCTTTTCTGTTTTGTATCCATTCTGCGGCAATTACTGCACCAAAAGCAAAGCCTTCTCTTGAATGTGCTTCGTGCTTAATTGTAATGGAGTCGATCTCTGATTTGTAATTTACGACATGAGTCCCCGGAACATTTCCTTCGCGTTGAGCGTCAATTATAATTTGCTCATCTGAGTTTGTAGCGTCAAGAGTCCATTTATTTTTGGTCTCGTTTTCAGATATAATTTGTTCAGCTAAACTAATGGCAGTACCACTAGGGGCATCTAACTTTTGCGTGTGATGAATTTCAGTCATATCTATTTGGTATTGCTGATGTGTCTTCATCAGCCTTGCTAAATTTTTATTTAGCTCAAAAAATAAATTGACACCTAAGCTGAAATTTGAAGCGTATAAAAAGGCCGAATTTTTTTCCGTACAATATTTAGCCACTTCATCGTAATGATCTAACCAGCCAGTGGTTCCACTAATGATCGGAGTATTGGCATCAATAGCCAGTAAAATATTTTCTTTAGCTGAATCGGGAATGCTGAAATCTATAACTACATCAGCCTGGCTCAGGTTTTTTATATGGAGTTGGTCTTGATTTTTTCGGTGGATCTTTAAAACAATTTCATGTCCTCTGTTTAGTGCTATTTTCTCAATAGCTTTTCCCATTTTTCCGTATCCTAAAATCGCAATTTTCATTTAGTTCCAGTTTAATTTTAATGATAAAGCAAGTGTGTTTTGGTGGCTTGCTTGCATGAATTGTGGTTGTATGTTTAAGCTAATATCGTCATTGACGTTAAATTTGAACAGATGTGCATCAACTGAAGCATCAATGATGTTTAAAAGGTAAATGCCGGCGGCAATAATGTATGCCAGGTCACGATTTTCGCGCCGAATATTTTTTTCGGTAATTAAATTTGATTCCGTGTATTGATCTACGTAAGGGTCAATAGTAGTTTCGTCATCATCAGTTCTGTATTCAAAAGCCTGTCGGTAATGTAAATATTCATTTTGGTTTTGTTTAGCAACATATAAAGCGGATCCTAAGCTTAAATATACGATTGGAATTTTCCAATACTTCTTGTTGTAAAATTGACCGGCACCCGGAATTATTGCAGCGTAAATACTTGCTTTTTTTGGAGCGTGATCATTCACCTGGATTTGAGCATACATGCTAAAACTACAAGCGAAAAGAATGAAAAGTAGGCTTATTCGCTTTGGAAACATTGAATGATATGTTCGAGTTGTTCTTCATTTTTAAATGAGATGATTAATTTTCCTTTCCCGTTTTTTTGAAGTTTTATTTCTGTGCTACAATTTGTTTTCTTTTCAAAGTCCTGTGAGATCTGTTGTATGGAAAAGGGTAGTGGTGTTTTTTGAGTTTTTTTAGAATGAGCACTTTTTTTAGGGCTTATAGTTTTTAAGTTTTGAGCCAATTGTTCTGTTTGTCGCACAGATAAACTATCTGTTAAAATGCTTTTGTACAGATCTAATTGCTGTTTCTCATCTTCAATATTTACCAAAGCTCTAGCGTGTCCTATTCCAATCATTTGATCTCTGATGCCGGCTTGAATAATAGGGTTTAATCGCAATAAACGCAAATAATTGGTAACCGTAGATCTTTTCTTACCAACGCGCTCGCTTAATTTTTCTTGTGTTAATTGACATTCGTCCATCAACAATTGATAACTCAAAGCAATCTCTATAGCATCTAAGTTTTGCCTTTGAATATTTTCCACCAATGCCATTTCGAGCATTTCCTGGTCATTGGCTATTCGTATGTAGGCGGGTATTTTGGTAAGCCCAGCCAATTGACTTGCTCTAAATCGACGTTCACCGGAGATTAATTGGTACTTGTCGTAACCAAGTTTTCGAACGGTAATCGGTTGAATGACCCCGAGTTCTTTGATAGACAAGGCGAGTTCTTCTAAAGTTTCCTGATTAAAATGAGTTCTTGGTTGAAATGGGTTTACCTCAATTGTATCAATAAGTAACTCACCTGTAGACCCTAGTGGTATACTTGGTTCGTTACTGTTTTTAGTTTGCGTAATATCCGTATTTGGATTGCTAAGTATAGCCGATAATCCTCTTCCTAAAGCTTTCTTTTGTTTTGCCATTTTACGCTGCGGTTTCGTTTTTATCGATAAACTCCTGAGCTAAATTTAGGTAGTTTACTGCGCCTCTACAAGTAGCGTCGTACATAATAATGCTTTCTCCATAACTTGGAGCTTCACTTAATCGTACATTTCTTTGAATAATGGTTTTGAATACCATATCCTGAAAATGGGTTTTTACTTCGTCAATGACTAAGTTGGATAAGCGTAACCTAGAGTCGTACATGGTTAATAACAAACCTTCAATGTCTAATTTAGGGTTTTGAATGTTTTGAACACTTTTTATTGTGTTCATTAATTTACCTAAACCTTCCAAAGCAAAATATTCACATTGTATCGGAACAATTACTGAATCGGCAGCTGTTAGGGCGTTTAATGTTATTAAACCCAGGGATGGAGCACAGTCGATAATGATGTAATCGTAGTCTTCTTTTATATCCTCAAGAGCAGTTTTAAGCATAAATTCTCTGGAATCCTTATCGACCAATTCAATTTCAGCTGCTACCAGGTCCAACTGAGAGGGCATAACATCTACATTAGGACTGGATGATTTTTGGATGCATTCAAGTGCATTCAACTGATGTTCCAAACATTGGTAAGTACCCTTATGGTTTTCATTGGGATCTATTCCCAGTGATGAGGTCGCATTAGCTTGTGGGTCTGCATCGATGAGTAAGACTCTCTTTTCCAGTACTCCTAGGCATGCAGCAAGGTTTACTGATGTTGTGGTTTTCCCTACACCACCTTTCTGGTTTGCTATCGCAATGATCTTTGCCATCTATGAATAAAATTTAGCTATTTTTATCCTCTAAAATTACGAAAAGTCAATTCTATGTCTTAGAAAGGATTGCCTTATTTTATCAACATTTTATACGCAATTTTCAACGATATGATAACGATTATTTCAGCAACAAACAGATCGGGTAGTTTAACAGCTAAGGTAGCGGGCTTATATAGTGAATTATTAAGCCAAATAAACGTGGAAAATCAGATCATGGATCTGTGTGACTTACCTGCAGATTTTATGTTTAGTAATTTTTATGGATCTTCTACTCAGCCTTTTGTTGATATTGTAGACAGATATATTAATAATGCTGATAAATTTATTGTCATATCTCCTGAATACCATGGTAGTTATCCGGGTATATTTAAAGCTTTAATTGATTGTGTTGGGGGTGAAAATATTAAAACTAAAAAAGTTACTTTAGTAGGTGTATCTACCGGTAGAGCTGGTAATTTGAGAGGAATGGAGCATCTTACAGCTCTTTTTCATCACCTTAGAGCCGAAGTATTTTCATCAAAGCCCAAATTGTCTGAAATACACAAACTATTTAATGAAGCGGGTGAAATAGATGACTCTGATACGTTAAAGCTCATTCAGAACCACCTAAAGAATTTTATAGCTTTTTAGCTTTTTGAGTTTCTTTTTTATCACTAGATTTCTTTTTGTATCCGAATAACCTTTTCTCTTTGATAATGTTATCTACGTAGGCAGGTACCATGCTTTCCCAGCCGCCAATTCCATTTTTGATCATTCGAAGTACAACAGGAGAGAAGATGCGGAGTACTTTTGGGTCGTAGTCAACATCAACAATTCTGTTGTTGTAGACTAGATATTCGTATAACGATCTGAATCGAGGATGAATTTGAAGATTTTTAGAATTACTTAATTCACCGTCTTTTTGTTTTTGATAAGGGTATAAATAAACTTTTAGATCCCGGTTAAACATTCGTCCAAATGCTTCAAGTATACCCCCACTTAAGTGACGGTAATATTTTTCTTCAAAAATTTGTTTTAGATTAGGAACTCCTAAAATGACGCCCATTCGTTTTTTTGTAAATCGACCAAAGTAATCCAGTAGCTTGTAGTATTGTTGGTAGTTGGATATTAATACAGTTTGCCCTAAAGAACAAAGGATATCTGCTCTGTCTAAGAAATCTTGTTCGTCAATTTCACCATCAGTGCTCAGGTTACTTAAAGTAATCTCAAACAGAACTTGTAGATTTTCTTTGGTAACTCTGTTTTCCAGGATAAATTTATTGTATCCATTTTTAATCATGTCAATATTAACCTTGGTAACAGGTCTGAAACTACCTCTAATGGCAAGTATGTTCTTTTTATATAATACATCAGAAGGTTGTAGGTTAACTCCATCCGGACTGAAGATTACAGCATCTGTCATTTTTTCCTTAACAAGATATAAACTTAACAGCCTGTTGTCTACATAGTCAAAATCAGGTCCATTCATTTGGATCATATCAATTTCCAGATGACCCTGGCTGATATTTTCAAATAACTGTTTAATGAGAATTTTAGGATCGTCATAGTGAAACATACAGCCATACAAAAGGTTAACACCTAAAACACCGGCACTTTCCTGTTGTTGTTTCGCTTCTCGTTCATGAAGCAGGTAATGGAGTATAACATCATTGGGTTTAGAATCCGGGCTTAGTTGAAAACGTAAACCCATCCAACCATGTCCATCATTGGTTTTCGAGAAATTAATCGTTTCTACATTATTGGCAAAAGAGAAAAATCTTTTGTCAGGATGTTTTTTTCTGTCAAGACGCTCTGTGATCAAACCATATTCATGTTCAATCATTTTCTTTAATCGAGATTCACAAACATATCTTCCGTTTACCTCTCTACCATATATGGCATCACTAAAGTCTTTGTCGTATGCAGACATAGCTTTGGCTATGGTGCCTGATGCTCCACCTGTTCTAAAGAAATGACGTACAACTTCCTGACCAGCACCAATTTCAGCAAATGTGCCGTATATCTCAGGGTTAAGATTCACTTCTAAAGCCTTTTGGGCCGGAGTTAAAACAATGTTTTTCATCTTTATGGAATTGTTTCCTATAGCAAATGTAAATGGAGTAGATTACATAGCCAAGTTTAAACCTGAATTTGTTGGTTTATTGATTCGTTTAAAACCATTAAATTTGCTTTATGAAACTAACATTTCTTGGTACAGGAACTTCACAGGGAGTTCCGGTTATAGCATGTCATTGTGATGTGTGTTTATCGAATAATCCTAAGGATAAGAGGCTTAGAGCTTCTGTTATGGTCACAATTAATGATATTAATTATGTGATTGATTCGGGTCCGGATTTTCGACAGCAAATGCTGAGGGAGAATGTACAAGATCTAAGAGCCATTCTTTTTACTCATGAGCATAAAGATCATTTGGCCGGAATGGATGATGTAAGGGCTTTTAATTATAAATCTCAAAAAGAGATGGATGTTTATTGCGATATAAATGTTCAGAAGGCACTTTTACGAGAATATCCCTATGTATTTAGCGATTTTAAATATCCCGGAGTTCCTGATGTTAAGGTTCATCAGATTAGTAAAGATGAAGCTTTTACTATAGATGGGAACTTGTTTACACCTATTGAAGTGATGCATTATAAATTGCCTGTGTTAGGCTTTCGAGTAGGGGGCTTGACTTACATAACAGATGCGAAGACAATTTCATCAGATGAGATAGAAAAGATAAAAGGTTCGCAAGTTTTAGTAGTTAATGCGCTTAGAATACAAGAGCATATTTCTCATTTTAATTTAGAAGAGGCTTTAAAGATGATTGATTTAGTGAAGCCTAAGAGGGCTTACCTTACTCATCTTAGCCATTTGATGGGTAGTCATCAGGAGGTTTCTAAGCAATTACCCGATCATGTAATGATTGCTTATGATGGCCTTCAAATTGAGTTGTAAAAAAAAAACCTCGCAATTGCGAGGTTTCTATTTCTTTTTGGAAAGTAATTAGTTACATTTTCCACTCAAATCAGCACCGGCTTTAAACTTTACAACGTTCTTAGCAGAGATTTGGATTGTTGCACCTGTTTGAGGGTTACGACCTTCTCTTGCAGCTCTTTTAGAGATTGAGAATGATCCAAAACCAACTAAGGCAACTTTACCACCTTTAGCAAGAGTTCCGGCAACAGATCCTGTGAAAGCATCTAAAGCACTTTTAGCAGCAGCTTTAGAAATTCCAGCGCCGCTGGCCATAGCATCGATTAATTCTGATTTGTTCATAATAAAACAATTTTAGGTTAAAGATTAATTTATTTTAACGAATGCATTACAAATATAGACCATTGTTGAGATTGCGCAAGTTTGAGTGTCAAAAAAGCCCTAGTTTGTTGATAAGTATGAGCAAATGTTGATAAACTGCACTTAAAATACATCTTATTAGTGAAAATCAGTGTGAATAGGGCTTAGCAAGCTTTTTGGTATGACTTTATATTTATTCCATTTAAAAAGGATTGAACATCCATTTTCTTTTTTCCGGGAACTTGAATTTTAAGAATACTTATGTAGCCATCTTTCGTGTAAATTTTCAAGTCTTTTTTATCAGCCTGTATCTCTGCTATTTCTCTATCGTGATCGATAAGCGTATAAGATGCTTTATAAATCTTTATTGTTTGGGGTTCCTCTTCGGATCGAATAAAAGTGGTCCAGGCAGAGGGGTATGGTGACAGGCCACGTATATGATTGTGTATTTCTATTGTTGATTTAGACCAATCTATTTTGCAGTTGTTTTTAAAGAGCTTGGGCGCTTTTTTTAGATTCGTTGATTCTAGTTGTGTTTTAGCTTCAATGGTATGATTAAAAATGGCGTCACATGTTTTTGTAGCAAGTTCGGCTCCCAACAGCATAAGTTTGTCGTGTACATCTCCTACTGTTTCATTTGAGTCAATTTCACATTCTTCAGATAGTAATGTAGCTCCTGTGTCGATATTTTCATCAATAAAGAAAGAGGTTACCCCTGTTTTTGTTTCTCCGTTCATTACAGCCCAGTTAATGGGGGCAGCACCTCTGTATTGCGGCAGTAAAGATCCGTGTATGTTAAATGTGCCGTGTTGAGGCATAGACCAAACTTCTTTTGGCAGCATTCTAAAAGCAACTACGACAAAGAGATCTGCATTTAGACTTTGTAGTTCCGAAAGGAATTCTGGGTTTTTAAGCTTTTTAGGTTGAAGAACATTTAAATTTTGAGATACAGCATATTTTTTCACATCGCAGGCTTGTAATTTATGTCCCCTTCCTGCGGGTTTGTCCGGTGGACAGACAACACCAACAATGTTGTAACCACTTTCGTGAATGTTTTTTAGGGATTCAACTGCAAATTGTGGTGTTCCCATAAAAACGATGTTCTTATCTCTATTCATTGATTTTTAGTGTTTTTCCTTCTTTAATAAGCGTCTCTTCTGATAGAAGTTCATTTATTTCTTCTAAAATGACAGGCTCTTTTATTTTGCTGTATCCGGCTATAAAAGTACTGATGTCAATTGGATTTTCTTTTAAACGATTTAAAAGTTCCTCTCTAATTGTTTTTCTAAACTCATTCGTGTCGGTATTTTTAGAAATACACAAGTCACAAATCCCACAGTCTTCGGTTTGTTGTTCTCCAAAATAATTCAGTAGTATTCTCGAACGACAATAGCTTGTGTTTGACAGGTAGTCGTTCATACTTTGAAGTTTATTCACTAAAAGTGATTTCCGTTCTTCAAAATGTGATTTAGAGATGGGTACATGTGAACTGTTGTGTCTGGCTGAGCTAAATATGATTTTACCACTGTTTGTTCTTTGTTTGTATGTTAAAACATTTTCCTGATCTAATTGTTTTAACATTTTATAAATGTAACTACTATTTTGGTTGAGTTTAATAGCCAGATTGCGTTCTTTTATTTCAGCCGGTTCATCAAATACTCCGGGGTATAATCTAAGAATTAACTGAAGTAGTTCTACTTTTTTTGAATTTGGTGATTTATAATTAATAACCGAATTGGAAGAGCTAATAATATGTAGGGTTGAAGGGCTGTTGTTAAAGCTTTCGTATTTTATTAGGTTTTCCTTTTCTAATATGTTCAATGCCTTTAAGCATTTGGATGTATTGAGTTTGTAGTGCGAGCTAAATTCCTCTAATTCAAAATTATAAGTTTGTTCAAATCCATCTCCAATGGCAATTTGTAAAAAATCTGCCAGGTGCTGATAGATTGCCCTAACTTCTTTTGATGATGGGTAATTTTCTTCGAAGCGTTCTATTGAATTTTTAAGATCGGATTTTTGAAATAAGCTTACAGCAAAAGATTTTTCCCCATCTCTCCCTGCTCGTCCTGCTTCCTGAAAGTAGGCTTCAGTTGTGTTGGGGCTTTGAAGGTGAACAACAAGACGCACATCCGGTTTGTCGATTCCCATTCCGAAGGCATTGGTAGCAACCATTACTCTTACTTTATTGTTCATCCATTTATCCTGATTTTCGTTGCGTTCATCAGTTGGTAAGCCAGCGTGGTAGAACAGGGAACTTATTCCCAGGTTATTTAATTCAGTGGAGAACTCATAAGCTCTTTTTCTGCTTCTTACGTACACAATAGCAGAACCTTTTATCTTATGGAGCATCTTTTGTACACGATCTGTTTTATGGTTTTCCTCTAGAACCATATAAGCTAAATTAGCTCTTTTGAAGCTCTTTTGAATGATGTTTTCTTTTTTGAATAAGAGCTTTTCCTGAATGTCTTTTACTACTTCCTTCGTAGCCGTTGCAGTAAGGGCGAGGATTGGCGTTTCAGGTTTTAATTCTCTTATTTCTGCAATTTGTAGATAAGAAGGTCTGAAGTCATAGCCCCATTGGGATATGCAATGGGCTTCATCAACTGCAATAAAACTCAGTTTCATTTTTTTTATGCGCTCACGAACGATGTCAGATTGCAATCTTTCGGGAGAAAGATAGAGTAGTTTGATGTTTCCGTAAATGCAATTATCAAGAGCAATATCAAGCTCTCGTTGATTCAATCCACCACCCAAAGCTATGGCTTTAATGTTTCTTTTTTGTAGTTGATAGACCTGGTCTTTCATCAGTGCTACCAATGGTGAGATTACGATGCAAACGCCCTTCATAGCAAGAGCAGGAACCTGATAGCAAATGGATTTCCCTCCACCTGTAGGTAGCAATGCAAGTGTGTCTTTTTGAGCTAAAACATCATTAATGATAGCTTCCTGTTTGGCTCGAAAAGAGTTAAAACCCCAGTATTGTTCTAGTATTTGATGTAAGTTGCTATTGCTCAATTTCGTTTAGTATGAAATTAATTCTGTCGCTAATACTCGTCTTAGGGATCGTTATTACCTGATAGTCGTATAATTTGTAAGTCTCTATCATGAATTTGTGAACCTCAGTAGCGGTGCTAAAATCTTCTTTACGTTCCTCATCAGTATGGTAGATGTCTTTCCAGGGAGGCGTGATAAAAACTTTATTGAAGTATCGGTATTTTTTGGCAATGGCTTCCCATTCTTGTTTTATTGCGATGTTATCTTTTAGTAAGTAGGCTAAGGCGTCTATAATTCCTCTGTCGTAAAATTCGATTTTGTTTGAGGCTTGTTTAAATTGATTTAAACGCTTTTCAATAACGATCTTACTGAAGCTATTTAAGTCTTGCCATGGAGTGATAGAGCCCTTTGTAGCTATTTGATCTGCAATGATCTCTCGGGATATTTCAGGGTGACAGATGTAGCCTCTATTCGATAATTCTTTTATAAGACTGGTTTTACCTGTTCCCGGAGCACCGGAAATAACAATTCGTTTATTCATAAAAACAAATTTAGAAAAAAGCACGAGCTATGCTTTATTTTGAAGATGCTTTGTATTTTTGTTGAAAACATAGGTATGAAACATGATTTTGATGGTTTACGTGAGAAGTTGGGGCAATTATCTTTTCCTACTTTGTATCTTTTTAAATTTATCGTCAAGTCTGATGTTAATAAGATTGCGAAAATAGAATCTTTATTTCATTCTGAAAGAGCTCAAATAAGACGTAAAGAGTCTTCTAAAGGAGCTTTTGTATCTATAAGCGTCAAAGAGGTTATGCTTAGTGTCGATGAAATCATTGAGATTTATATTAAATCTTCAAAAATAGAAGGAGTTATAGCTTTATAGATATGCAAAGGAAGAAAGTAGCCATACTCGGAGCCGGAATAACAGGTTTGTCATTTGCCTATTATTTAAGCAAATATCATCCAAATATTGAGTTTGTCATCCTTGAGGAGTCTGATAGGGCCGGAGGAGTTGTTTTTTCAGAAAAAAAAGAAGAATGTGTTTTTGAGTGGGGTCCACGAGGAGTCCGCCCCAAAGGAAAAGGTCAGGTAGTACTTGAGTTGGCAGAAGAATTGGGGCTTTGGGAAGCATTGGTTTTTGCCGATGATAAAGCAAAAAAAAGATATTTATACCACGACGGAAAACTTCAGGTTTTACCCCATTCTTTAAGGTCCTTTTTATTTTCTCCTTATTTGAAATTGTTTCTGAAAGCTTTTTATAAAGATATACGTGCTGTAAAGCATGATGAAGATGAAACTATAGCAAATTTTGTAGACCGGCATTTTGGTGTGGAATTCCGAAATTTATTTTTTGACAGCATGGTTAGCGGTATTTGGGCCGGAGATGTAGAGAAAATGAGTGTTTCTGCAACACTTCCTTTGCTTAAGAAGTTGGAGCGCAAAAAAGGTTCTGTAATAAAAGCTTTGTCTTCACACAAAGCGATGTCTGTAGGTTCTAAACAGTATTCTAAAGACATCACCTCAAAAGCACTTTTTAGTTTTAAAGATGGGTTGCAAACGATTGTAGAGGCTCTCAAAGAGCATTTGCAAGCCCACATAGAATATGATGTTAAGCTTGATCGAATTGATTTTTCAGAACAGGTTGAAATTGTTGTCAATGGCGAGTCTCGGTTTGTAGATGAGCTTATTTCTACAATTCCGGCTCATAAGCTCAGTGTTTATGTGAAGTCTGATTTGAGTACTTTATTAAATTCCATTCATTATTCTCCTGTGGCTGTGTTGAATCTAAAATTGCTTAAATCAGAACTTGATTTTGATGGTTTTGGGTTTTTAGTTCCATCTAAAGAGAATTCTGTAGTTCTTGGTATGGTAGCTAATAGCAATACTTTTCCCCAGCATGCTAAAGGCAACTGGATGGTGAATACAGTGATGATGGGGGGAGCGCGTTATACTGTTGAAGAATTGAGGTGTTTGGACCTAAAAGAGAAGTCTAAAGCTTTTTTAGAGCAAGTGTTTGGCAAAGCGTTTACTATTGAATCGGAAGAACTTAAAATGATAGACAAGGCTATTCCTCAATATGAATTGGGTCATTTAGATAAAGTAAGGCAGATAGAAGTGCTAAGCCCAAAGAATCTCACGGTTTTGGGTAATTATATGTATGGGGTGTCTTTAATAGATATTGTGTTAAAATCTAAAGAGCTTGCTAAAAACTTAATCCGTTAATTTTCTTGTTATGTATCTCTTGTAGTACGATATGAGTAGCGTACTAATAGGCAGTGCAATAATTAAACCTGTTAAGCCCAGTAAACTTCCCCAAACGGAGAGTGATAATAAAATAATTGCAGGGTGTAAACCTGTAACTTTATTCATGATCTTTGGAATGAGAATGCTTTCTTGTATGAGTTGTACTATGAGGAATACTAGGGCTGTAGCACCGAGTGATATCCAAATATTTTGACCTGTTTCCAAGCTGTGAAGTATGCTTAGTAAGAAGGCTGGTATAAATCCAAGGATTTGCATGTAGGGCACAAGATTAAGACTCCCTACGACTAGTCCCAATAGAATCCCTAAGGGGAGTCCTATAATCTTAAATCCCACACAAAATAAAATTCCGACAATAAAGGCAATGGTTGCCTGACCTCTAAAGTATGAGCGCATTCCACTGTTTAGGTCGTTAGCTATATCTTGCGCTATATCCCTGTATTTGCCGGGAATCCAGCTTATCCATGATTCATTTAGTTTTGGATATCCGAGTAGGATGAATACTAGGTATATGAGAATAAAAAATATTCCAAATATTCCCATTAGTAAATCGAGAGATTCGGAAAATAAGCTTTTTAGTAGTGGTGTAATTTTGTCTATTGTTTCGTTGATGGAGCTGCTGTTTATGAAGTCTTTAGTGTGATCAGAAGTCATAAAGTCATTTATCTGATCATTTATCTGTATCGGAATCGGTGGGATAAATTCAGCATATTCTTTTACCAGGATTGTAGCTTTCTGAAATTCTTGATTAATAATGGGAGTACTTATTAAAAAAATTAATGTAACAAATAGGATAGATGTGCATAATCCAATTGCAACTGCGAACCCTCTTTTTTTAATTTTTAATTTTTCTTGAATAAAAGCAATTAGGGGGTTCATGAGGTATGCAATAAAAAGTGCAATAAAAAATGGAGCAAGCACACTCTTTAATGTATAAATAAGGTAAGCCAAAATTGATATGATGAAAATGTTTCTCAGTGTTTTTTCTTGCATATTTTCTATTCGTAAAGGGTTTAGATACCAGATTATCCAAATTTAAAATTCTTTAGTTAAATAGTGTTATTAAGCTTGATGAATTTTGATCTTATTTGAGTGGCTTATTCATCTACACGCCAATATTGCATTAAAACAAAGGTATAGTTAACCTTTGTAAAGCCTTGATAGTAAGTGTTTAACGCGTTTAGTTAACTTTAACTTAACACGTCTGTAATGTGTTTGATCTAATCTTGTTGAAAATTAAATTGTCAGATTGTCAGTCGTAAATTTCGTGCTTAAAATCAGTTGTTTTTTGACAAGGTGTCAGTTTGTTTTATTGTATGACTGATTACTGAAAATGTCTTGCGACCATGTAGTCATGCAGTAAAAAAGGTTTTAAGTTTTGTTCCGATAGTTATCGGGATTCAAGTTTTTAGCATCACATCTTTAGGAATTTGATACGTAACACCTACCAATCTACCAATCTACCAATCTACGAACCTACCAACTTACTTAATACCTAGTACCTGATACCTAGTACCTAATACCTAAAGTCATGCAGTCATAAGGTCGTTTAGTCTGCACTTCGACAGGCTCAGTGTGACACACTTCGATAGGATTTCCTGGGGTAGTCAGGCTCAGCGTGACAACCCAAGACTTATCACTTTAGGCACTTTATAAGTACTTTTAACTTTTTTAGTGGTTGAGGGCTTTACTTTTTCTTCTTAAGCCAGAAGAATAGGGCCAAACCAAATACAATCAATCCGGCAGATATCATTTCAGCTTGGGTTAGTCCCTGATAAAGTTCGTTGTTAATACGGATCTTCTCAATCGAGAAGCGTTCCAATCCGTTAAACACCAAATATACCCCAAAGAGCATCCCCGGAGCTTTAAAACTGTTTCTAAGCTTCCAGATGACGGTAAATAGAATAATCCCCATCAGAGCTTCGTAAACAGCTGTAGGGTACACAGGAGTAGCTAATTCGAAGCAGTAAACCCCAAGAGGGTCAGAGCAGATGTCCATACGTTCACCGGCACGAATTACATTATTCGGGTAGGTATAAGCCCACATCCAGTCGGGTAAGAATTGCAACCACTCCGGTTTTGGATTCAAATTGGAAACTCCCCAATCACCATCTCCGGACATATGACAACCTATGCGACCAATACCGTATGCAAGCATTAAAGGAGCTGCCATCGCATCGGCGATAACACCCGTTTTGATTCCGTATTTTTTTACATACAAGATCACTGCTAATGCTCCACAAATTAAACCTCCGTAAAAGGTGAGTCCGCCACCGGATAGTAATTGCCCCATTGGGTCGGCAATAAAGTCATCCCAATTTTCTAACTGGTGGAAAATTTTTGCTCCGACCAATCCTGCACCGGCAGAGATCAATAGAATGTTGGCTGTTAATTCCTGAGGTTTTACATCCTCTTCTTCCGTAACAATTTCTGTGTATTTATTGTTTTTCTTTAGGTATAAAGCGTAGGCTGACCCTA
>Ga0208881_1000405_pt1 | contig 15267 bp, 9 predicted proteins | sample Knorr_S23_td_AAI_FD_185610 | JGI IMG/M metagenome (GOLD analysis project Ga0208881, IMG submission 185610) | Marine microbial communities from Southern Atlantic Ocean transect - Knorr_S23_td_AAIW_ad_876m_LV_B (SPAdes) (version 2) | ecosystem: Environmental > Aquatic > Marine > Oceanic | place... | reverse complement strand
GAGTGAACATGTTTTTGAGAAAAAATATGGCCGTCATTATCGGCAAGTTTACCAACGAGGCGCCCTCATGGGATTATTGCTCGATATTGAAATTATCCGTCTCACAAATGGTAAAAAAACATTAAAAGATATTGTGTTGGAGTTGGCTTCAAAATACGGACCAAACCAATCATTTGATGAAGAAACCTTTTTCGATGAGTTTACTTCATTAGTCCACCCTGAACTTCGTCAGTGGTTTGCAGACTATGTTGAAGGAACCATTCCGTTGGATATTGAAGGAGGGCTATCGCAAATTGGCGTTGAATATTCAAAAAAAGGGAAACACCAAGCGCCCAAGCGAATTCTGAAGGATTATGGTTCAAAAGAACATCGTATTTCATTTGGAAAGTATAAAAAAGTGAAAAAAGTGGGTAAAAAGGATCCGGTTGGTTTCGAAGTAGGCGATAAGATAGATACAGATAAAATTCGTGAAAAATTTTATGATGAGAATGGCTACCCTGTTACCGAGGGAAAGGATATATCCATTTTCGTAAAACGGGATGAGATCATGATTGAATTGCCGTATTCAATAGAATATAAAGAAAGAAAATACAGCCATCGTTTGCGAATTTTGAAAGACTTGACAGATTTACAACAAAATTACTATTCAGTCTGGATAGGCAATAAAAAGTAAACAGGATTCTTTTATAAATGGTGTTATTCATAGTAACTTTAATCTCGCCTAATTACTATAAAACGACATATTTACGGGGGACACGTACATGTCAAATTGGAATAAAAATCAATTCATCGACCATCTTAGAGAAGAGTGTAGCAGAGAAGTGGCTAAGGTTGGCGTGTCTATAATCGATTTTACAGAACGTCATGCTGATGACATTTCCTGGGGAAGAGGTGGAGATCATGGAACGCTCACTTTTAGATGTAATTCAGATGAGGGCCCATTGCCACTTTTCCATATGACATCCACGGGGCAATTGAACCTACAAATCAACTTTATGCGACATAAAGAGATTCCACCTATGGTTATCCGTGATATTGTTCTAAAATTGGAATCAAACTTCTTACGAGATTATAATCCAGTTGAATATCCAAGTGATGTTTTTGTGCCTATGGATGAATTATTTCATACCGAAAACCAGGTTGAAAAATTCCTAAAAACTATGGAAGGCTGTACTTACAGGCTTAAACAGTAAGTTTATTTAAACAAATCGCCACTATGGCCCTGTCTCGATAATCGTGATGGGGCTTTTTTTTGTGACAGACTGGAACTATATTTTTGAGATTAGTTAATTCCATCTAACATCTTATTTTGAATTTATGAAAATATATCTTACACTATTATTATTGATTGAATTATTGGTCGGGTCAACTGGATCTATATCCGGACACATCCGCGATGCATCTACTCATCAGCCTTTGATAGGTGTTAATGTAATGGTGAAAGGTACTAGCATGGGAGCAGCGACCGATCAATTTGGAAATTTTATTTTAGATGATGTAGCTGTTGGGAGTTATACTATTTATGTATCAATGATTGGCTATAAATCTGTGAATCGATCTAATGTTCATGTTGTACCAAAACGAACTACAACAATTAATTTTAGTCTGAATCAGAGTGTACTTGAAGGAGATGGTGTTGAAGTAACAGCAACATATTTTGAAAAAATAAAGGATGCGGTTACAAGTAGTAGAACAGTAGATATTGAAGAAATTCGTTCAGACCCGGTTGGGAGTTATGATATTATGACCATGATGCAGGCATTACCTTCCGTAGTGTCCGGATCAGATCAGAGCAATGAAATTATTGTTCGCGGCGGTTCCCATGGAGAAAATTTATTTGTTATGGATTTCTTGGAAATTCCGTATCCAAATCATTATCCGGAGCAGGGAAAGGGTGGCGGACCAATAACCATGGTTGATACAGAATTTATAGAACGGATTGATTTTTATGCAGGGGCTTTTCCTGCGAGATATGGCGAAAAACTTTCATCCGTAATGGATGTGACACTTAGGGAAGGGAATAATCATTCCCACCATCAACAAATGGATATAAATATGGCAGGTTTTGGATTTACTTTTGAAGGCCCTTTATCTCCAAAATCTTCCTACCTTTATTCCTTGAAACGATCTTTTCTTGATTTTGTAATATCTTCGACAGGCATGCAGGCAATTCCAGAGTATTGGTCCAGTCAAGGCAAAATTGCATACCATTTGTCCCCCACTCAAAAAATCTATATCAATTTTATTGGCGGTATTGATGAGATTAATATTGAAGGAGAAGACAATCCGCAGCTTCGAGGTGCAGAAAATGTGGATTATTCATCCTGGCAGACCACATTAGGTGTGACATACAAAAACCTGTTTTCAAAAAAGGGATATTTTCAAAGTTCAATTGGAAGATCTTTAGTACACCTGAACACGAATGTATATGAATTGAATGACAATCCATCCCGGAATTACTATTACCGGAATAATGATTTGGAAAGCGATTATTCTTTTCGTAGCGAGGTCATTTATAAAATATTTGATAACGTGGAAATTAGTTCCGGTCTATCAGCAAAACTTGTGAAGTTGGATTTTGATAATTGGTACAAAGCAAATCCTATATATTTATATGGATATTCATTAAACGAATCTGAGATTCCTGAATTAATAACAGAAGAAAAATTCTATTCAATTTATTTTAATGAGCAATATATCTTTTCAATCATTGATTCAATAGGGATCGTAGATACATTAAAAACAAATGATTTAATGGATTACAATAAATTTGGTGGATTTTTTCATTTTAATTTAAATCCAGTCCAAAGGGTAGAAATATCAATAGGCGGTCGTTTTGATTATATGACCTTCACTGATGAATCTGATTTTTCGCCAAGATTTGGATTTAAATATCATCTTTCACCGATTTGGAAATTTAACCTTTCTGCTGGCCGATATTTTCAAGCGCCATTCAATTCCCAAATAAATTCAACGCGAGGAACCCCCTCTGAATTGACAAATTATTTCACAGATCAAATGGTAGGTGGATTCGAATACTTTCTTTCTTCCGATACACGGCTCACTTTGGAATATTATGTAAAAGAGTATGCGGATATGGTGACATTTGAAATGTTAACTGGTTCTGATGGCAGGGATAGCTTGAATAGGTATAACCGAGTCAATGCTGGGGAAGGTCGTTCAAGAGGATTAGAAATATACCTTCAGAAAAAATATTCGAATAATTGGTATGGCTCATTTTCCTGGGCACATTCAATTTCAGAAGGTGTGGATCCGCGAACAAAAGAATATTATCCCTGGGACTTTGATTATCGAGATGTAATGAATCTGGTTGGCGGATACAAAATACGTTATACTGATTTTGACTGGTACAACAGTTATAAAAATTCATGGATAGCAAAGGCATTTTCCTGGTTGCCTTTCATGCCAAGTGATGAATATGAAATAAGTATAAAGTATCGTTACATGGGTGGTCGGCCTTACACACCTGAACAGTATGATCACAATACTCGAGATTGGTATTCAGATGCTGATGTACCATGGAATACAGACAGATACGGTCATTATAGCAGGATTGATCTCATGCTTCAGCAAAGGTTTCATTTCGAAAAAATGAATCTGGTTTCATTTTGGAATATTGGCAATGTATTAAACAGATCAAATCCTTGGGAATACATTTATAAGGATGATGGGACAAAAGAAATGAGTTGGCAGTATAAAACATTTCCTGTAGGTGGATTAATTTTAGAATTTTAAAGTAACCTCCTTCACAAAGTAATCTTTCTTAAGAATCGGACTATATAAGTTAAAAAGTGAAAATTAAGTAAATTCAGTTTAGCTCTCGTTAATTAATCGATGAAAAAAATAATCTTAGTCCTAGTTCTTTTCCCTTCTCTTTTCGCAACGGATCGATTCGAGGGTGAACTGCCTATTGGTTTAACGGAAGAAGAAAAAACCAGAATTCATGAGATTTACAATATGGGCCGCGAAACAGATCCACCCCCGGGACTAATTCGAAATATTGCTGAATATGAAAGAATGGAAGGTGTTTTGATTCGCTATCCTTTTGGGATTTCCACAGCCTTGATCGCCGAAATGAGCGAAGATGTAACCGTCTATTGCCTGGTTTCATCCAGCCAGCAGAATTCTGCTAATTCTTCCATGACAAATGGTGGCGTGAATATGGAAAATGTTGTTTATATCACAGGATCTACAGACAGTTACTGGACCCGAGATTATGGCCCCTGGTGGGTTGTAGATGGAAACAGGGATGTATCTGTTGTTGATTTCACCTACAATCGTCCTCGTCCAAATGATAATCAGGCCCCATCAAAAATGGCGAACTATTTAGATGTGCCTTATTTTGCGTCAGATATTGTTCATGCCGGCGGGAATTACATGACAGATGGTATGGGCGTTTCTTCTTCAACGGACCTGGTTTACGAAGAAAATGATATTTCTAATGATGGAGTCCACCAGATCATGATTGATTATTATGGGATTGAAACTTATCACGTGGTGGCTGACCCCAATAACACTTATATCGATCACATTGATTGCTGGGGGAAATATTTAAGCCCAACGAAGGTCCTCATCCGGGAAGTGCCTGCGAGCCATGCTCAATATGGTGAAATTGAAGCGACCGCCACTTATTTCGGAAATTCTACGAACGAATGGGGGGAACCCTGGGAGGTTTATCGAGTCTGGACTCCCAACGACCAGCCTTACACAAATTCATTGATTTTGAATGAAAAAGTATTGGTTCCTGTCACCGGAAGCAGTTGGGATGATGAAGCAATTGTATCTTACGGAGAAGCCATGCCGGGATTTGACATTATACCCTTTACGGGAACATGGGAATCCACGGATGCTTTACATTGCAGGGTAAAAGGGATTCCAGATCTTGGGATGCTCCAGGTTTTTCACAATCCCATTAACGACAGTACCGAAGCAATTGATAACGGATATCCCGTGGATGTTATTATTGATGATTTAAGTGAAGCAGGATTAATCGAAGATTCCATCAAAGTTTTTTGGAAAATTCCGGGCATGAATGAATGGAATTCAGAATACCTTTATGAATCTGATGTTCCGGAAGAGTTCAACACTTGGTCAGGATGGATTCCAACGCAGGAAGAAGGAACTATACAATATTATATTCAGTCTGCTGATTCATCCGGACGAATTGAAAATAGTCCACTGGCTGGTTGGCATGAATTTTGGGCATTACCTCCGAATACCTGTTTGGAATGGGATTTAGGTGATATGAACAATTCGGGCAACATTGATATTTTTGATATTCTGCTTTTGGCTGATTATGTTAATTCCGGCTATTTTCCCGGCAGCTGTCCACAAACAGTTTCAGATATAAACGGTGATGGGAATTTGAATGTTATTGATGTGATTTTTTTGGTGAATTTAATTATTTATCCGTGATTTTTCAGGTAATTGGCTGAACTAATATTCTTTCTTTAATTTCTTACTGATTTTACCACTCCAGCAGATAGAAAAATATGTCAGAAAAGCACCCACTTCTATACGAACCAACTACGGCTATCACTGATTATATCATTTTTATTTTGGGTATTACCTTTGGATGGTATACTCTTTCTATCCAAGATTCCCAATTTCATCAACTTTGGGGAACATCTTTTATTACCATAGCCATTGGTGCACTTTTAGGTGGAACTACTCACGGATTTGGCCCAAAATTATCCCAGATTCCCCGGACGATTATTTGGCGGGTAACATTGATATTTGTTGCTGCAACCGGTTTACTCTTAGCCATGTCTACTGCTTTAGTCTTTGTGACAGGGAAAGGAGAGGATGCACTATATATTACCGCTGGAGTTCTCCTTATAAGCTTTTACAATCGTATTCGGACTCAGGATAATTTTCGATCAGTAGTCATATTTTATTTACCCTTGATGGGAATTTCCTTTATTGGATTTCTAGTAGCATTTTTCTATTATGGAATGACAGGTGCACTATCCATTTCAATTGGATTGTTGGTGAGCCTTGCTGCATCTTGGGTACAAGTGATGAGAATATCACTTCATGAGAATTTCAATCATAATGATCTTTTCCATGTAATCCAGATGTTGGGAATGTATTTAATGTATCGCGGAGGATTGGAGATTCCACCGTTCTAACTGACTATGATAGAAACTCTTGATTCCTAACCCCAAATCCTAATTTCTGATCTTAATACTTATCCTCTACCAAATATTCTTATAAATTCGCCCGCAATTTTTAGGAGAAAGCGTGAAAGTTGACGTTAAAATAATTAATGATTACACCCGGGAAGTCTCGGTAGATGTTCCTTGGAGCGAGTTGGAGTCTGACTTCGATTCAACAATTAAAAAATTCAGTCGAAAGATCAAAATGCCAGGATTCCGTCCAGGCAAAATCCCAAGGGATCGCTTGATGCAGCAGTTCCAATCCAACATTGAAGCGGAATTTATGGAAGATAATATTCAGAAATTTTATCTCCTGTCTCTCCAACAAGAAGAAATTATTCCGGTAAATCAGGCAGAGATCAGCGATGTCCATTTTCATATGAACGAGCATTTTTCATTCATGGCAAAATTTGAAGTTGAACCGGAGGTGACCCTGCCCAACATGAAATGGAAATCTTTAAAAGTGCAACGTTCAAACTATATTCATGATGAGCACGATATTGAAGATGCAATTACTCAATTAAAGAAGGCACATGCCACCATCGCCACTGTGGAAGACGGTGCCAAGGAGGGGGATTATCTCATTTGCACACTCCAAAAATTGGATGTATCAGGTGTGCCCATCATTGGCAAAAAATACGAGAAGCAATACCTTCGGGTCGGAAAAGGATCTTTTACAGAGAATCAAAAGGATAAATTGATTGGTCTGAAACCAGATGATACCACTCGTATCATGTTACCCGTTAACAAGGAAGAAGGTGATGCGGAATATGAACTCACTGTGATAAATATTGAACGGGAGATCTTGCCAGAAGTAAATGATGATTTTCTGAAGCTAGTGAACCCTGAATTAACATCCGTTGACGAATTGACCGCCGATGTTGAAAAGAAGATTAAAGCTAATTTTGCAGAACGTTCTCAGACTGCATTTGAACGAGATCTTTCCGATGCTTTGATCGAGTTAGCCAATCCATCTTTTGCACCATCTATGATGAATAATTATCTAAATAATCTAGTAGAAGATGTAAAAAAACAGAATAATGGTGAGCCTATAGATGATGAAAAAATAAGGGAACATTATAAACCAACAGCAGAACGTAATTTGAAATGGTTTTCACTTAGAAATAAATTGATTGAGACAGAGAAGATCAATGCATCCCGTGAAGAAGTGGAAGGTGAAATCGAAACAATGATTGAAAAATCACCCCAATCGGAAAAAGAAATTAGAAAATTTTACAAGAAACCCAGCAACCGTCAGCGAATCGAAGATGATCTCATAGAAAAGAAAATCTTGGAATATCTTGAACAATTTGCTAAAGTTAAAGAGGTAGAAGTACACACAAAAGACCTTCGCGGACAAGACCATGAACATTGATCAAAAGACACTGAACCAACTAGTACCTATCGTTGTTGAACAGACGGGGCGATCAGAGCGAGCCTTTGATATTTTTTCCCGGCTCCTGAAAGAACGGATTGTTTTTCTCGGCACACCTATTGATGATTCCCTTGCATCCTTGATTATTGCCCAGTTGTTATTTTTGGAAGCAGAAGATTCTGAAAAAGATATTTTTCTATATATCAATTCACCTGGCGGTATCATAACAGCCGGCTTGGGAATATATGACACTATGCAATATATTAAACCTGATGTATCCACGATCTGTCTTGGTCAGGCTGCTAGTATGGGCGCATTTTTATTGGCTGGCGGAGCCAAAGGAAAACGGTCTGCACTGCCCAATTCACGTATCATGATCCATCAACCCATGGGCGGAGCGGAAGGACAGGCAACCGAAATCAAAATTCTGGCGGAAGAAATTCTTCGGATGAAAAAGCAGTTGAATACAATTTTGGCAAAAAACACAGGACAAAGTTTAAAAAAGATCGAAGCGGATACAGACCGGGACAATTATTTAACATCTAAAGAAGCAAAATCATACGGCCTGATAGATTCTATTCTGTCAAAGAGGAAATGAGCAGGATCCAGAAAGGGAAAAATCCGGAGATCAATTTGGAACCGGAAATGAATCAACCTCAAAATGGGTTTAAGGTTACTCTTCAAAAACCTTCAAAGATCAAGTCCAACCTGGATATTCATGTCATCGGGCAGGATGGTGCTAAAAAAGCCATCGCCGTTGCAGTATACAATCATTATAAACGAATCATTCACCAGGCCTACCATTCGGATGTTGAATTAGACAAAAGTAATATTTTATTGATTGGTTCTACTGGGACAGGAAAAACATTGATCGCTCAAACATTGGCTCGGTTTCTTTCTGTTCCATTTGCTATTGCCGATGCAACAACATTAACGGAAGCGGGCTATGTTGGGGAAGATGTGGAAAATATATTGGTTCGGCTCCTTCAGGTTTCTAATTATAATATTGCAGCTGCTGAAAAAGGAATCATCTATATTGATGAAATTGATAAAGTTGGACGAAAAAGCGCCAGCACATCCATCACCCGAGATGTGAGTGGAGAAGGAGTTCAGCAAGCTCTTTTGAAAATTCTGGAGGGCACCATTGCCAACATACCACCCAAAGGGGGACGAAAGCATCCTGAACAAAGTTTGATCCCCGTCGATACAACCAATATTTTATTTATTTGCGGTGGTTCATTTTCAGGATTGGAAGAGATCATTTCCCGACGGGTAGGTAAAGGCGAATTGGGCTTTGGCACCAAGAAAAATATACAGAAAAAAGATTCCAACGCAATTTTTTCCGACGTAAGGCAGGAAGATTTGATCGCCTATGGTATGATTCCCGAATTAGTGGGCAGACTACCGGTGGTGAGTACATTGGATACCTTAGATGAAAATGATATGATGCAGGTGATGCTTGCCCCAAAAAATTCCTTGGTGAAGCAATATAAGAAACTTTTTATGTTGGAAGGGATTGAACTGGAATTTCGTGAATCAGCACTAAAGGCTATTGTTCAACTTGCCATGGAACTAAAGTCGGGTGCGAGAGCACTTCGGTCTGTCATGGAAGAACACTTGTTGGATATCATGTATGATATTCCTGAAATGGAAGGCGTAGAACGGGTGATCATTACCAGGGATACGATCCTGAAAGGTAAGGAGCCCCTATATAAACATAGTCGAAAACGGAAATCGGCTTGATCCTATAAGTCTTTTAAACATCTGAAAAGTATTCTCAACTTATTTCAATAATGTGATTTTTTGTATATCCCTTTCAGTTCCTGATATTAGTTCTATAAAATAAAGTCCTGATGGTATATTGGTTGGTTTCCATTTGATTTCATGATGACCCGGCTCCAAATTCTCATGGATCAATGTTTCAATCAATCGACCCGTTAAATCAAATATTCTTAAGGATGTTTTCTCCGTGGTTGCAATATCATATTGAATGGTTGTTACAGGGTTAAATGGGTTCGGATAAATTTGATTTAGTGAGAACTCAGTTGGAAATTGGATGGCTTCATCTGCAGATAAGACGTTATCGATTGTTACCATACCCGTTCCATTCACAAATGGTACACCGTCATGTCCCCAGGCATCTATCAATATCATCACATTGGTTGTAACGGTAATTTCTTCGTTTAATTGGGCGTCAGTACTCACAGCACAATTCACACGGAATAAATTATGGGAGCCTGATTCCAAAGGCATCTGCCAATTGGATAATCCAACAATAATATCTGAACCTGAAAGTGTAACATCAAATTCCCATGATTCCGTTAGATCAATAGGCTCAATCATAGGCGTCCATTCACTATTTTGGTTCCAATCTGTAAAAGGCTCACCCATATCGTAGGTTTCATTATCGTTTAGATCTTCAAAGGGTTCATCGCTGGGGCTAAGCAAATCGGGAGAGTGCGATAATTGAAATACCGCCATGGGAATTGGTACTGTACTATATAATGAAACAACATAAGACGCACCGCCTCCTGCTGTTCCTGTTCCATCTTGAATATTGAAATATTGATCCAGAGGATTAATATGATAAGTGGCTTGGTCGGATGCTGTCACCCCGACTTCCACATTTTCATCATTAAAAGCTAGGCAGTATTCAAAGGATACATTCACATCTGTTTCAACACCGGTATTATTAAATAAAGTTAAATCTAGTATTGCGCCTGTACCCGCTTCGATAATTGGATTCACCAATGTAACTGTATTATTCGTAAACATTGCAGAATCAAAATTCGTTCTTTCTGTGGGTTCTACAGCAATAATGTCCGGTACATTGGGTGAAAAATGGAGTTGAAATTCTAACTCATTGATTACCATCTCGTTACTCAGTCCGATAGAAAAATTTCCTTCATTATTGGCATATCCGGATCCATTATAAATAAATGCGGTCGCTAAAATGATTTCTCCATATTCTACATCGAAGGACATGAATTCATCTGGATCAGAAATATTGTCAACCCTTAGCATGGATACCACATCATAGAGGCTGGTGGTATTTGGTGTTGATGAATGACTAAATTCACGATTATCTGAATTACCGGGAAACACATCGCCGCCATCACTGGGTCCGCCGTTTTCCAAAGCAAATTGACCGTCAGCTTGTTCCAGTCCAACGCCATAATAAGGTTCATTGGTATTGGGCCCCCACCCTTGAGCGATATTATCATTGATGTGCCAGATGGCCAAACCTGGTGTTGGCATGAGTGTATCGGACCCAATTTTTTGACGATTTTCAATAAGCCAATATTCTTCCGATACTTGAGAATGATTAACGCGAATAATAGTATTATTTGAATAGGATTGCTGTAAAGAAATAAGATCTGTGTCATCCGTTATTTCAACAACATTCACCCATCCCAATCTATTTTTACACCATCCAATCATAGTGGCAGGATACCAGGGAGAATTTCCACTTGTTCCCCATGATCCACTTGCCATAAGGGCTAACTTTCCAGCACCTGTGGATGAATAATCTGTGTCATATAAATCGGGCAATCCTAAGGCATGCCCAAATTCATGAGCCAGTACCCCAATTGCTACAATGGTTCCACTTTGGATTTCTGGGTTCATGGTATAGCTGCTAATTGTTACACCATCATAATTGACGGATAAATTTCCAAGGCTTGATTTGTGGGACCAAATATTTGAATGATTGCCCTGTTCTGCACCTTCACCTTGGTGAAGCAAATTCAGTGCATCTACATAGCCATCATTATCATTATCATATAGAGACCAATCAAATCCTTGCGCTTCCAAAGAATCCACCATTGCCCGAACCAATTGTCGCACGTGTGACCATCCATTTGGATTATTGTACGCATAATAATCATGTGAGTTTGGTGCTGTAATCCAATTTGTTACTTCCGATATGGGTAAAAACTGACCGTAGGAAATTTCTTGGTAAAAATCTCGAAAGCTACCCGTGTTATTATAATTCAAATGGGTGTAGCCCGGTTGATTCATAACTAATTCAAAATCTGTAGAATCGTAGGTTGCAGCTGCATCTGGAAATTCCACCAGAATAAGTGGGACATGAAATGTATCAGTTCGTGTGGCTTGCAAATTTGGAACCGGCGCACGATCTTCTAAAATTCTTTTATCAGGACGAATGCCTTTTTGAATTGTAGAAGAAAGCAGGTTGGGTTCAGGATCTATCCCAACTTTCAAATCCGAAGGAAGGAGATTGAAGCCATCATTGCCTGATGCGTATACCCACCAATTCTGGGGATTTTTTACTATCGTCCATTCATGGTATTCATGCCACCCTTGGAGATGATTCCCCCGATTATAAATATGAATTTCAATACCATTGGGCTGGGTAACTGTAAATGGAGTTGGACTGGCAAGGTCTGCCATTCCATTGGAGAGCAATAAAAAGGTAAGTATATTTTTTAAATATTTCGTATTTATCATAAATTTTTTAAAGGGTTCATAAAAAAATAACGACTAATCTGTCATTCTTACTTAATTTACCATCTTCTATATTCTTTTGAATTCAAGATTATATCAATGAAAAAATTATTTCCATTATTCCTGATTATTATCGGTGTATCCCATTGGGCTTGTGAAAAACAAGATAATTCAACCCAAGAGAATGATAGTAATACCTTCGGAAATACGTTGAACGATGACTTGACAGGTAGCCAAGGTTCTATCACCGATTATTTCTACAATTTTGAAGATGAAATCGATGCCAAATTTTTCCGGTATGATCCCAGCCTCATGGCCGCATTCGAGCATTACCTTGATTATTATGAGCTTTCAGGAGAGACTCCACCGGAATTAGGATACCGTACCTTCCAGAACTATCTGGTTTCCATGACACCATCTGATGAATCGCAATTTACCGAGCGGCATTATATTGATTCTCTTTCTGTCCAAGATTCCATAGTACCTGACTCCGTACTGATGACTTCCACATCATTTAAAAACCTTGAAAAATTAGAATGGGATCTCTTGGCAGATCCATCCCTCCAGAGGTATAAATTGGTGAATTCTGACTGGGTGCAGGCGGACACCATGTTATATTTTTCAGACACCTTTGATGTGAGCGCTTATTGGTCTGTGGTGGATACGCCATTTATCGATGAAGGGCTGCTTTTTGTTGATTCTTCTGAATGGTTTGATACAAACTATGTCTTCCTAGCGGACGATCAGATAAGGTTTATCTCGAATTTTGAATTTGAGAAAAAACAACTCAGTGCTGATTCCCTTGTCTTCAGGATCAATACAGATTGTAATGATAATGGAGAATGGGATGCAGGAGAGAATCCCCTTATGGATTACAATGGGGATGGGGAGTATGAAGCACTTTATGAATATGAAGATAATAATAACAATGGTGAGTACGATGCCGGTGATAATTTGATCGAAGATTATAATAATGATGGTGTTATTTCAATCGCTTTTGAATTTGAAGATAGAGGCAATGGAATCTGGGATCCGGAAGAACCGTATTTTGATATTAATGGAAATGAAGTATTTAATAACAGTGAACCCTATCAGGATCGGAATTGTAATGAGATTTGGGATGACGCTGAACCCCGAGTGAATAATGAATCAGATTGTGCTGGTATCGGAACATTTACTGAAGATGCAGATGGTGGATTTTGCGATCGAGGAAATAAATTTTATGACTTGGATGAAGAATATATATCAAAGGATTCTGATGGTGATGGAACATTAGAAAAATATTTTTATGTCTTAGGAGATAAACCCAATAATCTAATTGTTGATTATACTGATCCAGAAAATCCCGCCGTTCTGTTAGAAATTAATTTGGGGGATGACATCATGGATCGTTGGGGGCGAGAATACTCTGATTTGATTGAGACCATTGAATTCAATGACCTTAAGCAGCAGTATGTGGAAGATGTTGATTCGTTAGTTACACTGTTTACACGTGAAAAAGTTGGCCATATTAATGGGGGATCACTTTCGCCAGATGACTATTATATAACGAAGTCTGAATGGGTTAAAACTAGCGGGAGTGGATCAGAACGTTTTTATAATTACCACATTTTCCACGAGCCGAAACATTTAAACCAGGTTGTTTATCCATCTTATTTTCTGCCAGTTGGTTTCTATTTTCAGCCCAAAGAAATCAATAACGGATTTTGGAGTGGGCAAAACCTTGAAAGTGAAGTTCTTTATTATACGCATCAAGGCTCGCTGCGGGATGGTGAGCATGTGGACACTGCCTATTACGATACCACCGATATTGCTGTTTATTTTATTGAGAAGAGTTACGATGTTGAATCATCCAGTGTAACTGTACCTGCAGCTATTAAAACTTTTGCATCCACTAGTGATGGTAATTTTGAATGTCTTGCAACTGGTTCTATAGTGGCGGATGGGAATGAATGTCCGCCGGCTGATACAACATTCAATAATTGTTTTAAAGTGACCCAAATTATGACAATGACAATGCTGGGAAGCGGTGTTGAATTTGGTCAACGAACAGAATCGTGGCTAGCATATAAAAAAGGCCTAGTGAAAAGTGAAATATATATTCGTTGGACTGAACACCCCTATAATGCTGACTGGACACAAAATGGGCCTCCAGATGATAATAATGAAGCATGGGTTGGCTTGAATAAAATTGAATTAACGTCACTTGATGTAACACCTAGTGCGGGAGTTTTTAGAAAGTTAACTCAACCTGTTCATGCCATTGAACTTCGTGATATAGGGAATCACCCAGATTTTGATTTTGAGCCTTTTCGTGTTAGCACTCAAAAAGGAATACAAACTCTAGATCTAATGGAGTTAACAGAATGATGAAACCAAAACATCTTTTCATGTTCTTGTTCCTTATTTCTTTTGGGCTTGCCGGTACGGATGGAACTATTCGCGGAAAAATAACAGATGTAAATGGTGTTGCTCTTCCTGGTGCGAATGTCATTCTCCCAGAGTTAAGCATGGGCGCAGCTTCTGATATGGATGGGAATTATCTAATCTTGAATATTCCCGTAGGAAAATATGATGTAATCGTTTCCATGATGGGATATAAAAAAACAACAATGAAAGGTATCCACATCCTGATGGATCAAACTCTATGGTTGAATTTTAAATTAGAGGAAGAAATTGTTGCTGGTGAGGAAGTGGAAGTGGTAGGGACGAAACCTCTTGTGGAGAGAGGATCAACTTCCAAAAAAGTCACCGTGAGTAAAGAAGCAATTCAAGCTTTACCTATTCGTGATTTAACTGAACTATATACTTTACAATCCGGTGTGGTAAAGGTTGAAAGTAGGAATAAATCAGTTCCTGGTCATGAAGAGCGAGGTATTGAGGAGATTCATGTAAGAGGAGGCCGGTCGGGACAGATTGGATATATGATGGATGGTATGTATCTGCGGAATCCAATCTTTGGCTCCATCGGATCTGGCACAAGGCTAAATTTATTTGCTGTAAAAGAATTTGACTGGCAGCCCGGCGGATTTAATGCTGAATATGGTGATGCCCAGTCTGCTGTATCAAACTTTCATACCAATTCGGGTGGAAAAGAGATTACCTATAATATCAAGTTTGAAACAAGTCAGGTTGGTGCCTTAATCAATGCTGCCATGGGTAAAACCCAGGAAAATGAAAACTTTGATCTGATCCGTGGTTATGACGATCTAAATATTGGTATTGGGGGACCTATTCTAGGGATTC
>Ga0208881_1000403_pt1 | contig 15315 bp, 16 predicted proteins | sample Knorr_S23_td_AAI_FD_185610 | JGI IMG/M metagenome (GOLD analysis project Ga0208881, IMG submission 185610) | Marine microbial communities from Southern Atlantic Ocean transect - Knorr_S23_td_AAIW_ad_876m_LV_B (SPAdes) (version 2) | ecosystem: Environmental > Aquatic > Marine > Oceanic | place... | reverse complement strand
AAAAAAATAATCTTGAATATCCAAAAAGAAAAGATGAGATAGGAATATTAGGAAAAGATATTTCAAGTATGTCTGATGATTTAAAAAAACGAATTAACGAAATTGAAAGTTTTGCATCTGATGTATCACATGAATTAAAGAACCCACTTTCTAGTTTAAAGAGTTCAAGTGAATTGTTAATTCAAAATAATATTTCAGAAGGCAGTAAGAATTTATTAATAAGAAATATGACTAAAGATATTGAACGAATGAATATATTAATTTCTGATATATCTAATTACACCCTAACACAGGTTGAAATAGATGAAGAGATATTTGAAAAATTTGATGTTATAGTTTTTGTAGAAGATTTTATAAAATCATTGCCTCATAATAATATAAAAATAGATTTTAAGAGCAATAATGCACCAGCTTATATTGTTGCCAACAAAAACAAATTAGCCCAAGTTTTTTATAACATTATTCATAATAGCTTTTCTTACTCACCATCAAAATCTAAAATACTTATTAATACTATACTTAAAGATGAAAATATTATATTTCATATTGTCGACCAAGGCATAGGGATACCATTAGATTTTAGAGAAAAAATTTTTGATCGTTTTTATACTGATAGGTTAAAAGATAAAAACAAACATACAGGTTTGGGCTTATCCATTTCACGGAAAATTATTGATAGTTTTAAAGGAAATATTAATTTAATAGAAAATAATTATGAAATTTACCAAGGTGCTTGTTTTGAAATTAAATTACCATTAAAAGGCTAAGCATAATATTCTTTGTAAATTATAGGAATTCTAATGGCATCTGATTATAAAATAAAAGATCTTTCATTAAGTAAATGGGGATTAAAAGAAATTGCAATTGCAGAAACTGAAATGCCAGGATTGATGGCTTTACGTGAAGAATTTGGTAACCTTAACCCGCTGAAAGGAGCAAAAATTGTAGGATGTTTACACATGACTATTCAGACAGCGGTTTTAATTGAAACGCTTATTCATTTAGGAGCTTCTGTTCGATGGAGTTCTTGTAATATTTTTTCAACACAGGATCATGCAGCTGCAGCAATAGCTTCTAAGGGTATTCCAGTGTTTGCTTGGAAAGGAATGAGTGAAAAAGAATTTTGGTGGTGTATTGAACAAACATTATCTGGACCTAATAATTGGAAACCCAATATGATATTAGATGATGGGGGAGATGCAACTAAAATTATTCATGAAAAATATCCTAAAATGTTAGAAGAAATAAGAGGATTATCAGAAGAAACAACAACTGGGGTTCACCGTTTAAAGGATATGGAAAAAGAAGGGTTTCTAAAGGTTCCTGCTATTAATGTTAATGATTCTGTTACTAAATCTAAATTTGACAATTTATATGGATGTAAGGAAAGTCTTGTTGATGGCATAAGAAGAGGAACAGATGTAATGATGGCGGGAAAAGTAGCTGTCGTAGCAGGTTATGGAGATGTAGGAAAAGGGTCTGCTGCAAGTTTAAGAGGAGCTGGAGCAAGAGTATGTGTTACCGAAGTTGATCCAATCAATGCATTACAAGCAGCAATGGAAGGTTATGAAGTAGTAACTATGGATGATGCATGTTCATACGGTGATATTTTTGTGACCGCTACTGGCAATGTTGATATTATTACACTAGACCATATGAGAAAAATGAGGGACAGAGCTATTATTTGTAATATTGGACATTTTGACAATGAAATTCAGATTGAAGCTTTACGTAATTATAAAACTGATGAAATAAAACCTCAAGTTGATGAAATTGAATTTCCGGATGGTAAAAAATTAATTCTTTTATCCCAGGGACGTTTAGTAAATCTTGGTAACGCAACAGGTCATCCAAGTTTTGTTATGAGTGCTTCATTTACAAATCAGGTATTGGCTCAAATAGAGCTATGGGAAAATTATAAAAATTATGAAAATAAAGTTTATGTTTTACCAAAACATTTGGATGAAAAAGTGGCAATGCTTCATCTAAAAAAGGTTGGTGCAAAATTAACCAAGCTATCTGATAAGCAGGCAGATTATATAGGTGTGAAAAAAGAGGGTCCATTTAAAGACGATACATATAGGTATTAGTTTTAAAATTGTTGGAGAAAAAATGAAAAGACCATATTTATTTACTAGTGAATCTGTTTCAGAAGGCCATCCAGACAAAGTATGTGACAGAGTATCTGATATGGTGGTTGATGCTTATTTATCAGCAGATCCATTATCTCGTGTTGCATGCGAAACTTTAGCCACAACAAATAAAGTTGTGTTAGCAGGAGAAGTGAGAGGGCCTTCAATTGACAAAGATAACTTAATTGATCAAGTTCGAGAATGTATTAAGGACATTGGTTATGAGCAAAAAGGATTCCATTGGAAAAATTGTGAAATAGAGAATCACCTACATGAGCAATCTTCTGATATTGCTATGGGGGTAGATTCTGGTAGCAACAAAGATGAGGGAGCTGGAGATCAAGGTATAATGTTTGGTTTTGCATGCAAAGACACTGAAAGTTTAATGCCTGCTCCAATATATTATGCTCATCAGATTTTGTTAAAGATGGCTGAAGCAAGAAAAAATAAATCTAATGAAGAATTTGAGCCTGACTCAAAAAGTCAAATTACAATGTTATATGAAAATGGTAAACCTAAAAAAGTAGCATCAGTTGTGGTGTCAACTCAACATAAAGAAGGCTTGTCACCAGGATACATTAAAGATTTGGTTAGACCTATTGTATATGATTGCATTCCTGAAAATTTAATTAATGAACTAAAAGATAAGGACTTTTATGTTAATCCTACTGGAAATTTTGTAATTGGGGGACCTGATGGGGACTCTGGTTTGACAGGAAGAAAAATTATCGTTGATACTTATGGAGGAGCTGCACCTCATGGCGGAGGCGCATTCTCAGGAAAAGATCCATCAAAAGTAGATCGCTCGGCAGCTTATGCAGCTAGATATTTGGCTAAAAACATTGTAGCAGCAAATTTAGCAGAAGAGTGTGTTATTCAGCTATCTTATGCAATTGGTGTTTCCAAACCTTTGTCAATTTATATAAATACTAACGGCACCAGCCAAGTGGATGAAACAAAAATAGAGAATATAATTCCAGAACTTTTTGATTTAAGCCCACGCGGTATTCGTGAACACCTACAACTAAGTAATCCAATTTATGTTCCAACATCAGCATATGGCCACTTTGGAAGAACTCCTACTATACAAGGCCATTTTACTTGGGAAAAAACTGATTTAGTTGAAAGTTTTAAAAATGCCTTTTAACTTAACTTAATTGTACAAAATAATTGAATGTAACTGTGATTTAAAGCAATTAAATAAATTTTCTCAAAAATTTGCTCAAAAAGCCGCAGTGGGAGATATTATTTTTCTAAAAGGTGAATTAGGAGTAGGAAAAACAACTTTTACGCGTTTTTTTATTAATGCTTTATTCGATAATTTATCATTACAAAAACCTCAAAGTATAAAAAGCCCCTCTTTTCCTATAATGATTAATTATTCATTATTAAAGTATGAGATTTTTCATTACGATCTATTCAGACTGAAAAGTATAAATGAAATATCTGAGATAGATATATTTGAAAATTTACATGGTAATATAATAATTGTCGAATGGCCAGAATTAATCATGAATCATCTCAGTGTTAAGGATTTTTATTTGATTGAATTAGAGTTGATCGATTTATCAAAAAGACATTTAAAAATGTTTCATTCAAAAAAGAAAAGATTTAATGAATTTTAATTTTTTAGATAAATTATCTCCTGAATATAGGAATTACAAAATAGAAAGAATTAAAAATGGTGCATCAAAAAAATTATTTTTTAAAATATCTAAAGGTTCTGATAGTTTTGTTTGTACTGATTTTAATTCAGATAAATTAGAATATAAAAATCATCTTGTTGTACATAGGATTTTATCTAACATTGATATTTCTATCCCTACTCTTATTGAAAAAAATGATGATAAGCTAATTATAGTATCTGAAGATTTTGGTAATTTAAGATATGATAAAATATTAAAGCAACAATCAATTAAAGACTTACTCCAATATGCTACAGATACATTGTGTATAATAAATAAGGAAATTAATTTTAATCCTTCCTACGCCTTGCCTCAATATAATATTAAATTATTTAAAAATGAAATTGCCGAACTTCCACAATATTATTTTTCTTATAATAACATTATCGATAGGATTGATTCATTAAATGATGAATTTTTTGATATTTGGATTGAGTCTTTTAAACAGCTGAATTTCAATTTCAAACATTTTGTGCACAAAGATTTTAATATGAATAATCTTATTTTTTTACCTTCAAGAGAAGGTCATTTAAAATGCGGTGTAATTGATTATCAAAATTCATTCTGGGGAGAAAGCTCATGGGATTTATTTTCATTATTAGAGGATTCGCGTATTTTTTTTACTGATCAATATAATGCTTATTTTATGAATTATTTTTATTCTCACAGCAATCAATTAATATCTTTAAAAGAATTTAAATTAAAATATCATTTATTGAATTGTTCTAGACAAACACGTTTATTAGGTAGGTGGGTGAAATTAGCTAATGAATTGAACCAACCGTGGTATTTAGATTTTATATCTACAACTAAACTGAGATTACAATCAAGTCTGGCAATACTTCAAAACAATAAGTTAACAAAGTTTTATGATAAATATATTTTATAGTTTTTATGCTTAATTCATTTTCAACAATGATATTAGCAGCCGGTTTTGGTAAGCGTATGCTTCCATTAACATCAAATTTGCCTAAGCCTTTGATAAAAATCAATGGTATTACTTTATTTGATAACACGATTAATTTTTTACAAAGTTTAGGATGTAAACAGATTGTTATTAATACTCATTATAAACATGAGCATATTGCTGAAGCAATTAGAAAAAATAATTTTATGAAAAATATAGAATTAATATATGAAAATGAAATACTAGATACAGGGGGCGGTATAAAAAATGCTATTTCAAACTTTAAAAATAAAAGTATTTTAGTAACTAATGCTGATATTTTTTGGCAAAATTCAAATTTCAATGATGTTAAAAATTTAATTAATAATTTTTCATCCCAGGATTTATGTAAATTACTTTTAGTTGAAAAAAAATATGCATTTGGTTTAAAAAAAAATACTGGAGACTTTACTATGAGCAATGGCAAAGTTAGAAGATATGTGGATGGTGATCAAATTATTTATTATTCTGGTATGCAGATGATTAATTTAGAAGTTTTCAATAATATAGAAGAAAATAAATTTTCACTAAATACTGTTTGGAATTCTTTAATTCAAAAAAATTTATTAATGGGCCAATTGATGTCATCTAATTGGTTTCATGTTGGAGATACACAGGGATTAAATATATTTAATAAAATAAACTCTTGAATATATTTATTTAATGCTTAAATTTATTTTATGTCCACGAACTCAACAAATGATAGTACATTTGATCAAGATATCAAATCTTCAAATATTCCAGTAGTTGTAGATTTTTGGGCAGAATGGTGCGGACCTTGCAAACAAATCGGACCTATTCTTGAGGAAATTTCTGAGGAAAAAAAAAGTACAGTAAGAATATTAAAGCTAAATATAGATGAAAATCCCGAGATACCTCAAAAATATAATGTAAGAGGAATACCAACTCTAATGATGTTTAAAGAAGGAAAATTAATTGATACAAAAGTTGGTAGTTTACCCAAGTCTGCTCTTAGCGATTGGATTGATAGTTTTTTATAAATAAAGATAACGTATTTTCCCAACTAAATAAAGTGAGCCACATATCAAAATGTTTTTTGGCATTACTTTTGTGGTAAGAAAATTATTTGCATCTTTGATTGATTTTTTCTCAAAACAAGCAATATTTAATTTACTACAATTCATACTAATTTGTTGTGGTGTAAAGCTATTTTTTTCTCCTTTAATTTTAATTGCTATAACCCCTAAGGTTATAGGTTTTATTATTTTCAAATAAGATAAGAGATCTTTATTATTTAACATTCCAAATATTAACCAGCACTTGTTTTTTTGTTTTTGAAAAAATTTTAATAATTGAATTGCTCCATCAGGGTTATGAGCACCATCTAAATATACCGGAATATTATTTAATTGACCCTTTTCTAATCTACCTGCCCATTTTGTTTTAAAAATACCTTGATTAATTATTCTGTTGGAAAAATTATAACCAAGTTCATTTAATCGTAAAATCGCAGCAACTGCCAAGCTAGCGTTTTCAATTTGATGATTTCCCAAAAGATTCGGATTATTGATAGAGTAATGTATTTTTTTATATCGCAATGTAAATTTTTTAGAATTTGTTTTCATTATTTTAAATTGTTTGCCATAAAATAATTTAGTATTTTTCTTTTTTTTAATTTTTTCTTTTATATATGAAGTTATTATTTTTTTTTGCTTACCTATAATTATGTTACTATTTTTTTTAACAATACCTAGTTTTTCATTTGTTATTTTTATGATATTTTTTCCAAGATACTCCTGATGATCAATGTCTATGGGTGTAATGATGTTGATTAAACTATTTTTTACTACATTTGTTGCATCTAACCTTCCCCCTAAACCAGTTTCCAAAATTAAAAAATCTGCTTTTTGTTTTGAAAATAAATAAAAAGCTACTGCAGTTGTAATTTCAAAAAAAGTAATTGGATTGTCGTTATTGATTTTTTTAATATACTGCAAATTTTTTAATAATTTACTCGTCACCACCTCTTTATTGGCAAGAATAATTCTTTCATTAAAAGATTTGAGATGAGGGGATATATACGCATGAACAAGAAATTTATTTTCCATCATTATGTGGCGTAAATAACTAAGTGTTGAACCCTTACCATTAGTTCCGGCAATGTGAATTATTGGAGGTAGTTTTAAATGAGGGTTATCGATTTTTTGTAGTAATTCCAATAACCTGTTTAGCGATAAATCGATATATTTCGGATGTAGAGTGATTAGTTGTTGTAACAACTTGTCTAGTTGTTTAGGCATTTTGATTAAGAAATGTGATGAAGTATGTCGGATAAAGTTTTTTTAAGATCCTTGCGGTGCACAATAATATCTACCATCCCGTGTTCATGTAAATATTCAGCTTTTTGAAAATCAATTGGAAGTTCTTCTCTTATAGTGTCTTGAATAACCCTTTTTCCTGCAAATCCAATTGTTGATCCTTTTTCGGCAATAGTAATATCACCAAGCATGGCAAAAGATGCTGTCACTCCTCCTGTGGTAGGTTCAGTTAAAACAACGATATATGGAATTTTATTTTGATTTAATAGTTCCACCGCAGCTACAGTTCGTGGCATTTGCATTAGGCTTATTATTCCTTCCTGCATTCGTGCCCCACCTGAGGATGTAAAAATTATATACGGACACTTATTTTCTATTGCTTTTTTTGTACCAAAAACAATTCCATCTCCAACAGCTCTTCCCATTGATCCACCCATGAAATTAAAATTCATAAATCCAAATATTGCATTTTTTTGATTAATATCGCCTTTCCCCAAAATAAAGGCATCATTGCGATTGGTTTTTTTTCTATATTCTTTTAATCTATCTATATATTTTTTTTTATCATTAAATTTTAAAGGATCGTCTGGAATTATATTTAATTCAATTTCTTTAAAATTATTATCTCCAAATAATATTTCTATTCTTTTTTCAGCAGACATTCGAAAATGATAATTGCAAGTATTGCATACCCTTAAATTTTCATTTAAATCTTTGTGATGCAACATATTTGCACAAGAAGGGCAATTCTGCCATAAATTTTCAGGTACCTCTCTGCGGTTCACTAGAGCACTTAATTTTGGTTTAACAAAGTTTGTTAGCCAATTCATTGGTTGGTTCCTTTTTTTAATTCTTTTACAAAATCACCAATTAACTTTAATATTACATCAGATTGGTTAAGATTATTCTCAATTATTTTTACTATTGAGGAACCAACAACTGCTCCATCAGTAATTGCACAAATTTCTGAAACTTGATTTTTATCTTTTATACCAAAACCTGCGACAATAGGAAGATTCGATTGCCTTCTGATTTCTTTAACTGAATGTTTTAACTCTTTCATATCAGCAGATTTTTGACCTGTTATACCTGTAATAGTTACATAATACAAAAATCCTGAAGCATGTTGAATAATTTTTTTAAGTCTTTTGGGGTCGGTAGTGGGAGTTATGAGCCTTATTAGATCAATATCATGAAATTGAATTTCATCGAATAATTCAGGATCTTCCTCAGGTTGCAAATCAACAATAATAAGGCCGTCTATCCCAATCTTTGAACATTCACAAACAAATCTTTTTACACCAAAGTGGAAAATTACATTATAATATCCCATAAGCACTATTGGTATGGCATTATTGATTTTTCTAATATTTTTACAAATGTTAAATATAGTTTCTAGGTTTGTTCCGTTATTAATAGCTCTATTACTTGATAATTGAATTGTTGGTCCATCTGCCATTGGATCAGAAAAAGGCATCCCAATTTCAACTACATCAGAACCACATTCAACAATTTTTTCAAGAATTTTTTGGGAAGTTTTTTTGTCCGGATCTCCACCTGTTACAAAAGTTATCAGTTTTTTTTTCTTGTCTGAAAAAACTTTTTTAATTCGTTCAGACATTATAATTTAATATTTAATTCTTTAGCAACAGTAAAAATATCCTTATCTCCTCTGCCACACATATTCATAACTACTATTTCGTCCGAATTCATTTTGGGAGCAATTTTTATTAATGCAGCTAAAGCATGAGCAGGTTCAAGAGCAGGAATAATGCCCTCTTTGTGGCAACAATATTGAAATGCTTTTAAAGCTTCTTCATCTGTTGCAGAAACGTATTGAACTCTTTTTTCATCAAATAAAAATGAATGCTCAGGACCTATACCGGGATAATCCAAACCTGCTGATATCGAGTGTGCTTCTTCAATTTGTCCACTATCAGATTGAAGTAAATAGGTTTTGTTGCCATGCAAAACGCCTGGTTGACCACCCGATAAACTGGCAGCATGTTTTCCTGACTTTAAACCCAAGCCAGCAGCTTCTACAGCTAGCATTTTAACATCATTATCATCAAGAAAATCGTAAAATAAACCTAAAGCATTGGAACCCCCACCAATACAAGCAACGAGCAAATCTGGTAATTTGTTTTCATATTCTAGGATCTGGGTACGCACTTCTTTTCCAATAATAGATTGAAAGTCTCTGACCATACTGGGATAGGGATGAGGGCCAGCGGCTGTTCCAATTATATAAAAAGTATCACGTACATTAGTTACCCAGTCCCTTAATGCTTCGTTCATTGCATCTTTTAATGATTTAGAACCACTTGAAACACTGTGTATCTCAGCACCTAACAGTTTCATTCTAAAAACATTGGGAGATTGTCTTTCAATATCTTTTTCTCCCATATAGATAACACATTTTAGTCCAAACAAAGCGCATACAGTAGCCGTAGCTACACCATGTTGACCAGCTCCAGTTTCAGCAATAATTCTTTGTTTGCCCATTTTTTTTGCAAGTAAAATTTGCCCCACGCAATTATTGATTTTATGAGCACCTGTATGATTTAGCTCGTCTCTTTTAAAATAAATTTTAGGGCCTTTAAGATCGTCGGTGATTCTTTCTGCAAAAAAAAGTGGGCTTGGTCTTCCAACATAATTTTTTAAAAAATATTTAAAGTCATTTATAAAATCCTTGTCATTTTTTAATTTATTGTATTCTTCTTCCACTTCTAAGATAAGCGGCATGAGTGTTTCAGAAACATATCTACCACCAAATTGACCAAAGTACCCTTTTTCATCAGGAAATTTCTTATATGTATTTTTACTTTGAGTCATAAAACTGAAATAATGAATTAATTTTGTTGATGCTTTTGTTTCCTGGTGAGGATTCTACACCTGATGAAATATCAATTCCATAAGGAATTGCATAATTCTTTATTTCATTAATGTTTTTAATGTTAATACCACCAGATAAAAACCAAGGTTTATAAGTTTTAATATCTTTAACCAAATCCCATGAAAATCTTTTAGCATTTCCACCCGGTAATTCTTCTTCAGTAGGCTTATAATCAAATAGAAGAAAATCGGCATTTGGATATTTTTCTATTTTAAGTAAATCTTCTTTAGAATTAACCGAGATGTTCTTAATTATTTTTATTGAATTCTTTTTTTTTATTTCAGATATATAGTTTTTATCCTCATTTCCATGCAATTGGATATAATCTAATTTTAATATTTTTAGTAAATTTTGAAGTTGTATAATTGGTTCATTAACAAAAACTCCTACTGAAGAAATAGATTTATTTTTACTAGAAAAAATTAATTTTTGAGCATCTTTAATTTCTATATTTCTTGGGCTTTTTTTATAAAAAATTAATCCAAAAAAATCTACATTATTTGCTATACAACAATCTAGAGTTTCTAAATTCTTAATACCACAAATTTTAAATTTCAATTTACTCAAGAGATGTATTTATTTTTTGAAGTGTTTTTAATGGTTTTAATGACTGTGTAATTGGTCTTCCTATAACTAAATAATTTGCACCACACTTAATGGCTTCTTTTGGAGTCATAAATCTTTTTTGATCATCTTGAGTATTTGACGAACTAGAAGGCCTTATGCCAGGAGTAATTATAATTAGCTTATCTGATGCTATCTTCTTTACAATTTCTATTTCTTTTGGGCTACATACAACACCATCGAGTTTATTTTTAAGAGCATAATGAGTATAGTCGCTAACAATATTTTCAATATTATCATTGTAATTGTATTTTTTTGTTTGAGAAGAATCAAGGCTTGTTAAGATTGAGACTCCGATAATCTTAGTATTTTTTTTTACAGATACTGCCGCTTCTTGCATTTCATCACCACCAGATATATGTATTGTTGTAAAATACGGATTTAATTTTGTAATAGCATCAATTCCACTTTTAACACTATTTGGAATATCATGTAGTTTTAAGTCTAAAAAAATTTTTACATTTTTTTGTTGAATAGATTTATAGCCATTAATACCAAAGTTTAAAAAAAATTCATAACCAATTTTAAAAGCATAAACATCGTTTTTTAGATTATTAACAAGAGATATAGCATTTTTAAAATTATCGCTGTCCAAAGCAACAATAATTTTTTTTTGAGTCATTTATTTAGTTTGGGTTTATTCTTTGATGCAAAATCTTTCCAATTTTAAAATGAATTTTATAGTTTTTAGGTTTATAAATCTTTTCATTAGTCTTAGGATTACGAACATACTTTTCTTTATTTATCTTTTTACTTAAAGTTCCAAAACCTCTTAATTCCACCTTATTTCCATTCTGTAGGCTATTAATAATCTTTTTGAAAAAAAGATTAGTAATAAGTTCAATATCATCCAAATTAAGAGAGGGGTATTTTTTCTTAAGCGTTAATAATAAATCTGATTTTAACATTAAGTATTATTTTTTTTTTCAATAACAGAACCTAGAATATCCCCTAAAGATGCACCTGAATCACTAGAGCCATATTTAGAAAGAGTTTTTTTCTCATCATCAATTTCAATTTCTTTAATTGATAGATTAATATTACGTGTTTTGTTATCAATTGATACAATCATTGAATCCACCATTTCTCCAATAGCAAATCTCTCTACTTTTTGATCTATCTTATCCTTAGATAAATTTGTTTTTTTAATATAACCATTCACATTCTTATCCAGATTAATTGTTAAACCCTTATCATCTATTGCTGTAATCTTTCCTGAAATTCTTGATTTCAAGGGGTAATCATTAATAAATTTTTGAACAGGATCGATTTCTAACTGTTTAATACCTAGACTAATCCTTTCTTTTTCAACATTGATATCTAATATTTTAACTTTTACAATATCACCTTTTTTAATATCAGATAGTATTGTTGAGCAAGTTTCTTCATTCCAATTAAGATCTGATACATGAACCATACCATCTATTTCTTCATGAACCTTAACAAAAATACCAAAGTCAACAACATTGACCACTTCTGTATCAATATTACTATTTATACTGTATTTTTTTGTTAGTCCTTTCCAAGGGTTTTCTTTGAGATGTTTTAAGCTACAGATTAACCTTCTTTTTTCATTGTCAATTTCAGTAATTTTAACTTCAAGTTCTTGATTTAGCTCGACTACTTTCGAGGGATGTGGTGGTTTTTTTAACCAGGTTAATTCACCGAGAGGTATGAAGCCATCATAATTTTCATCAACTATAATTGATACACCTTGATCACTGATAGAAGAAACTGGAGATTTGATTTTTTGATCAACAGAATATAAGTCATTTACTTTAAGCCAAGGATCATCGGATAGTTGTTTAATTCCCAAGCTTAACCTTGTTAATTCTTCATCAAATTTTAAAATTTTTACATCGATTTGAGCTCCTAACTTTAAAACATCGGATGGATGATTAATTTTTTTCCAAGATATATCAGTAACATGTAAAAGACCATCAATACCCCCTAGATCAACAAATACACCATAATCAGTAATATTTTTTATTTTTCCTGAAATTACAGATCCTTCTGATATGTTGGACAACAATGCTTGTCTTTGCTCTTTTAATTCAACATCAGAAATAGCTTTTCGAGACACAACGATATTGCCTCTGAATTTATCCATTTTTAAAATCATTAAATCAAGAGGTTTATTAAGAAGTTCTTTGGTGTCTTTAATTATTTTTCTTGAGTCTATTTGACTACCAGGTAAAAAGGCTATTACCCCATCTAGATCAACGCTCATTCCACCTTTTACACGATTAAATGGAATCCCTGTTACTACTTCATTTTTATTATAACAATCTTGCAAATAGTTCCAAGCACTTTGTTTGATTGCTTTTTCTCTTGAAAGTTTTGTTTCGCCATTTGCTCCATCTACATTTTCAATAAAAACCTTTAACATTTCTCCAAGTTTAATTTCTGCTTTTTGTCCTGGTCTGGTGAATTCCGATAAAGGAATTCTACCTTCGCTTTTAAGTCCTACGTCAACTATTGCCATGTCATTTTCTATAGCAATGATTTTTCCGTTAACAATAGATTTTTCTTTACTTTCTTTTTGTTGGAGTGAATTTGATATTAATTTTTCGTATTCAGAGTTGGTGATTTTTTTAGCTAAATTTTTTTGCATATTATTTAATTTCGATAAGTGCTTTCTTAATTTGTATTATAGTTTTTTGAAAATTATTCGAGTTATCTATAATTATTGCTCTAGCAGGCTTTATTAATGGCGACTCTTTTCGTCTTTTATCAGTTTTATCTCTCAAATTAATTTCCTTCAAAATCTGGCCGTATATAGACTTTTCGCCTAGTGCAATCAACTGTTTATGTCTTCTTTTTGCTCTAATTTCTGCTGGTACTTCGATAAAAAGCTTTATTTTAGCATCTCTAAAAACTTTTGAACCAATATCTCTTCCATCTATAACACAACCAATATATAGTTTTAACATTTCCTTTACGATTATTTTTTGCTGGTTATTAACAAATTTTCGAACAAGTGGAATGGTGGCAATTTTTGAAGTTATATTACCTATATTTTCTGTTCTAAGTGATTTGTGATTGCGAGGTGACAAATAAATAATCTCATCAATTAATCTTTTTATATTAAATTGATTATTGTAATCAATTTTTTGTTTTAAAATAGTAGAAGCCATTCGACGATATAAAACTCCTGAATCAAGATGAAATAAATTATATTTTTTTGCAATATATTTTGATATACGTTGCTTGCCTGAACCAGCAGGGCCATCGACTGCAATAATAAAATTATTCAATTAGATTCCCACCAATTTTATTGAAACTTTTTATAAAATTAGGAAAACTAGTATTAATACAATTTGAGTTACTTATTTGTAAATCGTGGTCCAACTTGCTTCCCATAATTGCAAAAGCCATTGCAATTCTATGATCGAAGCTTGTTTTGATTTTATTATTTTTAATTTTATTTTTTTTACGCGGATCAATAAAAAGATTATCATTTAAAACTTCACATGTAATTCCACATTGATTGAGATTAAATCTTATTAATTCTAGTCTATCACTTTCTTTGACCTTTAATTCTTTGAGACCTTTGAATAATGAGGGAGTTTTGGCGAATGAGGCGGCAACAGAAAGAATAGGATATTCATCAATCATTAATTTTGCCATATCCTCATTCAATTCACATCCTTTAAGATGACTTGATTGAACTTCTATATCACCAATGATTTCATCATTGATTAATCTTTGATTAGAAATTGTTATATTTCCCCCCATTAATTTTAATGCATGCAGAATACCATCTCTAGTTGGATTAATATTAATATTTTGAAGTTTTAAATTTGAGTTTTTATTTATCATGGCAGCAACAATGAAAAAAGAACTACTCGATAAATCACAAGGAACGTAAATATTTTTAGAAGTTAATTCTTGTTTTCCATTTATAAAAATTGAATTCATATCACTTTCTTTTTTTATCTTAATATTTGCACCAAAGGATTTTAACATTATTTCTGTATGATCTCTTGTAATGCTAGTTTCATTTATAGTAGTTTGACCTTTTGTATTTAATGCGGCAAGAATTATTCCTGATTTAACTTGAGAAGAAGGGATTGGAATTTTATATGAAATTGGTTTTAATTCTTTTCCAAAGATATGAAGGGGTAAAGTGCCGTTTTTGTACTCAAATTTACCTCCCATTAATTCAATTGGAGTTGTAATTCTTTTTATAGGTCGTGATGAAAGAGATTCATCACCAATGAGTGCACTTTTAAAATTTTGTGCAGATAAAAGACCTGTTAATAGTCTTGCACCTGTACCCGAGTTGCCAAGATAAATATCTTTCAAAGGTTTTTTTAGAGAATTTAAACCATTTCCATGAATTATTATTTTGTCTTCAAATGTATTAATTTTAACCCCCATTGCTTTCATAGCATTTATAGTATGTAAAACATCATCAGACATTAGTAGATTAGAAATTTCAGAAATTCCTTTTGATATTGAAGGAATTATTATAGATCGATGAGATATTGATTTGTCACCCGGAATATTAACATAACCATGCAACCCATTATTAATTTTAGAGCTTATTAGCATTTTATTTTATAAATTAAATTCAGAACCAAGATAAAATTTGCGAATTTTTTCATTGTTAATTGCATCCTCCGGTAAACCTTCAAAGAAAATAGAACCTTCATTTACAATATATACTTTATCAACAATCTTTAATGTTTCTCGAACATTATGGTCAGTAATTAACACTCCAATATTTTTATTCTTTAGTTTTTTTATG
>Ga0208881_1000399_pt1 | contig 15358 bp, 11 predicted proteins | sample Knorr_S23_td_AAI_FD_185610 | JGI IMG/M metagenome (GOLD analysis project Ga0208881, IMG submission 185610) | Marine microbial communities from Southern Atlantic Ocean transect - Knorr_S23_td_AAIW_ad_876m_LV_B (SPAdes) (version 2) | ecosystem: Environmental > Aquatic > Marine > Oceanic | place... | reverse complement strand
GCAAGACCTTCTAGATAGCCATAAGGCGGATATTATGCTGGTGGTGGCCTATGGGTTGATCCTCCCGCAGGCGGTTTTGGATATACCCAGACTGGGCTGTATTAATGTGCATGGCTCAATACTGCCGCGCTGGCGCGGTGCGGCACCTATACAGCGAGCAATCGAGGCTGGGGATTCAGAAACCGGTATCAGCATTATGCAGATGGATGCCGGTCTCGACACCGGGCCAGTGATTTCAGTGGCGCGCTGTGAGATAGCAGATCATGAAACCAGTGGCTCGCTGTACCAAAAACTGGCGGATATGGGCGCTCCAACCCTGTTATCAGCCCTGGGAAAGATTGAGGCCGGTACGGCGGTCGCCGAGCAACAGGAGGATAATTTAAGCACCTATGCTCGCAAAATTAATAAGTCTGAAGCACGGCTTGACTGGTCTGAATCCGCAGCCACATTGGCGCGGCGCATTCGCGCATTTAATCCCTTCCCAGCGGCCTACAGCTTAATTGAAGGCTCGCGAGTTAAGGTTTGGACTGCATCGCTAGCAGATTGTTCTGAGAGCGGAGTGGCCGGTACTATTATCGAATCAAGTGGCGATGGGTTGCTGGTGCAATGTGGAAGCGGCCGTTTATTGATCACTGAGATCCAGCTAGCAGGTAAATCTAGGATGCCGGTGTCGGAGATTTTAAAATCTCGAGCTGAGCTGTTTGCCCGCGGCAAAAGGTTCGGCGCCTAGATGATGAATGTTCGGGTCGCGGCCGCCGAGGTGATCGCTCAGGTACTGCGCGGGCGCTCGCTTTCCGCACTATTGCCCAAATACAGCCAGAGAGTTGACAGCAGCGACCAGGCCCTACTAAAAGAGCTGTGCTTTGGCACATTGCGCTGGTATCCGCAGCTGCAAATAATCCTCAACAGCTTAATCAAGAAGCCGCTTAAAGAGAAAGAGCGCGAACTGCAGGCACTGCTTGCCTGCGGTATCTATCAGCTACTTTATATGCGTATTGCAGAGCATGCGGCGATTAATGAAACCGTTGCTGCTGCGACAAAACTCAATCGACAATGGGCAAAAGGATTAATCAACGCGGTATTGAGAAACGTTCAGCGCCAACAGCAACAGATTTTAGAGCAGCATCGGCAGGATCCGGTTTTTCAGAGCGCCCATCCGCAGTGGTTGATAGACAGGTTAAAGCAGTCTTGGCCAGAGGCGATTGCCGAACAAATTTTAGTTGCCAATAATGAACATGCGCCTATGGCGCTTAGGGTTAACGCCCGACGTTGCAGTAGAGAGGACTATTTGCAGCAGTTGGCCGCGGCGGGGATCGGCGCCACCGCCACCGCCCACAGCGATTGCGGTATTCTGTTGCACAGCCCTCGAGAGGTCACTGATTTGCCCGGCTTTGCCGAGGGGTTGGTCAGTGTTCAAGATGAAGCGGCGCAACTGGCGGCGCAGTTGTTAAACCTCAAAGCCGGTCATTTGGTGCTTGACGCCTGTTGCGCGCCGGGGGGCAAGAGCTGCCATATTCTTGAGGCTGAGCCCAATCTGCAATCGCTAGTTGCGGTTGATCTGGAACAAAAACGCCTGTTGCGCTGTGAAGAAAATTTGCAACGCTTGGGCTTGGAAGCGCAATTGATAGCTGCCGACGTGGGTGACACAGAGCAGTGGTGGGATAAAAACAGCTTTGATCGCATTCTGTTGGACGCCCCCTGCTCGGCAACTGGGGTGATTCGCCGACACCCGGATATCAAAATACTGCGCAAAGGCGCGGATATTGATAAGCTAGCGGGTATTCAGGCGCATTTGCTGAATAGGGTCTGGAAAACGTTGAGCAATGGGGGCATTCTTGTCTATGCGACCTGTTCAGTTTTTCCGCAGGAGAACGATCAAGTGGTAGAACAGTTTTTGGCGAAAAATAACCATGCCTCTGTACTGCCAATTGAAGCAAACTGGGGTCTGGCCACGGATTATGGGCGACAATTATTCCCCTCAGCAAATGGCGGTGACGGATTTTATTACTCTCGCCTACAAAAAAATAGCTGATATCAACAAGAGACAATCAGATATAAAAGAAGAACAATCATGAAAATAGTGATAGTTGGAGCAGGGCAGGTTGGCGCCACACTGGCTGAGAATCTAGCCCGAGAAAACAACGATATTACCATTGTAGATATCAACGGTAGCGTTCTTCGGGCGCTGCAAGACAGGCTGGATATTCGCACGGTTGTAGGAACCGGCTGTCACCCAGATGTGTTGGTTAACGCCGGTATCGAGGACGCGGATATGATCGTGGCGGTAACCAGCAGCGATGAAATTAATATTGTTGCCTGTCAGGTTGCCTATTCGCTGTTTCACACCCCCACTAAAATAGCGCGAATTAGAGCGCGCAATTACACCAATCCAGAATATAAAAACATTCTATTTAACGATAAACATATGCCGGTGGATGTGATGATCACCCCAGAGCAGGTGGTGACCGATTACATTTACAAGCTAATCGAACAACCCGGGGCACTTCAGGTGCTTGATTTTGCCGATGGCGTAATCCAGTTGGTGGGCTTGCGAGCAGTTGAGGACGGGCCCTTGGTCGGGCAGGAATTGCGTAGGCTGAAAGAGCATATGCCTAATATTGATGCCCGGGTTGCGGCAATTTACCGCAAGGACCGAGCGCTGTTCCCAACCGGTGACACAGTGATTGAAGATGGCGATGAAGTATTTTTTATCGCCGCTAAGAAGAATATCCGCAAGGTAATGAGTGAGCTGCGGCGCTTGGAAAAGCCCTATCATCGACTGGTGATCGCCGGCGGCGGCAATATTGGATTTCGGCTCAGCAAGGCCCTTGAGGACAATTACAATATTAAAATCATTGAGTACTCCACCGAGAGAGCTGAATTTCTGTCGGAGCAGTTGGATAAGACGGTTGTGCTCAGGGGCTCGGCCACAGATCAAGAATTGCTACTGGATGAAAATATCGATAAAACCGATGTGTTTATCGCCCTGACCAATGACGATGAAACCAATATTATGGCCTCACTGCTAGCCAAGCGACTGGGCACTAAAAAGGTGATGACCCTAATCAGTAACCCGGTCTATGCAGACCTTATGCAGGGCGGTGAAATTGATATTGCTATCTCGCCACAGCAGGCTACCACCAGCTCCCTACTGGCTCATGTGCGCAAAGGTGATACTGAAAGTGTGCATTCACTTCGCAGAGGTGCAGCAGAAGCACTAGAAATTATTGTGCATGGTGATGAAAAGAGCTCGAAAGTGGTGGGGCGCGCAATTGAAGATATCAAATCGCCACCAGGGGCAACCCTAGCCGCTCTGGTGCGCGATGGTGAAGTAATTATCGCCCATCACGACACGGTGATTCAAAGCGAGGACCATGTGATCGTGTTTGTGGTGGATAAAGAAAAAACCAAGGCTGTTGAAAAGCTATTCTCCGTTGGCTTCAGTTTTTTTTAAGGTCTAGATCATTATCCTAGAAACCTCAGTTGGGCACAGGATTTGCGCTGAGAAATAAGGTTGCAAGACAAGGCGCCGCTCGCAGGTAATGGCCGTAGCCCTTGGCAAGAGTGGCAACGACGGATTGCGGCCTTAGAGCCAGCGCAAAACGGTGTAGCGTTTTTGAATTCACCTGTACAGCACACAGAATGATTTGAGTTTTTAATGGTATTTCAACATATTACGCAAGATATAAGTGATCAACTGAGGTTTTTAGGATTATGCACTTCGCCATCATAGCTCGCGTACTTGGCATCTTGCTGATAACTTTCAGCCTGACCATGTTGACTCCGGTTTTTGTCGCCTACCTATACGAAGAGAATACCTCTCAGACCTTTTTATTGGCATTCGCAATCACTCTGTTCGTGGGCGTACTCTTTTGGCTTCCTTCAAAAAATCATTCTGGTGGGCTGAGGACCAGAGATGGTTTCTTGGTCACAGTGTTTTTCTGGCTGGTGCTGAGTTCCTTTGGGGCACTGCCGCTAATGCTCTCCGATGCGCCGCATTTAAGTTTTATGGATGCGCTGTTTGAGTCGATCTCGGGACTGACCACCACCGGCGCCACCGTTATGTCTGGTCTGGATACGCTACCCAAGTCGATACTCTACTACCGCCAACAGCTTCAGTGGTTAGGTGGTATTGGTATTGTGGTGATAGCCGTGGCTATTCTGCCAATGCTGGGCGTCGGGGGCATGCAGATCTATCGCGCGGAAACTCCCGGCCCTATGAAGGATTCAAAGCTGACTCCGCGTATCACCGAAACCGCCAATGTGCTGTTTAGAATTTACCTCTGTCTCACTGTGGCCTGTGCGCTGGCCTACTGGGCAGCGGGAATGAGCGGTTTTGATGCGATTAGTCACAGTTTCTCCACGGTGGCCATTGGCGGTTTTTCAACCCATGACGCCAGTATGGGATTTTTTAACAGCGGCACGATTATGTCTATCTGTGCCCTTTTTATGGTGATTTCAGGATTAAATTTCGCTCTACATTTTCATGTGTGGCACAGCCGCCGTCCGAGCTTTTACTGGGCAGACCCCGAGGCGCGGATGTATATCTACCTGTTGCTAGCAGGCGCTCTGATCACCTGCCTATACCTCTACTACAGCGGCACTTACGGCTGGGATAAAAGCATTAGTCAGGGCATTTTCCAGTTGATTTCAATCATGACAACCACCGGCTTTACCACTAGCGAATTCCACAGCTGGCCGAGTTTCCTGCCGTTCTTTTTGCTGTTTTTGTCATTTTTTGGCGCCTGTGCTGGCTCCACTGGCGGCGGCATCAAAATAGGTCGTATGCTGATTCTGGCTCAACAGGGTATCCGAGAAATATACCGCCTTGTGCATCCCAATGCGCTGCTGCCGATCAAAATTCGCAACCGCACTGTTCCGGCACGCGTTGTGGACGCAATCTGGGCATTTTTGGGTGTCTACCTCGCCATCTTCTATCTGATGGTACTGCTACTGCTGGCCTCGGGGCTCGACTACACCACCGCTTGGTCGGCCACCGCGGCATCCTTGAATAATCTGGGCCCGGGGCTGGGTGCAGTGGCCACCAACTACGCGGATATTGGCGGCTTTGCCAAATGGGTGCTGTGTTGGGGTATGCTACTCGGGCGTCTGGAAATCTTTACCCTGCTGGTGCTGTTTACACCCACATTTTGGAGAAACTAGATCAAAAAAGTGCGAGCGGAAAAACTGAGTTTAAGAAGCGCTCCACTTTAAGTGTTTTTCAATTGCCGCGATCATCATCCCAGCAACATCTTTTTCAGTGGCATTTTCTATACCCTCAAGCCCGGGCGAAGAATTAATCTCCAATAACAGAGGCCCACTTTTGGAACGGATAATGTCGACACCGGCTACTGTTAAGCCCATGGCTTTGGCGGCCTTAACCGCCAGTCGGCGCTCCTCGGGCGTCGGCCGAATCGTCGAAGCACTGCCACCCTGATGGATATTGGCGCGAAACTCACCGGGCGCGGCCTCGCGCTGAATTGCCGCCTTGACTCTGCCATTAATCACAAATAACCGCAGGTCTTTGCCGCCGGCCTCTTTAATAAATTCCTGTACCAACAGATTGGCTTTGACCGATTTAAAGGCATTAATAACACTTTGCGCCGCCTTTTTAGTTTCAGCTAAAACCACTCCACGGCCCTGACTTCCCTCCAGTAGCTTAACCACCAACGGAGCTCCCCCGACCACTTCAATAAGCTCATTAGTATCTATAGGGGAGTTGGCAAACCCGGTAGTGGGAATATCCAGACCACTTTTAATCAAAAGCTGTAATGAAAACAGTTTATCCCGCGACTGCGTTATTGCCAATGAGCCGTTCTGAACGTAGACCCCCATGCTTTCAAACTGCCTGGCGATTGCACAACCATAAAATGTGGCACTGGGCCGAATTCTTGGGATCACTGCATCTAGGTCGCTAATAATATGCCCCCCTCGGTAATACACTTCGGGCATTTCATCGTCCAACTTCATATAACAGTCTTTGATGGTGAGAAACTTCATCTCATGGCCACGCTCTTCACCAGCTTCCATAATGCGCTGATTACTGTAAAGCTTTGGGTTGCTCGCCAGTAGGGCAATCTTTAAGCCGGATCTGATCTTTTTTTGCATTCCGTACATTTCCTGCAACTCTAGATCACTGACGCGGCCCAGCTTCATATTTGCACTGGGATCCACTAGAACTCTGGTGGTCATCGCCTCGCGTCCCAGCAGCATTCGGTAGCCCATGCTGTCGCGATTGGTGAGCGTCAGTTCTATGTCCCAAATCTGATCTTTCATACGGATCGGCACTTTTATAACGTAGCGTTTTTCCGAAGCGCCGCTGGAATTTTTGATCATTCGACGGTCCGCAATTGGAGCTTCGCAGCGCAGGGATACGACACGGTTATTCTGCAAGGGATGCACGTCAAAGCTCACCCAGGGCATGGTTCCCCGCTTAAATGCCTGTATATTAAACGCATGCAATGCCGAAGTTCTTGCGCCAGAATCAACGCGCACTTTTACCGCGGGAATTCCCAATTGAGCGATTTGGCACCACTCTTCGCAGCCAATAATAATCTTCTCGGCCGTTGAATTTGTCATTTTAGTTTTCTTGCCCGATAGTAGGCTTCTTCTGAAATTCCATGGTAGGCCGTGGCCTGCTGTTTAAAGGCCTCAACCGACGCGGCGACGCGTTTGGCAAACTCATTGTCCGCGGCCAATTCTTCTATCACCTCTTCAGAGAGTGCGCGCAAACCGCGGATAACCTCGTCTGGCAGTTTTCTGACCTCGACACCATGCACATTGACCAGCTCTACTAGAGCCTGATTATTGCGTGCCGTATATTCGTCGAGCATATCCTGATTAACTGCTCTGGCGGCGGTTTCGACTATGGCTTGCAAATCTGTAGGCAGTGAATTCAGGGCCTGTTTATTGACCATAAATTCAAGGATAGAACCCGGCTCATGCCATCCCGGATAATAATAATATTTAGCCACCTGATGGAATCCAAAGGCCAGATCATTATAGGGCCCCACCCATTCAGTGGCGTCGATCACGCCAGTTTGCATCGAGGTGTATAACTCACCGCCGGGCATGGTCACAGACACCCCGCCAGCGCGCGTAATCACATCGCCGCCAAGACCGGGAATACGCATCTTTAAGCCTTTGATATCGGCCATGGAGTTGATCTCGCGATTAAACCATCCGGCCATCTGCACACCGGTACTGCCACCGGCAAAAGGCACTAGGTTAAATGGCTCGTAGAGTTCACGCCACAGCTCTAGACCGCCACCGTAGTGCAGCCAAGCGTTCATTTCCTGAGCATTGAGCCCAAAGGGAATTGAGGTAAAAAAAGCGGCGGCCTTGGCTTTTCCGGTCCAATAATAGGCGCCGCTATGGCCTATCTGAGCAGTGCCCTGAGAGACTGCATCAAACACCTCAAGTGCGGGCACCAGTTGGCCGGCACCAAAAACCTTTATTTGCAGTCGGCCATTGCTCATGGCCTTGACTCTGTTGGCAAAATTCTCCGGCGCAGTGCCGAGGCCTGGGTAGTTTTTTGGCCAAGCTGTCACTAGCTTCCATTTGAAGCTCTGTTGAGATACCACATCATTACTGGGCTCCCCATCTGTGCTCTGACCGCCGCAGCTGGCCAGCAGCAGTGACAGTGCCGCCCAAAACAATATTCGCATTTGCTACCCCTCAATTTTCAAATTGGTTTTTATACGGCTGCCAACTTGGCCGATGCCAAAATAAGAATCTTGGTGCCAACCTCTTCAAAACTAACATGAACTCGGGCCCGAGGTCCATTGCCCTCAAAATTTAAAATCACACCTTCACCATAGATATTATGCCTTATCTGCTGCCCCAGCTGGAATCCGGTAGCACTGCCCTCATCGCTGTTGAACGCGGCGGCATAGGTGGTTGGGCGACTGATACTGTTTTGCAGCCTCACTTCTTCGATCAGCTGTTTGGGAATATCCCTGACAAAACGCGATATAGAATTAAATGACTCGCTGCCATAGATAGATCTAGTTTCAGCAAAGCTAAGATACAACTTTTGCATGGCGCGAGTAATGCCCACATAGGCCAACCGGCGCTCCTCCTCAAGCCGCCCCGGTTCGTCAATGGACATTTTATGGGGGAATAAATTCTCTTCCATGCCGGCAATAAACACCAGGGGAAACTCCAGCCCCTTGGCGCTGTGCAATGTCATTAACTGTACCGCATCCTGATCTTGATCTGCCTGACGGTCTCCCGCATCCAGTGCCACTTGATCCAAGAATTGAGGCAGCACTGGCGCGTCACTGTCTGCTGGCTCAAAGTTTCTACAGGCGTTTACCAATTCCTCTAGGTTCTCCACTCGCGCCTGTCCGCGCTCGCCTTTTTCGCGGCGGTGCATCTCTATCAGACCACTGCGCTGAATGGCGTTTTCTGCCTGCTCTACCAAGGCTAATTCGTCCAGCTGACCACTCATCTCATTGATAAGCTCTATAAAAGTGCTCACTGCATTGGCCGCTCTGGCGGCAAGACGTTTTTCACTGACCATGGTTGTGGCTGCATTCCAAAGTGAAGCGCTCTGTTCGCTAGCCAGTATGCGGATCTGCTCCAGAGTGCGCTCGCCAATACCCCGAGGTGGCACATTAACCACTCTCTCGAAGGCCACATCATCGTGACAGTTCAGCATTATGCGCAGATAGGAGAGGGCGTTTTTTATTTCCAGTCGCTCGTAAAAACGCTGTCCCCCGTAGATACGGTAGGGAATCTCCGCCTGTAGTAACGCCGCCTCCAGCACCCGTGACTGGGCATTGGATCTATAGAGTACCGCCGCATCATCGCGACGATTGCCATCGGCGATCCAAGCGCCGAGGCGATCCGCTATATAGCGAGATTCATCATGCTCGTTAAACGCTGCGTACAGACCTATAGGTTCGCCTTCGCCGGCTTGGGTCCATAGATTTTTACCCAAACGCTCGGCATTTTTTGCAATCACCGCATTGGCGGCGCTAAGAATATTGGAGGTGGAGCGGTAGTTTTGCTCCAGTTTTATGGTCTGAGTATCGGCAAAGTCGCGCTCAAAGCTCAATATATTTTCCACCTTGGCGCCGCGCCAGCCGTAGATAGACTGATCGTCATCCCCCACTGCGGTAATGCAGCTAGTGTTGCCGGCCAGCAACCGCAACCAAGCGTATTGCACGGCATTGGTGTCTTGAAACTCATCCACAAGAATATGCCCAAAGCGCTGTTGATAGTGCTCCAACACCTCTGGATTGTTTTTCCACAGTTCTAGTGCGCGCAATAGCAGCTCGGCAAAATCAATCACAGCCAACTGCTCACAGAGGATTTCGTACTGTCGATAAATACTCAACATGGTGGCTAGAAACGGATCTCCGCTGTCTTGAATATGCGCGGCCCGCAAGCCCTCGTCTTTTTGCCCATTGATCCACCACTGCGCCTGCTTGGGCGGCCAGCGTTGCTCGTCCAGATCCATGGCGCGCATCACCCGCTTGACCAACCTGAGCTGGTCGTCGGAATCCAGTATCTGGAAATTTTCCGGCAACTTGGCATCGCGCCAATGGGTCTTGAGCAGGCGATGGGCCAACCCGTGAAAGGTGCCCACCCACATGCCGCGCAGGGACATACCTAAGAGTGTGTCAATGCGCTCGCGCATTTCTCGGGCAGCTTTGTTGGTAAAAGTCACCGCCAGCACCCCGTAAGGCGAAATATTTTGCACCTGAATATTCCAGGCAATGCGGTGTACTAGCACTCGAGTTTTTCCACTGCCAGCACCGGCCAACACCAGCAAGTGCTTTTTATCACTGGTAACGGCCTGCTCCTGAGCGGAGTTTAATTGATTGAGAATTGGGGTCACGTCCATAGGGCTTTATTTTAGCAATTAAACGATCAAGAAGGCGGATTTGTCGCATTCTTTTGACTTTTTAAATGGCCTTAATTTTTATACCCATACTCGCCATTCACTAATAAATAGGCTTTTTTGACTACAAAACTGGCTTTTTAAGGGGTTTTCTTGTAAATTTTTTACATAACGCTAAATTGATATGCTTATGAAACCTGCAGAATTAACCCAATCCATCAGTGACTGCCTGCACGAACTGCGCAAATCAGAGCGCAAAGTAGCTGATTTTGTGCTTAAAAACCCTTTAAAGGTTATACATATGCGCATTGTGGACCTGGCTAAAGAAGCCGCGGTGAGTGAACCCACCGTAGTGCGATTCTGTCGTGCGGTGGGCTGTCATGGCTTTCAGGATTTTAAACTGACATTGGCGCAACAGCTGGCATCCAGCCCCAGCTATGGGCAAATCGCGGTGACTGATACAGATTCAATCCGCGAGTATACCCACAAGGTTTTTGACTCCACGGTGGACACCTTGCTAAAAGTTCGTGAGCATCTGGTGTTGAAAAATCTCGAGGCGGCTGTGGCCGCTATCTGTGCCGCTAACCGGGTTGAATTCTATGGGTTTGGCTCCTCCTCCGCTGTGGCTTTCGACGCCCAGCATAAATTTTTCCGACTGCAAATCACCTCGGCGGCTTATTCGGACCCTCATCTGCAAAATATGTCGGCCACCTCGCTACAGCCCAATGATGTAGTGATCGCTATCTCGCAGTCTGGTCGTACCCAGGCATTATTGGATTCTATGGAGTTGGTGAAAGAAGTCGGCGGTATAGTGATCGCCCTAGCCCCCAGCGGCTCACCGGTGGCTCGCAAGGCAACTATCGCTATTGAAGTGGATGCCAAAGAGGATATACAAATCTATACCCCGCTGTCATCGCGCATCGCACATCTTGTGGTGATCGATGTGCTGGCTATAGGTGTGGCTCAGAAAAAGGGCCCGCAGCTTCAGGAACATCTGCAACAGTTGCAAGCCGGCCTCTCGTCGCTGCGAACTAGGAGTGGGAAATAGACGCCTGTTGATTCCTTGGTTAATCTCTGTTGATTGATCTGCTATTATTTAAGAGCGAATAGTTGTTATTAATTAAATCAAAGAGGCCAAAATGAAAAAAATCATTCTGTTTTTACTCGCAATAACCGCCACAAGTACGGCATTTGCCGATCATCATCCAAAGCCCAAGCAGATGGGTGATCATCACCCTATCGGCCGACACTATTTGCTGGATGCTCAACACTGCAAAGAGACTAAAGACGGCATTGGCTGGTTTTTGGCCCGCGCTGATAGTCTTTTTGAAGATATTGAAAAATATGGCAAAGAAAAAAATAGAAAGTGGAATGATAAAAAATGGCGCGAAGTCTCGTTTTTTGCTGAACTTGCCGCCGATTATTCAACGGTTTACCAAGTTTGGTGTAAGCATATAGATTAACCGCTTGGCTGTATAACAAGGCTCCGGAGCAGAGCGGTTTTTTATAATTAAAAGTCATTCTGGTTTAATTCATTTACAAAAATGATTCACTCCACCGTGACAGACTAAGTTCGAATAGTGAATGACTCTTACTTGTAATTCTCTTCGAGTATTTCTTTTTCTTTTAATGTTTTGATTAACTTTTCTACTCTCACAAATGCTGTTAATCCAAACACAAATCCTATTATTGCTAATCCTTCCATAATTGCCTCTTTTTAATTCACTATTCCAGCTTACTCGACAGTCACTGACTTAGCCAAATTGCGCGGCTGATCCACATCCGTGCCTTTTAGTATGGCCACATGGTAGGAGAGCATTTGCAGGGGCAGGGTATAGATAATGGCCTCTAGGGTCTTGGGCACATGGGGCATATCTATCACTGTAATGCCGGGCTCGCTGGCAAAGCCCGATTTGCGATCGGCAAATACAAAGAGTTCGCCACCGCGCGCGCGCACTTCGTGGAGATTGGATTTTAGTTTTTCCAATAGCTGATTATTGGGTGCCACGGCGATCACCGGCATCTCCTCATCCACCAGAGCCAGAGGTCCGTGTTTAAGTTCGCCGGAGGGATAGGCCTCGGCATGAATATAGGAGATTTCCTTGAGTTTAAGCGCACCCTCAAGGGCAATGGGATAATGCTCACCACGACCCAAAAACAATGCATGCTGTTTGTTGGCAAAATTCTGACTAACCGCTTCAATCACCGAATCCAGCTCCAATACTGCGGCACATAGTTTGGGCAGCTGGTGGAGATTTTTTACCATTTGTTTTTCACGCTTGGCGTCAAGGCCGTTGTGCTTGGCCACCGATAAACTGAGTAACTGTAGCGCCACCAGCTGGGTGGTAAATGCTTTGGTGGATGCCACACCAATCTCTGGGCCCGCCATGGTCATTAGGGAAATATCCGATTCCCGAACCAGAGAGCTATTGGCTACATTGCAAATCGCCAAGAAGCCCAGATAGCCGCTGTCTTTGGCTTTGTGCAGGGCGGCGAGGGTATCGGCGGTTTCACCAGACTGGGAGATGGTGACAAACAAGGTGTCCTCTGGCACTGCCACGTTGCGGTAGCGGTATTCGCTGGCCACCTCGACCTGACAGGGCAGTCTGGCATAGTCTTCCAGCCAGTATTTTGCCACTAATCCGGAGTGGTAACTGGTGCCGCAGGCAACAATATGAATAGCCTTGATGTGCTGAAAGATGGCTTCGGCTCGGTAGCCAAAGATGGCTTCGTGAATATGGTTATCGCCAATACGTGCGTTGAAGGTATGGGCCAGTACAGAGGCCTGCTCAAAAATTTCCTTTTGCATAAAGTGTCGGTATTGACCCTTTTCGGCTATTTGGTCACCTTCGTCCAACTCCTGAACTGCCCGCTCAACGGCTTTGCCCCGCTGATCAAAGATTTGATACTTTTGCTGGCTGAGCTCTACTAGATCGCCCTCCTGTAAAAAGATAAAGCGGTCGGTGACCTGACGCAGGGCCATTGGGTCAGAGGCGATAAAATGCTCTTCAATACCTACGCCCAAAACCAGTGGGCTACCACTTCTGGCGCCAATCACTCTATGCGGTTGCTGTTCGCAAACCACGCCCAGTGCATAGGCCCCTTCTAATCTTTTTATTGCCGCCTGCACTGCGTCCTTTAATTCCTTGCCCTGTTTTATATAGGAGTGAATTAAATGGGCGACCACCTCGGTGTCGGTATCGGAGGCGAATTGATAACCAGCGCCCACCAACTCCTCTCGCAGCAAGTCGTGGTTTTCAATAATACCGTTATGCACCACAGAAATAGGGCCAGACGTATGGGGGTGTGAATTTTGGGTATTGGGTTTGCCATGGGTGGCCCATCTAGTATGGGCTATCCCCGTATTGCCGGCAATTTTCTCGGCAACGCTGGCGGACTCCAGCTCGGCCACCTTGCCTGCGGCTTTCAGAGTTTGCAGCTGTTGTGCTCTATTGATAATCGACAGCCCGGCGGAGTCATAGCCGCGGTATTCCAGACGGCGCAAACCTTCGATTAAAATTTTACTGACATTTCTCTGCGCTACCGCGCCGACAATTCCGCACATAGTTTAGTCCTTTTTTTTGCTGGGTCGTTGCCAACCTTTTATATTCCGTTGTTTGGCTCTGGCTACCGCCAGTGTATCGGTTTCAACATCCTTGGTGATGGTGCTTCCGGCACCTACAAATCCCTGCTCGGCAACAGTTACGGGAGCCACCAAGGTGCTATTGGAACCAATAAAACTGTTGTCGCCAATTTGGGTTTTATATTTGTTGGCCCCATCGTAGTTGCAGGTGATGGTGCCGGCGCCAATATTGACGCCTTCACCCAGCTGGGCATCGCCCACATAGCTAAGGTGATTGATTTTGCTACCTTTGCCCAGCGTAGATTTTTTGATTTCTACAAAATTGCCGACTTTGCTGTTCTCTGCCAACACTGTGCCGGGGCGAATTCTGGCAAAGGGCCCCAGAATAACGCCATCGCCAATGACCGCATCTTCGATCACGGTGTTGGCTTTAACCTCAACCCCATCCCCAAGTACGCTGTCGCTAATAATGCAGTTGGGGCCAATATTAACATTGGAGCCCAGTGTCACAATGCCCTCAAAAATACAGTTGATATCGATAAAGTTATCTGTCCCCGCAATTAGCTCACCGCGCTGATCAAAGCGCTGGGGGTCGGCTAGGCTGGTGCCACTTTCCATTAACGCCTCAGCCATTTTTTGTTGATGGGCTCGCTCCAACTGGCTTAATTGCTGTCTACTGTTCACGCCTTCTACCTCTATTGAAGATTCAGGTTTTATGCTTTTTACTTTAACAGCATTGTCTCGGGCTATGGCGATTAAATCGGTAAGATAGTATTCACTCTGCGCATTTTTATTGTCAATCTGCGGCAACCAATCATTGAGCTGCCAGCTGGTCAGCGCCATCACCCCTGTATTGATCTCGTCAATTTGAAGCTGTTCTGGGCTGGCATCCTTTTGTTCAATAATGGCCTCAATATTGTTGTCGGCATCTCTGAGTATACGACCATAGCCTGTGGGATCCTGCAACTCTATAGTAAGCAGTCCCATTTGATCCGCGCAGACCGTATCCAGCATTTTTTCTATGGTGCGCGGGGAAATTAACGGCACATCTCCGTAGAGCACCAACACCCGAGCATTGTCCCTGAGATGGGGCAGGGCAGACTGCACCGCATGGGCTGTGCCAAGCTGTTGGGGTTGATTGACAAACACAGAGGCTGAAGCGCCAAGGGCTTTTTCCACCTGATTTGCTGCAAAACCTGTAACCACTAGGGTTCTGGCATTGGCGACAGTATTCGCGGCGGTTATCACATGGTTAAGTAGTGGTTGCCCGGCAAGTTTGTGCAACACTTTGGGCAGGGTAGATTGCATGCGCGTACCTTTGCCAGCGGCAAGGATTACAATATCTGTATTTTGCATAGAGTCTATTCGCTACCTTAAATCGTGTTGGGCGGGTTACCGCTAAGTTACTTTTTCTTAACCCATAACACAAGTATGCAACAGTCCCATCAAAAAAGGGCGGCAATGCCACCCTTTTTTACAACTCTTGTGCGCTGAAATTAACCACCGAGTTTTTTGCGCAATGTTTGAACCGTGTGCAACTGGGCTGTTGCCTGCGCTAACATGGATGCCGCCTTGGAGTATTCGATTTCGCCGGTTTGATTTGCCAATGCCTGTTCAGCCGCTTTTACTGCCTCTGCAGCCGCAGCTTCGTCAATATCATCAGCGCGCACTGCAGTGTCGGCGAGAATGGAAATAGCATTGGGCTGAACTTCCAGATAGCCACCAGAGAGGTAGTACATCTCCTCGTCCCCCGCCTGTTTGATCAGGCGCACAGGGCCCGGCTTTAAATCGCTTAATAGCGGCGCATGACCGGCGTTTATACCCAGCTCGCCCAGCGAACCTGTGGCAACAACCATCTCTACGGGACCAGAGAATAGAGACTCATCCGCGCTTACGATGTTACATTGAACTGTTGTTGCCATTTT
>Ga0208881_1000397_pt1 | contig 15414 bp, 11 predicted proteins | sample Knorr_S23_td_AAI_FD_185610 | JGI IMG/M metagenome (GOLD analysis project Ga0208881, IMG submission 185610) | Marine microbial communities from Southern Atlantic Ocean transect - Knorr_S23_td_AAIW_ad_876m_LV_B (SPAdes) (version 2) | ecosystem: Environmental > Aquatic > Marine > Oceanic | place... | reverse complement strand
CTGCCAAAGTGCAGCGAGATTACGATAATAGTAATACTGCTCAGTTTCGTTGCCATTGAGAAAGTGCTCTACGCCTATCCAAAGCCGGTCAGCAAACCAATGACTGAGTTTTTCACCAATTTGATGATCTGCGTCAAGCTCACCTGAAGGTAGCCAAATCAGCAGGGCGTGACTTAGATTATGACTTAGATCGGGCCACTCGAGAGAATAACTGCCTTTTTTACTACGTCTGCGAGCCAGTGTTATCAATGCTGAAAGCTCAGAGTAGGAACGATGGTTGGTGACCAGAAGTACCAATTTATGCCCATCAAGCTGAAATTCACTACCAATAATGAGCGGCAAATTACACTCTTGTGCTGCGACGTGGGCTTTTACGACTCCAGCCAAAGAGCATTCGTCAGTGATAGCTATAGCCTTATATCCTAGGTTTGACGCTGTATTGACTAACTCTCGAGGGTGAGATGCACCACGCAAAAAGGTAAAGTTACTAATGCAGTGAAGTTCGGCGTAAGACATAAGACTAGCTATCAATATACTGTATATATATACAGTATCAGAGAAGTAGTGCTTTGGGTAAATTAAATCTGAATGAGCGGTAATTCGCAGTTGGCTTATAGATTACCAATCGAAAAATTCAGGTGCTCTAGTACTTTTATATTGGGCAAATATCCCTACCTAATTTAGCAGCTGCATGTAATTGCGTGCCCACTTAAAGTGTGGAACAATCCGCGCCTATTTTTGCATCTCCTTCAAGGCTAAAACCTTCCATGACAACGACTGCGGCAACGACGCCCGTTAAGACATCATTGCCACTACTGGAATTCATAGCATTAATGGCGCTTTTGACCTCGCTAGTTGCGCTAAGTATCGATGCGATGTTGCCGGCATTAAATCAAATTGGATCTGACTTAAATAGCCAGAGTCCTCAGCAAACCTACCTTGTGATTTCATTATTTTTTGGTGGAATGGCGCTAGGCCAAATATTCTTCGGCCCATTCTCTGATGCGCGAGGCCGTCGACTGAGCATCTTGATTGGTTTGATTATATTCATCATGGGCACCTTTGTTTGCTATTTTTCTCAATCCATCGAGGTTTTGTTGATAGGGCGAGTAATACAAGCCGTTGGCGTTTCAGGCCCTAGAGTTGCCTCCATGGCTGTGATACGTGATCAGTATGAAGGTAAGGCCATGGCTAGGGTAATGTCGTTTATCGGGGTTATATTTATACTGGTACCCATGCTTGCTCCGTTGGTCGGGCAAGCTGTGATGCAGTACTTTCATTGGCGCGAAATATTTACTGTATTTTGGATTGTTGCCGTTATTGCTGGTGTATGGTTTTTCTGGCGACAACCCGAAACTTTGATCAGAGCTAACCGTAAAAAGTTTGCATGGCGCCATTTCACTGGTTCTTGCTTGTGGTTGTTGAAGCAGCGACAAGTAATGGGTTATTCAGTTGCAATGGGCTTTATTTTTGGTGCTTTTCTGGCTTACTTAAGTGGCTCACAAACGATTTTTCAAGACATTTACGATACGGGAGAGTGGTTCCCACTGGTATTTGCCACCTTAGCCTTTGCTATAGGGCTGGCTTCTTTTTTCAATGGCATGATGGTGATGAAGTGGGGTATGCAAACCATTTGTGATCGTGCGTTGCTTTTTTCTATGGCATTCGGCATTACGTTCACGGCTATCACGTTCTACTTTGATGGTGTGCCGCCACTATGGTTATTTGTCAGCACTATGTTTTTTGGTTTCTTTTTTATGGGTATGTTGTTTGGCAACCTAAACGCAATGGCAATGCTACCAGTGGGCCATATTGCCGGTTTAGGCGCTGCATTTATAGGGTCTTTCACTAGTTTACTTGCCGTCACTATTGCCATTATTATCAATACTTTCCTAACAACGGACCTCACTCCTATTGCCTTGGGCTTTCTATTGTTTGCAGTGTTATCTTTTTGTGCCGTGCAATATGCGAAGGAGATAGAGACTTAAAAGGTGCAGACCTTTTTACCGTTTACAGTCATGTGATGTGATAGGGTCAAAAAAAACGGTCTACACAATTCGGTATTAAGCTGATTTAAAAATGGTTTTTCATGGGACTTTTGGACTGTCAAATAATCGGCGAGTATTGCATAATTCAAACCTTATCAAATGAGAACAAAATATGAAGCGTTTAGCAGTTATTTTAGTGTTATGTCTGTCCCAGACGGGTTGTCTTGCGGTGATGGCTGTCGAGGAAGTCACCGATGTGACTATAGCGGTTGTAACCGCGCCGATTAAAGTCGTTGGCGGTATTGTAGATGCAGTAACAGGTGACGATGAAGACGGCGAGCAAGAGGATTAAGTAATTTCGGCTGGAACGTCGCGTGAAGGTCTAAACGTACAATGAAAACTAGCGGGTAAGCTTATGTCGCGGTGCGAAGTCACCAGGGCAAATAAAAAAACAATCAAAGAGAGGTTTTATGTCAAATCCACAAATAGCAGATATTGGTTTGGGCCATACTATTTTACGTCGAGCGTCACTTACGCCTAATGCAAAAGCACTTACTTTTGAAGGTGAGACTTGGACCTGCGCTGAACTAGGAGATAGGGTTCGCCGTTTAGCAACTATATTGCGAGATGGCGGAGTCTCTCGTGGCGATCGAGTGGGTTATATTGGCCTTAATCACCCATCATTTTTAGAAATACTCTACGCTTGCGGGTGTCTTGGGGCTGTTTTTGTGCCACTTAATTTTCGCTTAACAGGACAGGAAATTAAATTTATTGCCAATGATGCGGATATCACCGTGATGTTTGCTGACAATATGTTGCAGCCACTGATCGAAGAAGAAAAAGCCAATTTAAATTGTGCGCGTTATCTCACCATAGAGAATGATGCTGACGGGTGGGAGGCACTTGAACCGCTTATGGCCGGTGCTGACTCGATTGTTACGAGCGAGCATGTTGGTGCAGATGAGATCGCCTTTATCATGTACACCTCTGGCACCACTGGGCTACCTAAAGGCGCTATGTTGACCCACGGCAATGTGTTTTGGAATAGTATTAATGTGTGTTTTGGTGAAGATACCATGACCACGACTACCTTAACCTGCGCACCCTTATTCCACATTGGAGGTCTCAACGTAACGACACTGCTATCTCTGGCTAAGGGTATTGAGGTGGTCTTGCTACGCAGTTTTGATGCGGGAGAGGTTCTTTCTCTAATCGAGAAGCACAAGGTAGGTAGTGTGTTTGGCGCGCCAACTATGTTCTTAATGATGGCCCAGCATGAAAGTTTTGCCTCCACAGATCTATCAAGTATTAGCACATTAATCTGCGGTGGCGCGCCGGTACCAGTGCCACTGATCAAAACCTATGGCGACCGTAATGTCAGTTTCTGTCAGGGCTACGGTCTTACCGAAACCGCGCCTTTTGCCAGTCTATTAAGCAGTGATTTGGCGATGGTTAAAGTAGGCTCAGCGGGCAAGGCGCCAATGTTTACCGAAGTCCGTATTGTCGATGAGAAAAACAATCCGGTGGCGGCAGGCGTTCACGGCGAAGTCTGTATTAAAGGGCCTAATGTTATGAAGGGTTATTGGAATCGCCCTGAAGCGACTGCCGAAGCCATTGATACCCAGGGTTGGTTTCACAGTGGCGATATTGGTTACCTTGATGACGAAGACTTTCTGTTCCTATGTGATCGGGTCAAGGATATGGTTATTACGGGGGGGGAGAACGTCTATCCCGCAGAGATCGAAAGCATCCTCTACGGACATCCATCTATTCTTGAGGTGGCTGTCATAGGCCTGCCCGATGAGAAATGGGGTGAAGCGATCACTGCTATTGCCGTGCTTGAAGAGGGTGCTAGCCTAGATCTTGAAGGGTTGCGTGCCTTCGCAGGCGAATCTCTGGCCCGTTATAAATTGCCTACTGAACTGCGCTTTGTTGATATGTTACCGCGCAATCCTGCAGGTAAGGTTCAGAAATTCAAACTCAAAGAACAATTTGACGTTTAAGAAAATAGTCCATGAACAAACCACTGTTTGTTCATGGATTCTCTAAATAACCAGTAGCGTGCGCCTTTACTGTCACAAGCTAGATAGTAATCGCGCTGCTGTTCGGTCTGCCACGAATTACCACAGAGACGTTCTGGACCGCTAACAATAGTTAATGGTTGCTTCCAATGCAGCTGATGATTGCGCTGCTGTATGCGAACTGGATTGGTTAGCAGCCACAGTGGCTGAGGTGCCTTTGACGTCGGGTAGTTAGTGTTTGTCACTCTATTGGGAGGGCTCATGCCACCGGCCTTTTCTGGCAGATGTTCTTCACTCATGGATGGCTGCGATAGTGCTTCAATACCTAATCGTGCATATAAATTATCCATTAAAGTAGATGCTTGGTTGTTGAGTGCTATCTGATCGCCAAATAGATCAAAACTAAGTTCTGGCATATCGATGAATTGGTCACTGAAAAGTGATATTTTCTCAATGCTTTGAGGCAGCTCTAGACGCTCTAACTGTAGGCGACTCAACGTGAGTAGACTTGACCAGTTATTATTACTGGCCGATAGGGTAATAAACATAGACTGGCGCTCCCCAAATAGAGGTTCAAAGTGCCAGACAAATTTACGACAATGGCATTGCCTAGCTATCAGATAAACACAAAAACGTTGTAGCAATGTTTTCATAGAAAATAACAGGCTATCTTTGTTGTGCAGTCCATAGGGAATTTGTATTTCATCACTAAACTCGATCGGAGGCGTGAAGCGCTTCAATGTGCAGGGTTTTTCACCATTCAATAGACTCAATGTTTCAAGTAACTCGGCACTAAAGCGTTGACTCAAGGCTGATCGAGGTAGAGCCAGTAAATCACCAATGTTTTCTAGGCCCAGTTGCTTGAAATTGTTTTGCTGCTTCTGGTTGCCAGGTAATTTAAAGAGTTCGGTAGTCATAAGATTGCGGTGCATTTCGTCCTCATTAGGCAAGTAGTATTGAAACTGTTGACCGCAGAGTAAGTGTGCCGCCAGAGCACTCATAGCAATACCTGTGGTGGCTGTAACCGATAGGAGTAGTATTTGCCGATGCAGTCTTTGTAGTAACTTGCTATAACCATGAAAAAGCTGATCACAGCCAGACAGCTCAAGCCAGATGCCGCTATCGTTGATGATGACGGCTGGGCTAAATTGGTAAGCGATCAAGGCTAGTCTGTGTAACAGGAGATTTTCTTGACCAGGACTCCTTGAAAGTACATGCAGGTCAGGACAGATGGCCAGAGCTGTGGAGAGTGACAGATCGGGATCGACCCCCCATTTCTGAGCATAACTATTACAGCAGACTATGCGCCGAACGTTCTTTTGCACGCTAGCCACCGCTATGGCTGATTCTGCTTTAATGTTCTCTATATCCGCTAGTGCGGCGTCAAGAGCCAGTAGTGGAAAATCGATATAGAGCCAAATTTCTTTTTTTTGCTCTATATTTTTTATTGTGTGCTTTTTCACGGGTTACGTATTTAGCTGCTGTACTTTGTGTTTAAGCGGTAATGGATAATCTGATTTCTTTCCTTGTGGGTAATTAATATTAACCGGTAGTCTGTCGAGAAATGTGCGCTCTGTGATTACATCGCCAAGAGAAATCTGTATTTTAGCTCCAGGTACTTTCCCCCTTAGTTTGTGCAGAGTAATGGACAAAATATTAGGCTTCATACTCTCAAGTTCTATACGCAATAGTGCGGGAGAGTGAGCCTTAATTGCTGCAGGTGGGCTAAACAAGAAAGCAGGGACCAGGCTTTCCGTAGCGGCTAATTGTAATTTTCGAAGTGCGGAATAGCTTGGTTGTGCTCGATTAGTCCAGGCGAAGAGTAGTGCATTGCCTCGGATAGATTGCTCCGCTGCCCACAACCATTCTCTGCTGTCTTTACTGCGTACAACTAACAGCTTATCTAGAGGGATTTCGGCATTTACTAAGGCTGGTGCGTAGGGTTGGTAGGGTGGGTCTAGCCACACACATAACTTACCTTCATCGGCATAGTGTTTGAGTGTTGGCAGCAATATGCTTAATTCACCTATCCCATCTTGCTGAGAGACCAACTCAGTGAGAGCGGACACCGGCCAGCCACCAAGTAACAGTCTATCTAAACTATTATTACCCGTTGTTATGATGTTTTTACGCAGGGATCGATTGCGTCCTCGCCAAGTATCTTGCCGTGAAAGTAGATTTTTTAATGAAGATTTATTAGGCATCTTGTTGGCGTTCTATCAATTCATCCCATAGATCAAAGTTAACTAAAAGTACTGGTAATATATACAGTATATTGTCTTATGTCACGCTCTTAATGGAGGTGATAATCTCATTTTTTAGTGTAATTTTTCTGAGTCATACTCAGAGGTCATTGAGGTGTTTTTGGGTAAATATTATGGGTAGGCCTAATTGACGACAAATAGAGATTATTAAAATACATACGTTGTATGGATTTTCACCACAGTGTTAGACTAGTTGTACTTTTATAACACGAAAAACTCGCCATTAAACACTAATGAATGACTTTGTCGGGCAATCTATTGATCCCTCATGGACCGTGTATGCGGCGCCTCTGAATGCCATTTTACAAGTGTCAGAGCAGTTGGGGTTGAGTAAGCAGTTGCTAATGAAAGAGGCGGGTGTTGATGGGAGCGAGTTAAATATTCCTGATCGTCGTTTTCCTGTGAATGCCTACTTCAGGCTCTATCAAGCAGCTGCTTCAGCGGCTGATGATCCTGATCTTGGCTTAACAGTCGGTAGAGTTACCTTCCTCAAGGGCCTTAATTTACAGCTCTATCTCGCCACAGTGTGTAAGTCATTTAGAGACTACCTCAATTTAATGCCTAGTAATGTGAAACTCCGTGGAGATATAGGGTGTGTCACGATTCACCGTGAGGGCGATCTAGTAGAGCTTCGTTGGGAGCCACTGATGCCGGAGACAGGCCGCAAACGATTTGTTAGTGATGAGATGCTTGCCGCCTCAGCAGGTATTTTTAATTCTCTTTGTGTGAAGCCCGTGCGAGTCATGAAAGCAAACTTTTCTTATGCGAAGCCCCTGGATATTTCCAAGTTGGAGGATACTTTTGGTCGAAACCTTAGTTTTGATGAACCCTTCAGTAGCTTGTTTTTTCAGCGTGAGGCGCTGAACTATCCTATGCTGCAGCAGGATTATCATGAGGGACCTGACCACAGCCACCCCTTTCGAGATTTTTTTGAAGAGGAGGATCCTTCTGACCAATTACTTTTCACTCTAAAGCAGTCAATTGTCCGGTATTTACCGGAAGGTGAGGTAACCATTGCTAAACTTGCCACCAGCCTGCATATATCCCGCCGGACATTACAGCGACGACTCTCAGATAGAGAAACCAACTTTTTACAGGTATTACAGGAAGTTCGTTCTCGCGTGGCTCTGCGTTATTTGTCTGATGATCGTCTAGGCATCACTGAAATTGCTTTTCTACTTGGTTATGCCGACCAGGGTTCTTTTTCTAGTGCATTTAAAAGCTGGCATGGGGTTTCACCGCGGGATTATCGGCGGAAATAATCTATTCTATTGGCGTTTATTCACAACAAAATGGCACTGATGCCCTTGCTGAGAAGCTCTTGCCTATCTACTATTATTTATTCAAATTGACCTACTTTTTACCGAACAGGAAAATACTATGTCCCTAGATTTTGATGGCGCACGATTACCCAATATTTGTTTAAGGCCAGAGCACCATGAATGGCGAGCGCAACTGCGACGTTTCTTTGAACGAGAAGTAATTCCCTTTGCTGCTCAATGGGATGAGGACGGGCATATTCCAGACGAGCTGTGGCCTAAGTCAGCAGCGGTTGGCATCTTAGGTTTAGGTTACCCGGAAGAGTTTGGTGGCGTGTCAGAAGGCATTGATGTCTGGTATGGCATTATTCTCAACGAGGAAATGGCACGAGTTGCAGTAGGCGGTGTTGGTGCAACCTTGATGGTACATAGTATTGGATTGCCACCGATCATCAATTTTGCTAGCGACGAGGTTAAGCAAATGGTCGCACCTCCTGTATTGGCTGGTACTAAACGAATTTCATTAGCGATCACTGAGCCCGGAGCTGGTTCCGATGTTGCTCATCTAACAACGACAGCGCGATTGGACAGAGACCATTATGTGGTCAATGGCTCTAAGACTTATATTACTGGTGGTATGAATGCCAACTGGTTTACCACAGCGGTTCGTACTGGGGGTGACGGGGCTGGTGGTGTTTCTACATTGTTAATTCCGTCTGATGCCGAGGGTGTTTCTCGCACTGCCTTGGATAAAAAACAAGGGTGGTGGTGTTCTGATACGGCGACTATTTATTTTGACAATGTGCGCGTTCCCGCGGGCAACCTAATTGGCCAAGAAAACAAAGGCTTTAGCGTTATTATGCACAACTTTAATGCGGAGCGTTTGGCAATGGCTGCTGGAATGGAAGCATTTTCTCGAGTGTGTTTAGAAGATGCCGTGGCCTGGGCTCGTGAGCGCAAGACCTTTGGTCAGCGTCTGGCAGACCATCAGGTAATTCGTCATAAAATTGCTGAGATGAAAATGCGAATTAATGCGACTCAGGCCTATCTTCAATTAGTTTGTCAGGAGGTGCAGGAAGGTCGCGGAAGTGCGGGTGATATTGCATTATTAAAAGTTCAATGCAGCCAGACCATGGAATTCTGTGCAAGGGAAGCTATGCAAATTCTTGGCGGAATGGGATACATGCGAGGTAACCGAGTTGAGAGAATCTATCGAGAAGTTCGCGTTAATGCCATTGGCGGCGGTTCGGAAGAAATTATGCGTGATCTAGCTGCACGCCAGTTTGGGCTTTAAATTTCAAAAGGATGTTAGGCCTTACATCAAAGCTCATGGGTATTTTATCCGAGCGAAAATAAAAAATGCCCCGTTACTTGAGTAGCGGGGCATTTTTAGTGTCAGCTTGTTAGATTCGACTTAAGCTAGAATCGGAGCCAGCTTCATGGCAATACTCATATCACCTTGAATCTTTAGCTTTCCAGACATGAAAGCGGTAGTCCCGTCTAGATTACCTTCAGCCATTTCCATAAAGTTTTCGATACTAATCACCATTGTACATTGTGCCTCGGCATCTTCATTACTGATGGTATTTGGTACCTGAGTGGCATCCAGAACGATCAGGCCGTCATCACCGAAATCAAACTTTAAGGTCGCGCCTAATCCGCAATCTTCGCCTACTTTTTCTTGCAATCCAGCTGTTACTAGTTCAAGTGACATACTAACGCTCCTTTTTATAAATATTTATAGTGCTCCGCTAATAAGCGGGATCCTAGTCGATACAATACACACTTTAAGAACCTCAGCCAACAAAATCAATGCTTAAGGTGTCATTTGGGACTACCAGAAATAAGACTTTATCAGTTGTTGCGATAGTGACAATATTTGCGATCTATGAAGCTATTTAGAAGGAATGTTTAGGTTAAGATATAACGCATACATTATTTGGCGTAGTTGATCGACAAGTTATCAACTCGAACTAACGTTGTGCCTGAGTTTGAGGTTACTTTACTGCGCCAAAGTCCACTAATATTTGGATTTAACTAATGATACCGTCTAACCCTACTATCGATGTGCGCATTGGCGAAGAGCTTGATCCCAAGCGGCTTGATGAGGTGCTTAAACAAGTCATTACTGGCTTAAAGGGCACGCCTTATATCAAGCAGTTTCCCTCGGGCGCCTCTAATTTAACGTACCTCATTGGTTATGATAATCGTGAGTTAGTATTGCGTCGGCCACCGCCGGGTGCCAAAGCGGCCAGCGCGCATTCGATGATTCGTGAATATCGAGTCATTAGTGCGTTACAAAAAGAATACCCAGCTGTCCCTAAAGCGATTTTTTACACAGACGATGAATCGATGTTGGGCTCTGAGTTCTATCTGATGGAAAAGATCGAAGGGGTGCTGATAAAGGATAAAATTCCCGCTGATTGGAGCTTCACTAACAGCGATCGCAATCGCTTTAGCAAAATAGTGTTTGATAAATTGATTGAACTGCATACCGTTGACTATAAAGCGGCAGGGCTAGGTGAGTTTGGCAAGCCTCAAGGCTATGCTGAGCGCCAAATACTGGGGTGGAATAAGCGTTTCGCTAATGCTAAAACCCCCGACGTGCCTGGTTTCGAGGATGTTCGCGAGTGGCTTGAGGCTAACATTCCCGATCAAGCGTCTAGCACTTTACCTGCCGCGCTTATTCACGGTGATTACCGAATCGACAACGTTATGCTCGACCCCAAAGATCCCTTCAATGTGGTTGCGGTGTTAGATTGGGAAATGGCGGCGCTTGGCGATCCGCTAATGGACTTATCTAATGCTCTGGCCTATTGGGTTCACCGTGACGACCCTCCGTGGTTGCAGGGCATTTTAAAACAACCGTCAGACGCGCCAGGTATGATGCGCCGCGAAGACGTGATTGCTTATTACGGCGAAGAAACGGGTTTTGATGTGTCCAAATGGGATTTCTATGAAGTCTACGGTTACTGGCGTTTGGTTGGTATTTTACAGCAGCTATACTTCCGTTATGTGAATAAACTGACTCAAGATCAGCGCTTTGCTGACTATGGTCAAGTTACCACTCAGCTAGGTGAGTACTGTCGAGCATTGATCGCTAAATCTACTTTATAAAAAAATAATAAAACAGGGATTTACAGCATGGAAAAGACCCCGTCAGCAAAGGGTGCCCCCGGAATATTGGTATTTTTATTGATTCTCAATATCCTAAATATGGTGGATCGAACCTTAATCACCAGTTTTGGCACGGCTATTATTACAGACCTTAATTTGAGTGACTCACAATTTGGGTTGCTGACAGGACTGATTTTTGTGTTTTTCTACTCCATCATGGGCTTATTCATGGGCGCCCTAGCTGATCGAGTGCATCGTCCGCGTTTGATTGCAGCGGGTCTTGTGTTGTGGAGTGTTCTCACCGCCTTGTCGGGTGTGGCCAAAAACTTTTTACAGATCGGCATGGCTCGTCTATTTATCGGTGTTGGTGAATCAGCGATGGCGCCATCCGCTATATCAATGATTTCTGACTTATTTCCAAAAGCAAAAAGAGGTACCGCAACGGGCATTTATTATCTTGGTGTTCCTTTGGGCGCGGGCGGCAGCTTTATTGTTGCCGGTGTTCTTGGCCCAATGATTGGCTGGCGTAATTGTTTTCTTGTCCTAGGTGCCATAGGGCTAGTATTAGCGCTGGGTCTATTGTTTTTGAAGGATCCAAAGCGCGGTGCCATGGAGGAAAAGAGTGCCGCCGCAGAGGCAGAAAATAAAGAAGAGTTAATGAGTGGCAATTGGCGACGGGTTGTTTCTGACGTGTTCTCGGTAGTCAAATCTACGCCAGCTCTGGCTTGGACTATGATTGGTGCGGTGTTTCTGCATATACCATTGGGCGCAGGTCAGTTTGCCATCGTTTGGCTAGAACGAGAGAGAGGCTTTGCTCTTGGTGAAATAAGTGCAACCTACGGCCTCATCTACATCATATTTGGTACGGCGGGTACTTTTTTGGGTGGCATCCTCAGTGATTGGTACCAAGCCCGCTACAAAGGCGGGAGAGTTAGATTCCTTGCGTACTTAATGCTGGGAATAACCCCCTTACTGATATCCTTTCGATTTGTTTCGCCCTCATCCTCTTTATTCTATATTGGCATGGCTGCTGGGATGTTCAGCGTAAGTTCATTTTATGGCCCTGCGTTTTCAACGGTACAGGACCTTACACCGGTGCGATTGAGAGGCGTAATGACCGGCTTGTTGTTGGTGGCCTGTAATCTCCTGGGTCTTGGCATCGGCGCGGGGATGACAGGTGTTCTTAGTGACTTCTTTTCCGCCAACTCAATTTTTGAACCCTTAACTAAGGCCTTATTGACGGCTGACATTATTTCCTGGGCGGCGCCCGCAAGCTTTATCATGGCGTCAATATACCTTGAAAGGAGCAAATCCAAGGCCTCATCGTCGAATTTGGCTCAGTGATGATTGGCATAGGCTCTTATGTTGATGGCATACAATCCAAAGATTAAATAACCATAGCAACGTACTATTCATAGCGTTATAAGTGCGGCTTGGGACATTTCGAGGAGTAACCAACATGAGTGAGAAAATGATTCGTATTGCCGGTGCTAGTGGCTTTTGGGGCGATGCTACGAGAGCGACGCCGCAGTTGCTAAAAGATGAGAATGTAGATTTTATCGTCTATGACTACCTTGCCGAAATCACAATGTCGATTATGGCGCGCGCCCGGGCTAAAAATCCAGACACTGGCTATGCCTTAGATTTTGTCAGTACTGCGATGAAACCCAATCTCAAAGAAATTGCTCGTCAGGGCGTGCGCATTGTGTCAAATGCCGGCGGCGTTAACCCTCAGGCCTGTGCCAATGCACTGCGCGTAGTCGTTGCTGAATTGGGTTTGAATCTCAAAGTGGCCTGTGTGTTGGGTGATGACATGATTAGCCAGCGTAATGAAATAGCTACTCAAGGCTATAAAGAAATGTTCTCGGGCGATGATTTTCCCGATGTAGAAAAAGTTGCCAGTATCAATGCTTACTTAGGTGCTTTTCCGGTGGCTAGAGCGTTGCAAGAGGGGGCCGACATTGTAGTTACCGGTCGCTGTGTCGACAGTGCAGTAACCCTAGGCGCCTGTATCGATGCCTTTGGCTGGGGTCGTGATGATCTTGATCAGCTGGCCATGGGTTCTCTTGCTGGACACATCTTAGAGTGCGGACCACAGGCTACTGGGGGCAACTTCACTGATTGGGAACTCTCTAACAATCTTGAAAATATTGGTTATCCGATTGCTGCAATTAAAATCGACGGTAGCTTTACTTGCTCTAAGCCAGAGGGGACAGGTGGTCTTATCTCGGTGGGCACCATCGCCGAGCAAATGGTTTATGAGATTGGTGATCCCCAAGCCTATATTCTGCCAGATGTTGTTTGTGACTTCTCTAATGTGACATTGACGGAGGTCGGGGAGAACCTTGTCGAAGTAAAAGGCGCCACTGGCTTGCCCGCGCCGGACACCTATAAAGTTTGTAGCACCTACGCTGATCAGTTTCGTGGCGGTACAACTATGACTTTTTATGGCTTAGATGCTGATAAAAAGGCGAATAAACTGGCCACTGCTATTTTTGCAGCATCGCGTAGAACCTTAAAAATGTTTGGGTTACCTGATTACAGTGAAACTAGCGTTGAGTTAATTGGCGCTGAAAGTCAGTACGGTGCCAATGCGGCTGTGACTAATTGTCGAGAACTGTCCATGAAGATTGCCGTAAAACACGCAGATCCTGTGGGTATCGGCATACTGTTAAAAGAGTGTGTGGGCCTTGGTCTGGCGACACCACCTGGCTTGTCTGGCTTCGCTGGTGCGCGACCTAAGCCATCGCCAGTGGTGAGGCTATTTTCCTTTGTACTGCCCAAAGGCAATTTGTCGATTCAAGTCGAGCTTGATGGCACCTACATTGACTGCCCAGATAGTCAGGGCGCACCGCTAAATCGAGATCAAATAGTGCGGCCACAGGCGCCAGCAGGGCCTGATCATGGAGGTATGGTGAGCGTCCCCCTTATTAAGCTGGCGTTGGCTCGCAGTGGCGATAAAGGCAATAAAGCTAATGTTGGTATTATTGCCCGCCAGCCTGAATACCTTCCCTACATCTATGCGGCCTTGAGCGAGCGGGTGGTTGCTGACCGCTTTGCGCACTTTTTGCCTGAAGGCGCGGGGCAACAAAGTGCCTGCTATGTAGAGCGCTACCTAATGCCAGGCTCTAACGCCATTAACTTTTTGATCCACGATGTCCTTGGCGGCGGCGGTATGGCGAGTATACGCAACGACGCTCAAGGCAAGGGCTTCGGCCAATTGATGCTCGACGCTTCAATCCCTGTCAGTGCGGCGATTGCATCAAAAGTTAACCACTAAAAATTACCCTATAAGATAGACGGAGACAGCCAAATGGCGGTATTTACCTCAAAAATAAACACCAGTTCAGAGACCTTTTTACGTCAGCGTAAAGAGATGCTGTATCTTGTTGATAGGCTCAATGAGCTGAATGGACGCGGCCGTGCAATCTCAGAGAAACGCAAGCCGCGCTTCGACTCCCGAGGACAGTTAACGCCTCGGGAGCGCTTGGCGCGCTTGCTTGATCCGGGTATGCCATTTTTAGAAATAGGCAATATCGCTGGTTACATGGTCGACACTAAGATAGAGGAGAAGTCGATCCCTGGATCAACGGTTATCTCTGGTATTGGGTTTATTTCCGGCGTGCGATGCGTGGTTGTTGTCGACGATAGCGGTATATTAGCGGGCTCTTTAACCACCGCAGGCGGTTACAGAATTCGTCGAGCCGAGCAAATCTCTCTGGAACAAAAGCTACCCTTTGTTCACCTTGTGGAAAGCGCCGGTGGCGACTTAATGAACTACACGGTAGAGGGATTTAGTGTCGGAGGCGCGCTGTTTGGCGCGTTGGCGCAGTTAAGTAAAGCCGGTATTCCTGTCATTTCTATACTACATGGCTCATCTACGGCTGGCGGCGCCTATATGCCGGGCCTAAGTGACTATGTCATTGCCATTAAAGGCAATGGACGTGCATTTTTGGCAGGGCCGCCACTACTCAAGGCAGCCACCGGTGAAATAGCTACTGAAGAAGAGTTGGGCGGGGCAGAAATGCACGCTACTATCTCGGGTTTGGCTGAATACCTAGCCGAGAACGACGGCCAGGGCATACAAATTTGTCGTGAAGTTATCGATCGCCTGCAATGGAACGATAACTGCCCACTGCCGCCCAAACGATCGTTTCTCGAACCTATCTATGACCCCGATGAGTTAGCCGGAGTCATTCCAACTGATTATCGTACGCCCTATGACATGCGCGAGCTGGTTGCTCGGGTGGTTGATGGTTCTGATTTCTTAGATTTTAAACCACGCTTTGGCGTCTCCACAGTGTGTATTCAGGCTGAAATCTTTGGTCAAGCGGTGGGTATTATTGGTAACAATGGCCCTATCGACCCCCAGGGCGCGAATAAGGTTACCCAGTTCTTGCAGCTGTTAGATCAGGCCAATATTCCAGCGCTGTTCTTCCAAAACACCACCGGCTACATTGTCGGCACCAAATCTGAGCAGGCTGGCATGATTAAGCACGGATCGAAGATGATTCAGGCGGTGCGTAACATTGACGTACCGCGTATTACCTTTATGACTGGCGCTAGCTTCGGCGCCGGTAACTACGGCATGTGTGGACGCGGTTATGATCCTGACTTTCTCTACACCTTCCCCAACGCCAAGATGGGTGTAATGGGTGGTGATCAGGCCGCTAAGACCATGTCTATGGTAGCCCGTGGTAAAGCGGTTGCTATGGGCGTAGACGCAGACGAAGAAATGCTGGCGCAACAAGAAAAAATGATGGCG
>Ga0208881_1000395_pt1 | contig 15450 bp, 18 predicted proteins | sample Knorr_S23_td_AAI_FD_185610 | JGI IMG/M metagenome (GOLD analysis project Ga0208881, IMG submission 185610) | Marine microbial communities from Southern Atlantic Ocean transect - Knorr_S23_td_AAIW_ad_876m_LV_B (SPAdes) (version 2) | ecosystem: Environmental > Aquatic > Marine > Oceanic | place... | reverse complement strand
AGTGCCTCATCTACTTTTTTTGAATCGCTAGAGTTTTGACTCATGGACAAAACCTCTCTAATTGTTGCCGGAAAATTTCTGTCTACCACTGGCTTTTGTGGAACGAATCCTACATGTGACAGGTATTTTCTAGAGTCTCGTATATCCTGATCAAAGAACTTGATTGTTCCGTCATACTGCGTGTGCAGTCCAAGCATGCACCTGAACAGTGTGGATTTTCCTGCACCGTTTGGTCCAATAATTCCTAAAAAGTCACCTTCAGCAATTCCAAAGCTTATCTCCTCTAATGCCTTGATTCCAGAATAATCAACAGACAGTTTTTCAATGTCTACTATCATGCGTAAATACACGCCTGATTATTAATAAATCTATAAAAAGTTAATAACATTTAGTTAAAATTTTTATATATCTTAATAACAATTCCTTCATGCCAATTGTCTCAATTTCGCTCACCGAGGAAATTCTCAAGGAAATTGACAACCTCCAAAAGACAATGGGGTTCTCCGGAAGGTCGGATGCAATCCGAGCCGGAATCAGAAGCTTTGTCTCGGAGGAAAAACAAAAGGCGGAACTGACTGGAGATGTTCATGCAATTTTGCTTGTTGTCCACAACGATGATTATGACAACGAGGTAACGGAAATCAAACACAGCTATGAGGATCTCATAACGACGCATCTTCACAGCAAGATTGACGGAGAAAAATGCATGGAGCTGTTCATGCTAAATGGAAGTGCAGAAAAAGTCAGCTTCATAACAAAACAGTTTCAAATTAACAAAAAAATGGACACTATAAAGCTCGTAGCACTTTAAAATTAGGCGTGATCGCAAAAAACGATCGCACTTAAATCGTAGCTCGATCTAGCAAAGCTAATCGCAGATCGAAGGGAAATTCACGATGCTCCCCATATGTGGTTTCCACTTTGATTGCGTACTCTTTTATTCAATCTTCTTTATTAATTCATCGTACGAGATTCGCAGTTTTCCACAAATCTGAAATTGTTGATTATGATCATCGATCATAATTACAAAATACTGTTTATGAAAATTTTCTGATGATCTTATTTTCGTTCTTCAGCTTTAACTTCCCACATCTTGTTCCCAAGCCTTGGTGCGATAAACTCCAGATGACCGATGATTCTTTCACCCTTTCTAACCTTTGCATAATCTGACTTGGTTCTTTTGTAGATTTTGTCCTCAGGCTTGTAGCCACCCTCGATAACTTTAGCCCTGAAGTGCTTGCTTACCTTTACAATTATACTCCTGGCAACCTTGACGTCGCCTATCCATGAAAACATCTCAAAACTGCCAAAATTTTTAGTTGTGATCGTGTGGTTATATGACCGAGCCTCGAACTTCCACTTGTGTTTTGCCGCAATGCTGTTCATCCATTCTATTGCCTGCTCGCCAAACCCTGACTCGATGCCAAATGTCTCAGATTCTGCCATAAAATTCGTTGTTTACTAGCACGTTATTATTCCTATTTTAAGACATTTCGTAATATCTTAATGGTTTACGCCAGAATATTCAGGATCATTGTGGATTTCGTTTAAGATCATTCTTACCAAAGCTCTTGTTTTTTCATCTGATTCTTCCTTCTCCATCTTTTCCAGAATTTCCGGATGTTCTTTCAATGTCCTTAAGAATAATTCCCTAATTTCCCCCAACATTATTCATTATGTGAGCTGCGATAAGAATATGACAAATCTGTATGATTTTATCATATTGTAAAATAGAATCTCGATCATCGTGGTTGAGATACATACATAATTTCCATTTACCACGTTCATTAATTGGTAAAAATCGGTCTTGTAGGAACAGGAATATTGGGTGAGGCTGTTGGGCTCCATCTTCTCGAATCTGGGTATTCCCTTACCGTATACAACAGAACGGTCTCAAAGACGGAATCCCTCAAGGAAAAAGGCGCTACTGTTGCCGACCAGCCAAAACATGTGGCTGAATCCTCTGACCTGGTTATTACATGCGTGAAGGATGCAGATGCAGTTAACCAGGTACTGTTTGGGCAGAACGGATTAGTTGCTGGAAAGCAGGCTGGCATGACAGTTGCTGACATGTCTACGATAAACCCAAGTTCCGCGAAGGAATTTTCAAAAAAACTTCATAATGAGGGAATAAAGTCGCTTGAGATCCCAGTTATGGGTGGACCAAATGTCGCAATAGATGGAAAGCTTGTACTTATGGTATCCGGTGATGAAGAAGTTTTTGAAGAATACAGAGAGGTGTTTGACACAATTGCCAGCAAGACATTCTTCCTTGGCGAAAGTGGCAGTGCTCATAGCATAAAGCTGGCAATGAACCTTCAGATTTCACTCTTGGCATTATCATTGGCCGAAGGAATTACCCTAACAAGAAAGGCTGGATTTGATCCGGAGAAGTTTTTGGAAATTTTAAACTCCACGTACTTTAGTACAGGAATGTCACAGAACAAGGCCTACAAGATGATAAGGGATGAATACCAGCCTACGTTTACGCTAAAAAATCTGAAAAAGGACTTGGACGCCATAACTGCTACCGCAAAAGATTTTGGAGCAGTATTACCTATTGCTGAACGCGCAAACGAAATTTACAAAGACGCTGAGAATGCTGGCTTTGGGGAAATTGACTATACAGGCATTTTGGAATACATAAAAAAACTATCTCGAGACTAGCAATTTCCTAAAGTATTAAAGGGCAGAAAAAATTCATTACATAATGGCTGTTACGTGCAGGGGTATTTGTGACCAGTTTAAGATACGGGTTTCGACAAGGCAGCCTCGATATTCGTCAGGCTTCAAAAGATGCACTTTGTGTGCTGCGTATTTTACCACAGTTGACACCAGATGTCCTTGTTGTAAAACTAAGCTTCGAACTCGTCCAAGAAGCAAACTCAGAATTTAGACTTTAGTAATGTGTTTGCAAGCATCTGTGCAATTCTTAACGGTTCTGGAAATGAGCCCTGTAGTGTTAGCTTGTTTAGTAATTGTGTTGCTTCAGCTATGGTGCAACCCTCATTTCGTATATACAAATCATATGAGGTATGAAGCGTAATTTTTTCACGATTACCCAAAGCAGAGTACTCCGCTAGTTTTGATTCGTATGACTCGGGAAAGTGGTGTTTAATTGCCTCCTCAATTCCTTCCGAATCCTTGTACGTTACACCGATTACCGGCAACCCAATTTTTTCTGAGATCCTTTTCACGTCCACTATGTTATAGAGAGATATCACGATTCCAGATATTAGTAAAAAACTAACATCCGGTCTGCCGAGTCTTTCATACATGGACAATATGACATCAGTTGCGTCATTGCCGCCAACAGTAGAATGGTCGAAAACAAAACCGTCAATAACCAAATCCGTTGACATTACAATCCCAGACAATACTGATTTTTTCGAATCCTGAGAAAAGCTTTCAGAAATTGCTAAACCACGAAGTCCATGTTTTTCAAGATGAAGATGTCGCATTTTGTTTTCTCTGATATGTCCTGTAAACCAAGCCGGTGATTACTATTACTACTATAGTGATGGCAGACCACACTCCAAATGCAACGAAATCTGCTTCTGCCATATCTTATCTAATCAATACCAATAAAATAAATACATTAGAAATTAGCGAAATTGTATGCCTGATTTTATATGTGAAAATTGTGGCAGACGCGAATTCCACGAAAATGAAGATACACTGAAAATGATGATAAAGATACACGGAGAGTTTTGCCGCAAGAGAGAGGGACAAGATCACAGCTTTATGCACCGTGATGACGTCAGCGGGGATCCTATGGATACTGAAAGGGCAACTGACGAAAAGGACGTACCAATACTCAAGTAATGAGCGCTTGAAAATTTGTATTTAGAAATTATTTCAAAGATAGAAAAACAACCCAAATAAAATGGTACGTTACTTAAACGATTGAATTGACTAAACGTGAATATGACCTAATTGTGGTAGGAGCTGGACCGGCAGGTTCGTCAGCTGCATATGCAGCTGCAAAAAATGGCATCAAGGTAGCCCTGCTAGAAAAGGAGGAAAACGTTGCACAGACTGTAAGGACCAGCGGCGTAACGTGGATTGACTATGCCAAAGAGTTTGGCATACCAGAAGACTGCTACAACCCGATTAGAACATACAATTTTTGCTCACCAAACAATACAGTATCCATCACTGATGACAAACCAAAGGCTGCGGTTCTGGACGTACGAAAGACCTACAGGTTTTTGGCAGATATGGCAAAAAAGAATGGGGCTGAAATTTTTGTTAACACAAATGTGACAAATGTCATTACAGAAAATGGAAGCATTGTTGGAGTAAAGGCATCATCCTCAAACAGTGAAATGATATTTCATGCAAGGATGTTAATTGATGCCAGCGGATTCCAGTCAGCTGTATCAAAGTCACTCGGTCTTGTCAAACAATGGGAGAGGTTTGGCGTTGGGGCAGAATATGAAGCGGAGGTTGAAAATGTAAAATCAGACACGTGGTGGCTGATGGTGGGTCAGATGTACTCACCGGCTGGTTATGCGTGGATATTTCCGCTTGGAAAAAACATAGTACGAATAGGAGTTGGAGTGGGAAAACCAGAATCGGATGTAGATCCTACGCAAAGACTAGATGAACTGATAGAAAAAGGGGCTGGACCAATCAAGGACTTGGGAAAAATAACAAAGAAGGAATTTCATTATGGCTTGATCCCAAACGAAGGACTTTCACGCAAGACAGTTTATGACAATTTAATTTTAGTCGGCGACACAGCTGGGATGGCAAACCCACTGGTGCTGGAAGGAATCCGATACGCAATAAAGTATGGCAGAGTTGCTGGGGATGTTGCAAGTAAGGCTATCAAATCAGGAGATACTTCAGAAAAAGCATTGCAATACTATGAAGAAACTTGGAAAAAAGAAATAGAATCAAAGATAAAATCTGCCCACAAGGTTCAGGCCAGATGGCTAGAATTATCTGACAGTGAATGGGACAAAGAGATTGACATAATAAGCAACCTAACTGCGGATGAATTCTTGGATTTTGTCAGGGCAGACTTTACAATATCAAAAATCGTAAAGATAGCAGCGCATCATCCAATACTGGCTGTTCGGCAGCTCTTCAATATTATCAAAGGTGCTTGAATGGACAAGACAGCACGAGTATTTGATAGGTGGGCAACGGCGGGAAGATCTGAGGAGATGGAAGAGGGTCATGGCGTAACTGTCGGCAAATTTTTGGGCAGAATTTCCTTCGGCAAACCATTTTCATTTCTGGACATTGGATGTGGCAACGGATGGGTTGTTAGAAAAATTGCGCAACTGCCAAAATGCAAAAGGGCAGTTGGGATAGACAAGAGTAAAAATATGATAAAAAGAGCCATAGCAAAAAAAGTTTCAATCAAAGAAGAATACAGTTGTACAAGCCTAGAGTCATGGAGATATACTGGAAAATTTGATGTGATTTTCTCAATGGAATCGTTATACTATTCTGTACCGATGGAGCCATCACTGACCAAAGTTTTCAAGATGCTCAGAACTGGAGGTTTCTTTTATTGTGGAACTGATTTTTACAGTGATAACCATCTTACTAAAAGATGGGCAAAAGTTATGAAAATTCCAATGGACCTCCGCTCAAAGGCTGAGTGGAGGAAGATGTTCAAAGAAGCTGGATTCAAGACAATAGTAAAACAAGTGAAGGATCCAAACCACAGAGCAAAATGGAAACGGGAATTTGGTACTTTGTTTATGATTGGAAAAAAGAACTAGGCTATGTCTGACGTGTGCTTTTTAGAAAATATGTAATTTAACACTAAAACCGCTATGGAAATAGCTCCGGTTACAATTAGCATTATCTCAAGTGTGCTTAGTAAAGAATTTGCAAATGCCTCCTCCACGGAAATCTGGTTTATGTCTGCAACAATATGTGCATATGAAAAAATAAAATAGTTTGCAGCCCAGTGAATTAGAATCGCAGGTGCAAGACCATACCTGAAATATACCCATCCAATGATGATTCCGCTGGAAGCTGCTTGTACAAATTTACCAGCACTCCACGGTTCACCCGAAATAACGTGTGCAACACCAAAAAATATTCCAATTATAACAATTAGTAATAATGCACTTTTTACATTCACATTTTGAAGGTTTTGGAAAGGTCTCCACAGCGACTTTACAAGTAATCTGAATGATGACCTGCGCGAATATATAGCAAAAAGTGGCAGTCCTATCAGTACAACCCTGAAACCAAATTCTTCAATTATTGGTGCGAGTGACACGCCAAAAAACTGGACAAGTTGGTTTGATACTTCAGGCTGCTCAACGAAAATCCCAAAAAATTCTTGTACTGCTATAATGGAGCCTGATACAATTACCAGGATGGAAAACCACTTGACGGTTACAACTATGTAGTTGTCTTGAATCTGATATTTTCCTTCAGAGACTATTGACTGTAGCATATTAACAAAATTTTTCTTTGGACCAAACATTGCAACAGTAAACAAAACCAAAAAAGTAGACCATATTACAATAAATCCGTCACCTAACTCAAATTCTACTGGAACACCAAAGCCTATTCCTGCAAGAAAAAGATCTAGGGTATCCATTGGATATTCATAGGTAATGTCACCGCCAATTTCCGAGTTAAAAACCACATATGCACCGACAGGGAATGACAAAACCATCATGCAAAAGATTACTGATATTAAAGCGCCGTGTGGTATTCCTAATACTTGTAAAATTCTGTTTTGTGCTAACACTTTTTTTCTAATGAAGGTCTATTGATTCCTCAGCAAAACCAAGCTTTACCAATGTGTCCTTAATTGTATCCCTATGGTCACCTTGTAAAAAGACATAGTCGTTTTTTGCAGTACCACCACAGGCATACTTTTTTTTCAGTTCTTTTGCAACGCTTTCTAGATTGTTAATCTTAGGATCAAGTCCTTCAATCATAGTTCCTTTTTTCCTAAAACGCCGAGTCTCTAAACGTATTATGATATGAGTATTATCTTTATCAAGTTCACCGCAGGCGCATAGATCTTGAGGAAGTCCACATGTACTACAAATTTCCGCCATTAGTTAAAATTTGACAGTGCTTAATACTATTAAGGCTTGTTAGAACATGAAATCAAAGTATATCACTAAATCCTACAATTTTTTAAAAACCAATATAATTACATAGCATGTCTAAAGATCTCATACAAAAAGCAGCAAAGATGGTCATAAACGGTGCCACCATTATGAGTGAGCCATGTCCATACTGTAAAGGTGTCAGAATTATAAAAGATGGTAATGCGTTGTGCATAAATTGTGGGAAAGAACCTGATCAAAAACAAATCAAAAAACAAACTAGAGGGAAAAAATCTGCTGGTGTCCTGAACACGCTTGAGAGAAAACTGGAAAAATTATCGCAGCAGCTTGAAAAGGAAGATAATCCTACCAGGCAGCAGGAATTGATAAAATCAATAGATGATCTAATAGCAATTATAGCAAAATTAAAGGAAAATTAACAAAAGTTTTTATTTTTACCTTTAATCTGAAAAATAAGATATGGCTGATAAGAAAAACGCACCACTTCCGGCATCTAGTGCTGGACTGTTGAGATTTTTTGAGGATGAAACAAAAGGAGTTAAAATTGATCCAAAAATAGCCATTTCTATGCCGATAAGTATTATTATAATTTCGTGGGCATTAGAATTCCTTCTTGTCCCGTGATGCTATGTCCGATAGTAATGATATTGAGAATATTCACAGGAGATATTCGTTTACACTGATAAACCCTGCATCGTTTTACGTTTCACTGTTTGCGTCAATTGGAATAGCATCTATAATATCGGCCCTTGCTCTCAACAACTATATTGCAAATTATGAAATACTCTATCATCTTCCTGCAGTAATTGCTGTATTGCTTGCAACACAGTATTTTGATTCGCGTTTTACAAGACATAAAGAGTATTCAAAGTCATTGCACATGTCATTTTTTGGAAGTGTGTTATGGTTAATCACTGTAGTTGCTGGAATTTTAGGAGCTATGATAATCTCAAAAGAACTCTCTTTGTTTTACATTGCAATTGGTATGTTCATTTTTTCCAGTTTTAGAATTGGAATTATGACCACCTCACTTGGCATCAGTTTAAAAAAATCATGTGTACTATGCTTTGTTCAACCGCTAGCAATGTTTCTTGTTCTAATCCCAATTGATATGTGGTCTGTTCTATATCATGTGGAAACTTTAGCATTTGGAATTGTGTTTCTAACTGTTGCCGTTTTTTGGTCTTATTTTACAAATAGGACTGGACTGCCGGGAATAAAAAGTACGCATCGGTTGTTGCAGGCATATCTGCAGTCAGTATCACAAAATGATCCAAGTGATATGGAATCAATAATTCTTAAGTCGTCAAAACCATTACAAATTTCCACATCTCAAATCCGTTTCTATACGGATGATAACAAAAATGATTTTCGCATGATACTTCCAGACCTTCATCCAGGTCCATTTCACCCCGTTGGTGGAAGTGATATACCTTATCAAATCTATAAAACTATGAATTCATCTGCAATGGTATTACATAGTGTATCTGATCATTCACTTAATCTACCATCACAACAAGATGTGAAAACATATCTAGATGGACTGTTACAGAGCTCCATTTCAACAAAAGGTCTTACATGTACAGAACCTGTCACTGCACAGATAAACAGGGCGCGTGCTGTGGGTATGCGCTTTGATTCAACAGCAATTTTGTTTCTTTCCTTATCACCACACGGTATGGAAGATGTTCCACTCTTCATAAAGACCGAGATTGAACAAATAGCAAAAAATAGGAATTTTCAGAATGTGTTTGTTGTTGATACTCACAATGCTATGGGTGGTGAGATATCACAGGATGACTCGCAGGATATGTTATCAGCTGCAAAATCTGTCCTTGATATTCTTATCACAAAAACAAGCTACCCTCTTCGATATGGTTATGCAAACTCAAAATCTTTGAACATACAAACGAGTGATCTTGCCGGTGGGGGTATAGGAATACTGTGTCTTGCCTTTGCTCAAAAGAAGTACTTTTTGTGTTGGGCTGATGCTAATAACATAGAAAATGGCGTACGCGAAAAAATTGTAACACATCTACAAAACAATGGATGTGATCTAGTTGAAATGTTTACTTCTGATACTCATTTTACAACAATGGGTGTAAGAAACAGAAATGGTTACTACCAATTAGGATTTATTACCAAACCAGAAATATTAGCAAACTGGTGTCTGTCTATTGCAAGAGAGGCGGAAAAAAATATCATTACGGGCAAATTTGAAATTTTAGAAAATAAGTCAAAAGTAAGAGTCATGGGTTCAGGAATCTTCGAACATATTTCCAAGGCACTTGACACTTCGTTAAGAATTACAAAGGGATTCATGATTGGTTGTGTTGGTATATTTTTACTATCTATTTTTCTATGGTTTTGATCTCTTCCATGCTGCCATAAAACTCGTCAATAAATGAAGAAAGCTGTAAGATAGACACGATTGGAACATTGCTGATAAAACTAGTTTCTTCCTGATTTAATGTAACAATAACTGGTACAGCAATCACATCTTTTGCGTTTGATATGTAATGTTTCACGCGTTCTACCTGCTTTACAACAATTGTCTCAAGTGCAGAGTGACTTAGTCTTTTCCAGTGCTTGCAATCAATGATGAGTGCTATCCCAAGGTGCACACCTACAACATCTATTTCCATTGTGGGTTTTGTCAGCCTAAAATTCCGCAAGACATCAAAGTGCTTTGAATCAAGTATTTCAGCTACCAGTCCTTCAAAATCTTTCCAATCAATATACCGTGAAACTTCCTCAATAGGTACACCGTTCTTTATGGCAAAAAGCGCCGTCTTGAGCTTGTCACCATCCTCAAAGTTTACCAAGTTTCCAATAGTTTGACCAATTCCATTTTGAGTTAGCATGTCAAGAATTTTTTCTGCCGTGTTTTTATCGGTAGATATAATCGCCGCAAAATCTTTTGTGGATATACCGCCAGGTATTACACCGCTAATTGCCTGCATAAGTAATTTTGTATTCAACTAAAAAACTGCTTGTTTTTGATTTTAAAATCTTATAGTTTTTAGTACAAATGAACTTTAAATTATGATGATATACTATGTCTGACATGAAATTTTGGCTAGTTGCCATACTAGCACTGATTGCATTTCCCGTAGCATTTGCCGAAAAAGGTACATTTGTAGATCAGGTTCAGTTTGTCCAGTATTTGGATGAAAACACTGCCCTTGGGGAAATTCGTAACGGCAATCTTGACATATACTACTTTCGGGTTTCCTCGGATAGAATTGAGACGGAAAAGTCCAGGGAGGGAATTCAGGTTTTCGAATCTACCGGCGGGTCATATAGCATACTGACAAACCCTTCAGTTTCCGAGTCTTTCAATCCGTTTTCAATTAAGGAGATAAGATTTGCACTAAACTATCTGATCGATAAGAAGTTTATTGTTAACGAGCTTATTGGGGGTTATGGCAGAACCATGATTTCAAATTATGGAGCATTTGCCGCTGACTATCTTTCAATAATTGACGAGCTTGAATCGTTTCATTTCAAATACAATCCATCCCTAGCAAACCAGCTAATTACCAAGGAACTTGAGAAAGTAGGTGCTGAAAAAATTGATGGTACTTGGTATCATGATGGAAAACAGGTTGAAATCACGTTTTTCATTAGAAGCGATGATCCAGTTAGAAAATCCATAGGGGAGATTCTCTCTTCAGAGCTTGAAAAGATTGGTTTTAAAGTAAACAAGGATTTTGGGGATCTTAACAAGGCGTTTGTTGTTGTTTATGGTTCAGATCCGGCAGATCAAAAATGGCATTTGTATACTGAAGGTTGGGGAAGCTCAGGATTTGCAAAGTATGACTCTGTTGGGCTTGCACAAATGTACTCCCCATGGTTTTCTAACATGCCAGGAAACAATGATCCGACTTACTGGAATTACAAAAATGACTATCTTGACTCTATAACAAAAAAAATCTATGTAAGTGATTTTAAATCTGCAGAAGAAAGGATTTCGCTAATAGAGGATGCAACAAAGGAAGGAATTAATGAATCTGTTCGAATATTTCTTGCTAGCAAGACAGACCAGTATGTTGCAAACGACAGCATTGATGGTGTCATCAATGCTCTTGGTGCAGGCGTTCCAACTAGGTTTACCCCAATTAACGTAAAATCTGACACTGATACGTTGATGATTGGTGTGAAACAAATCTACCAAGGATCTTGGAATCCAATTGGCGGATTTAGTGATGTGTACAGTAATCAAATATGGCTAAACCTTTACGATCCAGGTGTTTTCAGCCATCCATTTACTGGTAAGACAATTCCGATAAGAACCGAGTGGCAGGTTGAAAATTTTGGCAGTGATAGTAAGATCACGGTTCCCGAGGATGCAATTATCTGGGACATAGCAAATCAAAGATGGAAAAAAGTTGGAACTGACCAGGAAGCCACAAGTAAGGTTACATTTGATCTTATACTTGGCAACTGGCACCATGAACAAAGCATGGACATGAATGACATATTGTATACCATGTACTTTTTGTTGGAATGGGGTTCTGAACAGCTTCAAAACGACAAGACATATGATTCTGAATTTTCACCACAAGCAGCACAGAATGCGAAGACATTGGTTGGAATAAAACAGATTGATAATGACACAATTGAAGTTTATGCTAATTATTGGCACTTTGATGAGGCTGAAATCGCTTCATGGTCAACTCCTTGGAGCAGTATGCCTTGGGAGATTATGGCAGCCTCGGAGCAGGCTGTACTTGACGGCAAGGTGTCATTTTCACGCTCGGGCTCAATCAGCAAAAGCGTAAACTGGCTTTCACTCATAGTTCCAATTGACTCAAAGATCATACAGCAGTATCTTACAGAATTCAAAGAATCGGGCTATATCCCACCCTCATTAGAAAATTCTCAATATGACTGGCAATACTTTGAAGGGCGCTATGACGCAGCAATAGAATGGATTGAGCAAAATAATCACGGTGTAATTAGTAACGGTCCGTTTTATCTCGATTACTATTCCCCGGAGTCAAGGACGATAACCATCAAGTCGTTTGACTCAGTCGGATATCCGTTCGAATCTGGTAAGTGGGAAGAGTTCGAACAGATTAAATTTCCAAAAATCACTGGTGTTGAAATTTCAGATGTTGTAAACTTGGGAAAACAATTCACCGTCCAAATTCAGGCGACGGATTCATCCAAGATTCATTATTTTGTCACAAATTCTAAAAGTGAGACAGTTGCATCAGGGGTTAACTCGCCTTTCGTTTCATATGCTAGTGACAATATATACGAAATTATGATTACACATGAAGAGGCTTCACACCTTGATGTTGGAGCAAACACACTAAAGATCTTTGCGTCATCTGACGAGGTATTAAGGCCTGACAGCTATACTACCAGCTTTCTTGTGGTTGAAGGACAGGCAACTCTTCCAGACGTTCCCATTTTACAATCTGAAAGTGAAACTGTAGATACACCATATGTGGGGATACTTTCAATAATCATTGGTGCAATAATAGTTGGAATAATTATATCAATCAGAAGAAAAAGAAAGAAGAAACAAGGATAGGAACTAGTAGGTTGAAGAATACTTTCGATTAATTGTTAATAATATATCAAAATCGTTAGTATTGAAAATTGCTGATTCTTTTACAGAAATCTGGTTTTTCATTTTGATTTAACATGAATGTAAGATCATGCTCATCATCTATGTCCAACATTATTCGACGAATTAATGCAACCGATACGTTTTGAGATGTTGCTTTCGCAGCATCCAATTGAAATACATAGCTACCTCTATCATACTGTGTTTTCATTATATTGGTAGAACACCTCACTAACGCATTGGTTCCGTTCAATTGTCTTGATGGAACAATTATTACAGAATTTTCGGATTCACGAAAACCCAATAGATTATCTATATCAGAAGATCTCATTATCGGTATATCTTGAGGAAAGATGACCGAACGGTCGTACTTGTTATCCAAAATGTATTGGTCCGCTAAATGTACAGCACGGTTAACGCCTGATTCGTCATCAAAAATTTCCACAGCATTAAATTGTCTGCCAAGTTTAAGTATTGTTTCATCTTTTGACACTAGGATAATTTTGTCAATGAGTTGAGACTTTGATACGGTGTCTAATACTTCTTCAAGCATTGCTTTGCATATTTCTTCTTTCCGAGTTTTAGAAAGTTTTAATCTTGTTTTGGCCACGGAAAAAGTCTTTACTGGTATTATTGCACATGTTTTCAATCTATATGCGTATTTGTTTTAGTAAAAATGATGCAAGCGCATCTTCATCTTTTTTATTTGTCATTTTTATTTTGGTATCATACACGCTCACATTCAATGACTCAATTTTCTTTGTTTGTATACGATCTCTAGTATCTATGACTAATTTGGAGCAAACTTCTGCATACCATTTTGCAACACCATATGCTGAAACTTCAATACCAGCTGCCTCCATGTATTTCCCAGCAGGTCCACTAACTGCCTTATTACCAATAATTGGGCTTACCGCTACTACTTTGCGTTTGTTTTTGGATAATTCTTTTTTAATTCCTTTCATCAGAATCATCGGGCCTATACTGGTTAAAGGATTACCAGGGGCAATAATTACAAGTTCAGAGTCATGTATGGCACTTATAGCTTCAGGATTAGGACGAGCTTTTTCTATACCCTCATATTCAATTCCTTCTACCGGATCCATTCCACGATACTTTACCCAGTATTCCTGTAGGTGTAGTTTGCCCTTGCTAGTTGTAATTCTAGTTGATACTGTATTATCAGTAACTGGGATAATCTTAGTCTCAATTGCAAATTTTTCGCACATCCACTTGGTGATTTGACTTAGACTTTTACCATTTTTTAGCATGTTAGTTCTGGTAAGATGCGTGGCAGTATCCCTATCACCAATCCTAAACCATGTCTCTTCACCAAAAATCTCCATTTGTCTTAAAAATCCAAATGTGTCTTTTTTAATACCCCAGCCTTTGTCCTGGTCTAGCAGATCTGCTAATCCGTAAATGATTGTATCAATATCTGGACAGATATACATCCCATAAAGCCAATAATCATCTGCTACATTTGTTATTACGTTAACGTCAGACCTCTGAGAGGCAAATCCTCTTACAAGTTTAACAGATCCCGTACCACCAGCAAGTATTGTAATCATTTTTTATCAGAACATTATAGTGGAATGATGTCTACCAATATTACTTTTTCAATAGATGATTTCTGGGATTTTTGCGAAAAGATTAATTATGAAAAAATATGCAAAGTTTCATGGCTGTTGTTAGATTAGGTATAATGCTTTTTCTGACTGCTATTATTGCTATTAGTGGTTTAGCTCCAGCATTGGCATCATCCCAGCTAGAAGTTACGATAGATCCTAATTCAGACACTGCAGTCGCTAAGATGACATATCAAAGATCAATTGTTTTGGATTATTCACAGGGTGGAAAGTTGGCTGATGCATTGGCTGGAAAAAGTGACAAAATATCATTTACTGCGTCTTCATATACTCCTGGCATGAGTTCGCTGATTGCAAACATGAATTCATATATCCTATCACAAGGCAGTCAAGCACAAATTACTGACTTGGATTTAGAATATCTTCTAACCTTGACTGGAAGAAGTGGAAGTGCAACAATAGACTATAAGATTGTGTTGCGACCAACGATTCAAAATTTTGTAATTACAGCTGGTTCTGGTAATTCACCAACGCTAATAGACGTAGACTGGAGAGGGCTTGGAGCTCTCGGACCAGTTGTAATCTCTGCACCAATGTATGGTGATGTTGAAATTAACATACCAATTTCTGCTATTGAAACTTTCATCCCATCAATGGGTTTATCAATGAAGGCTAGTGATTCAGGTGAACTTCTTACTGCTAGATTGATGGATGGTGACGGAATAAAAGCACAACCAATTGGAAACTGGCACTTTTTGTTTGATCCTACTGGAATTGGTGTAGATGCAGCACAACATGGTTTTGCTACAGGTAGTGTACTTTCTTCATTTACAATGGGAGAGAGTAGCCTTCGGGAGGGATTGATTAGAGAGCAAGTACACGAAGCTACATTTTCTAGTGACAAGGTGTACGTGATAAAATCCATAGAATCTTCTGCTAATGCAAGTATAGACATAATTGGATTCGCAAACAGAGATATTTTAGGAACTTCAGAAATTTTTGGTGTGACGCCAAATGCACCTGAGGGATACGCGTCAACATCAAGTGGAGAGTTCCCTGCATTTATCCTGTATGGCATGGCTGGTATGGCAGCTATTGGTGGTGCTGCAATGATGCTGATGAGTAAAAGAAAACTATCAAAAGAGAAAGGGCATTATCATCAGACTGGAATTGATCCAAGTGCTCTTTCTGCTACTGCAACAAGTTCAAGCTCTGGTGG
>Ga0208881_1000392_pt1 | contig 15480 bp, 15 predicted proteins | sample Knorr_S23_td_AAI_FD_185610 | JGI IMG/M metagenome (GOLD analysis project Ga0208881, IMG submission 185610) | Marine microbial communities from Southern Atlantic Ocean transect - Knorr_S23_td_AAIW_ad_876m_LV_B (SPAdes) (version 2) | ecosystem: Environmental > Aquatic > Marine > Oceanic | place... | reverse complement strand
CTAGTATTGATTTCCAAGGATAAGATCCGGACATTTCCCATCTTTTGTTTTCTATTGAATTATGTGGTCCCATCCAAACACCATTATCTTGAAGCCCCCCATATACATTATATGGCTTTTGATAATCAACATTAATAGAATAAAATTGTCCTACTTCAGTTGAATTGTTTTTAATCCAATTCTTACCGTCATCATAAGTTATATTAACACCTCCATCGTTGCCATTTATTAAATGTCCACGTTTGTTTGGATTAATCCACAAATCATGATGATCTGCATGCACATTCTCTTTGCCAATACGATAAAAAGTTTTTCCACCATCATCTGAGGTTAATATTGGCACACCATAAGTATAAATTTTATCACTATCATTTGGATCAACATGGACTTTACCAAAGTAGTAGCCATATGTATTATACACTCCATCTAGATGCTTTTTATGTGTTTTATACCAGTTTTTACCACCATTATCGCTTCTATAAATCTCTGCTCCAATTATAGGAGTGTCAAACATTACTGAATTAGCATCTACTATATATTTGTAAAGGTCTGATGGATTTATTTTATTTTGATTAATATCAGATTTTACAGATTTCGCTGTATATACAGCTGGGAACCTATTAGATCTTAAAAACTTATTAAGGTCTTTATTTTTTATCTTACCAAATTGTTTGATTGACATACTTTCAAATGATTCTTTAGTCAGCTCATTTGACTGTTTTTTATTTGATGTTTCTTTTCTAAAAAATTGACTATCATGGACTGCATAGATTATATTTTTATCAAATACCGCAATCCCAATTCGTCCAACTCCTTCACCTCTTGGAAAACCACTTTGATCTGTTGTTATTAAATTCCAGTTCAACCCACCATCTTGACTTTTATAGATTCCAGAGGATGATCCATCTTCATCAAGATTCCATGCTTTTCGATCTTTTTCCCATAATGTTGCATAAATAACATTGAAATCACCTGGTGTATAAGCCATATCAATAACACCTGTTGTTTCATTTAAATACAATGTTTTATCCCAAGTTTGACCTCCATTTTTTGAAACATAAATCCCTCTATTTTTATTTTTTGAATATAAATGACCTGTAACTCCTACTATAACATGACCGCTATCATCGGGGTTAACCAGTATTTTTCCAATATGGTGACTATCATGTAAACCTACATTTTTCCAATTTGAACCATCAGAATTAGTTTTCAAAATACCAATTCCAGAATATGAAGACCTTGATGAATTATTCTCACCTGTTCCTACCCATAAAGTTTGATTCTTCCAATCCATTGTTATTTCTCCAATATTTTGAGTAGGCCATTCTTCAGATATCGAATTGAAGCTAGTTCCATTATTTATTGTATGCCATACTCCTCCAGAAGCATATGCAACATAGAATTCATCTGGGTCATTTGGATTAACTTCAAGTGCCACAACCCTTCCACTCATTATAGTAGGTCCTATATTTTTAAAATTGATATTCTTAACTCTTGAATTTTCAATAAGTTTATTTTTTATTTGATATGCTTCTACAATTTTTGAGCCTTCTGTTGGCTTAGGTTGACCAATAACTATCGAAGTAAAAAGCAGACAGTATAGAAACTTGAAATTTCTCATAATTGTTATTTTATACTTAAATTATAAACATTATTATAATTTTCAAGATATTTAGACTAAATTTTTAATTAAAAATGAGATACAAACCTCTCTCACCTAGCTTCTACAATATAAATAGGCGGAATTTTATGTCTATGATGAAAGGAGAAAGTATAGCAATCTTTAATTCAAATGATATATACCCTGTTAGCGCTGATACAGAATTACCTTTTGAACAACATCGAGATATTTTCTATTTATCTGGAATTGATCAGGAAGAGACTATATTAATTCTGTTTCCTAATGCAAAAGACAAAAAATCAAGGGAAATTCTTTTTATTAGAAAATCTGATGAACATACCAAAATATGGGAAGGAGAGAAATTAAGTAAGGATAAGGCAAAAAAAATTTCTGGTATTGAAAATATATACTGGGTAGAGCATTTTAAAGACATCTTCCATAAAGTTTCTATGGAGTGTAATCGATTCTATCTTAATAAAAATGAGCATTATAGAGCTAAAATAGTTGTTGAAACCAGAGAAGATAGATTTATCAAATGGCTTGAAAAAGAATACCCCTCTCATGCAGTTTCTAGAAGCAATCCAATACTTCAAAGACTAAGGTCAATAAAAGATAATGAAGAAATTGATAGAATTCAGCACGCCTGTAATATTACTATGAAAGGATTTGAAAGGATTTTAAAATTTGTAAAACCTGGTGTTTGGGAATTTGAAATTGAAGCTGAACTCATTCATGAATTTATCAATAATTCATCTAAAGGGTTTGCTTATTCTCCTATTATTGCTAGTGGTAATGACAACAATGTTCTTCATTATACTAAAAATAATAAGCAATGTTTAAAGGGAGATCTAATCCTAATGGATGTTGCGGCAGAATATGGGAATTACTCAAGTGATATGACTAGAACAATTCCCATCTCTGGATTATTTTCAAAGAGACAAAAGCAAATATATAATTCAGTTTTAAATGTAAAGAATCATGCTACAAAACTTTTAAAACCGGGGAACCTATGGAAAGATTTTCATGGTCAAGTTGGAGAAATTATGACTAAAGAACTTCTTGATATTGGCTTAATAGACAAAATCGACATAAAAAATCAAACTAAAGAAAGCCTTGCATATAAAAAGTATTTTATGCATGGAACTTCTCATCATCTCGGTCTGGACACTCATGATTATGGTTTACTTGATGATCCTTTTGAAGAGAACATGGTTTTCACAGTTGAACCTGGAATATATTTACCTGAAGAAGGATTCGGTATTAGATTGGAAGATGATGTTGTGGTTCAAAAAAATGGAGACCCAATAAACCTAATGAAAGATATTCCTATTGAAGCTGAGCATATTGAAGAACTTATGAATAATTAACAGTCACAATCCTTACCACAATCTGATCCAGATGAAGATTTCTTTTTAAACACAAATCTCTTTAATAAATAGTATATAGACAAACACGCAAAGAGTATAACTAAAATTAATTGAAGGATTTCCATTAAATTAAAATTTGATAAGTAATTAATGATGCAAAGTAAGCTAAAATTGTCATGAAAATCAATTGAATTATTGGCCATTTCCAACTATTTGTTTCTTTTTTTACTATAGCTAAAGTGCTCATACATTGCATTGCAAAAGCATAGAATATCATTAATGAAAGACCACTCGCAAAGTTAAATATTGGACTTCCATCAGGTTTAACCTCTTCTAGCATTCTCGTTTTTATTGTATCTTGATTTTCTGAACCAACACTATAGATTGTAGATAGCGTTCCAACAAAAACCTCTCTAGCTACAAAAGATGTAATCAGTGCAATTCCTATCTTCCAATCATAACCCAAAGGAGAAATAACTGGTTCTATAGATTTTCCTAGTAATCCTATATATGAATTTTCAAGACGAAAAGCATTAACCTCCAATTCAAGATCCTCTTCAGAGATATTAATCTCTGAATATTGATTTTCAACAATTTGGTTTGCATTTCTAAAATTATCTCCTGGTCCTGTCGAAGCAAAAATCCATAATAAAATAGAAATTGCAAAAATAATTTTTCCTGCTTCAACTATAAATGACTTAGTTTTTGTCCAAATATTTAATAATACATTTTTTGTTAAAGGGAGTTTATAATCTGGCATTTCCAGAACAAGATAACTTCTATTATCAGATTTAATAAATAGTTGTAAAATTGATGAAGATAAAATTGCCATTAAAAAACCTAATATATATAGTCCAAGGAGAGTAAGACTTTGATAGCCTATTCCAAATATTTTATCATTTGGAATAACTAAGGATATTAAAATAAGATATACTGGAAGTCTTGCTGAACAAGTCATAAATGGAACAACTAAGATAGTTATTAATCTCTCCTTCCAGTTTTCAATACTTCTTGTTGACATTACTGCAGGGATAGCACATGCAACACCAGAGACTAATGGTATAACACTTTTACCAGAAAGCCCAAATCTTTTTAACGTCTTATCCATCAAGAAAACAACTCTACTCATATACCCAGTTTGTTCAAGTATTGATATAAAAAGGAATAACAACGCGATTTGAGGAATAAATATTAAGACTCCTGCAATTCCTGGCAATACACCCTCAGAAATTAAATTTGTAAATACTCCTGGAGGAAAACCTGATTTTACACTTTGACTTATAGAAACAAATGTTGAGTCAATAAAATCCATAGGGATACTACTCCAGTCAAAAATTATTTGAAAAATTAAAAGTAGGATTGAAAAGAAAACAGCATAGCCCCAAAACTTATGAAGTAGAATTCTATCCAATTTATTTCTTATTCCAATACCTTTAGCAATATCTCTTGAGTAGTTCTCTTTTAAAAGATTGTTAATCCATTGGTATCTTTTTATTGTTTCTTTTTGCTGAAGTTTCTTTAAATATGACTCCGTTTGAGTTTTAAAATTGCCTGAAGTTTCAATTGTATTTCTTTGTATTTTTGAAAAATTAATATCCTGGTTTATCAATAACCAAAGTTTATATAAGGACTGTTCAGGAAATGTTTGATTAAGATTGGTAAAATACTCAGGGTCAATCTCCTTAATATTGAAAATAGGTTTATTTGAGAGATTTCTATAATTAGTAATTACATTTTTTAATTCTTCAAATCCTTCGTTTTTTTTAGCACTGATTAAAACAATTTTGGTATCAAGTTTTTGTTCAAGTTTCTTGATATCTATTTCAATGCCTTTCAATTTTAATTGATCTGACATATTAATAGCTAAAATTGAAGGTATTTCTAGATCTTTAATCTGTGTGAATAATAAAAGATTTCTTTTTAAGTTTTCTACATCTGAAATTATAACTACCAAGTCTGGAAAATCCTTATTGTTTTTATTTAATAATAAATCAAAAACTATACTTTGATCAAGAGACTTTGTATTTAAACCATATGATCCTGGCAAATCTATTAGTTGCACATCGGTAGTTCTATTAATATTAAAAGAGCCAGTCTTTTTTTCTACTGTAACACCAGGGTAATTTGCTACTTTTTGTTTTAACCCAGTAAGTGAATTAAAAATCGAAGACTTACCAGTGTTTGGATTCCCAATTAGCGCAACTGTGATTGTTTTTACCATTGAATTATTTTAGCTCAACAAGAACTTTACTAGCTGTAATTATATCAATTGAGATATGAGATTGGTCTACCTTTAAATAAATTGGTCCTTTTTTTGAAGCAAGACCAAGAATTAACAGTTCATTTCCAGGTAAACAGCCCATCTCCAGAAGTTCTAAGGGGACTTGATCAATGAGTATATCCTTTATAATAGCTCTATCTCCTTTTTTCAAAGTATTTAAACCAATCATGTTATTTATAATGATTCTAAGTTGACAAATGTAATAGTTTAATTTGAAATTTCTTTCTTTAAAACTTTTATATCATATATCAACGCATTCATTGATTCTTGATCAGTCCCATCATAAAACCCTCTTATTCTTCTTTCAGGATCTACTAAAACAAAATTTTCAGTGTGAATCATTTCAAATAACTCAGATTCCTCAATATCTTCAGCTACCAAATATGATTTTCTGGCAAGATTATAAATCTGCTTCTTATCTCCTGTAACAAGATTCCATTTAGAATCAATTACACCTTTTTCTAAAGAATATTTCTTTAATACTTCTTTAGTGTCTATTTCTGGAGTTACAGTATGAGATAATAAATAAACTTGATCATCGTCTTTATATTCATCTTGAAGAATAATCATATTTTCTTTCATAATTGGACAGATTCCCTGACAGGTTGTGAAGAAAAAATCAGCAATATATATTTTATCTCTATAATTTTCGTTGGTTACCTTTTCACCATTTTGATTTACTAGGCTAAAATCTTTAATCTTATGAAACCTTTTAACATGTTGCACTGTACTATCAACTAATTGAAAACTAACCATATTAGGCTGGTAAATTGGCAGCTTTTCTTCTGGCTTTAACACATTATAGAACATTAATATTGCCGCAATAGATACTACTGCAATTGATAAAATAAATACTCTATATTTTTTGATCATTATTAATACAAATATACTTCAAGGAATTAAAAAAATATTAAATTTGCAAGTCAAAATTACTATATGGAGGTATTTTTAATAAAAGCATTTCAACTAATATTATCACTGGCAATTCTTGTTGTTCTTCATGAACTTGGCCACTTCATTCCTGCAAAAATTTTTAAAACTAGAGTAGAAAAATTTTATTTATTCTTTGATGTAAAATTCTCTTTATTTAAAAAGAAAATAGGAGAGACAGTATATGGCATCGGATGGTTGCCACTTGGAGGATATGTTAAAATAGCAGGAATGATTGATGAAAGTTTTGATAAAGAGCAAATGAGTAAACCTCCTCAACCATGGGAATTTAGGTCAAAACCAACATGGCAAAGATTAATTATAATGCTTGGAGGGGTTATTGTTAATCTTATCCTTGGATTCGCACTATATATGATGATCTTATTTGTATGGGGAAAAGATATTATTCCTCAAGAAAATATGCCAGATGGTCTAGATCCATCTCCAGTTGCTATAGAAATTGGTTTTGAGCAAGGAGATAAACTAGTTGATGTTGATGGCAAACCTCTAGAAAATGTTTTAGAAATAAATAGGAGTTTGTTACTTAGGCCTATTGAATATGTTACTGTTTCTAGATCTGATGGAACTATTGACGAGATAAATATTCCTGAAGATTTTGGGGATAAATTGTTCGACAATGGGGAGTATTATCCATTAATTCCTTTAATAAGTGCGACTATAGATTCCGTTTTTGGATCTCCTGCTCTTGATGCCGGCATTAATACTGGTGATAAAATTGTAAAACTCAATTCTGATAATATTAAAACCTGGACAGAATTTACCAATTGGATATCTAATAATGATGATGATGTTATAAGTGCTACTCTACAAAGAGGTAATAGTATTTATGAAACTACCATTGAAAGAAATGATGATGGTACAATTGGTGTTGGGAAACTTTCTTTCGGAATTGAACCAATCCATAGAGACCTTAACTTATCTGAAAGTATAGTTGAAGGTTTTGATTATGGGTATTGGATGCTTTATGATTATGTTGCTCAGTTTAAATTTGTTTTTACTAAAAAAGGCGCCTCACAGCTTGGTGGGTTTGGGACTATCGGAAATTTATTTCCTGCTAAATGGGATTGGAAAAATTTTTGGTCGACTACTGCCCTAATCTCTATTATTTTAGCTTTTATGAATATTCTTCCAATACCTGCTCTTGATGGTGGCCATGTTATGTTTCTTTGCTATGAAATGATAACAGGTAGAAAACCTAGTGATAAATTCTTAGAATATGCGCAGGTAATAGGGTTTTTCTTATTAATTGCATTGGTTCTATATGCCAATGGAAATGATCTTTTTAGATGGATAAATGGGTCTTAATTTTCTGAACTAAAAGACGATAATGGAATTTGATTTATACCCTGTCGGTATTTGATATGAGTATTAATTGAATTATATTTGCCGACTATATTCCTCCTTAGCTCAGTTGGTTAGAGCATCTGACTGTTAATCAGAGGGTCCTAGGTTCGAGTCCTAGAGGGGGAGCTAACCACTATAATACACTAATAAAATAAACCCTTCAAGTCCTTTCAAATAAGTAAGACTAACATTAATTGATGAGTGTTATTTCAAGTATAGTGTCTATATTATCTATATTCTCTTTTTGTAAATCAATTTTTAAAGTAGATCTATTATAGCTGTAATTCACTTTTTTTCCAGAGTCGAAGTAGTTTATTTTTTTAATTTTTTCACTAAAATTTTCAATTACTAATTTTTCTTTAGAGGAATCAAGAACATGAATAAATATTTTATTTTCTTTTCTTGTTGAAACAACTTGATCAGTTGGGTCAATTGGACCTTTTCTTGTTTGATATATTGTTTCGCCATATTGTTTAACCCATCGTCCAATTTTTTCTAATGATTTGATGTGTTCTTCTTGAATTTCTCCATTAGGCATCGGTCCAACATTTAAAAGAAGATTGCTGTCATATCCTGCAGCCTTAATTAGGTATTGTATCAACTCTTTCTCTGATTTATGTTTTCTGTCCTTAAGGTTAAAACCCCATGATCCATTAATAGTTTCACATACTTCTAACGGAAGATTACCAATGTCATCTTTTGATGTAGCAAAGTCTTTGGTCCCTTTACCTGGCAGGTCTTTTTCAAACATTTGAAAATCTTCACCTGGATTAGGGGTTAAATGATGATTACTGCCAATAAGGGCTTGAGGTTGAAGTTCATGTATTAAGTCATAAACTTCCTTAAGTTTAAAATCCACATTAATTTTTCCAAATCTTTTACCATCCCATTCGTGTTGATCCCATTGTCCGTCAAACCAAATTCCACCAATAGTTCCATAATTAGTCAACAGTTCAGTAAGTTGAGCTTTCATGAAGTTTATATAATCTTCCCATTTACCTTCTCCTCTTCCAGTTATTCCATTACCCGTTCTGCCCCTTGGAAAATAATCGTCTCTATACCAATCAAGTTGAGAATAATAAAAGAATAACTTAATGTCATGTTTTCTACATGCTTCAGCTAGCATTTTTAAAACATCTTTACCGTAGGGTGTTTTGTTTACAATATTATAGTCAGAAGCTTTTGAATCAAACATTGAAAATCCGTCGTGATGCCTACTAGTTATGGTTATATATTTCATACCTGCATTTTTGGCCATTAAGACCCATTTTTCCGCATCATATTTTGTAGGATTAAAGAATTTGGGTAATTGTTCATATTCTTTAATAGAGATATTCTGATTGTTCATTACCCATTCGCCATCACCTAGAACACTATAAACCCCCCAATGAATAAAAAGTCCAAATTTTGCGTCTTGAAACCATTTTCTTGCCTCTAAATTTTCTTTTGATGGTTTATATTGAGCATTAGCAAATATGCCAGTAAAAAGAAGAATAATTAAAAAAAATTTTTTCATGATAAAATAGTTAATTGTATATTTAATTCGATATGAAAATACTAAAATGGATTTTGTTTGTCATATTTTCAGTAGCCTCAGTTTTAAGTTTAGTCGTAGTTTATTTTATGTATAATAATTTATCTTTTATAGATTATCCATATGTAATATCAGGTTTAGTTTTTTTAATTTTCGCTTTAATTACATATAACTACAAAGTAAAATAATCCTAATAAACTAATTCTTGGTTTTTTTGTTTATTATTTTTTATAGTAAGGTTTAATTCTAGGAATCCAAGCAGAAACATTTTTCTTATATTCTGTATAGGAATTTCCAAATCTTAGTTCTAATTTTTTTTCTTCGTTAAATTTATGATAAATAAGATTTATTACAATAAATATTGACGACCAAATAAATATTATTAAAGAATTTAATATCAAATATTCACTAATTAATATCAAATTTACACCTATAAGCATTGGATTTCTTACATATCTATAGGGACCTCTAATAATAAATTTTTTTGGAGGGTCCCACGGGGCAATTGTTCCATTTCCAAATTTAAAAAATAAAAAGACAGTTTTTGTAAAAAGGATAATCCCTAAAATTAATATTAAAATTCCAATAATTTTAAAGTATATATTATACTCATAAATTAAATGAGTATCGTTTAAAAGATTTAATATAAAAGGTAGAGTTATAAGAACATTGAAAGGTAATATTAATATATTTTTTATAAATGAAATCATGGTTTAAGTTTTGGAATTAAATATTCTAAAATAAAAGCAATTAAACAGCATAATCCGATGGTTAATAAATAGCCTTCCTCATCACTAATTCCCATATAATTATCTCCTAAATGAGATGTTGAAAGAATAATTCCTGTAAATAATAAAAAATAAAAAAATAATTTCTTAATTAATCTAATAATAAAATTTAAATTCATTTTATTTAAAATTAAAAATAATTGGGAATAAGAAAATAACAACAGATGTCCAGATAACATAAATTGGTAGATAGCTAACAATACTATTTAATACATTATTTGTATTGACTTTCCTAAGAATTAACAAAAATAGTTGCTTAGATATGATTATAAGATGAAAAGAAACCAATAGGTTTAATCCTGTCAAAGCAAGTCTGTTGGGTGTTATTCCAAATTCAAAAAGACGAGAACTTATAGCAAAAAGAACAATTAAATTATCTATAATTGAAATAAAAGAAAGGGAAAATAGTAAAATAAATTGAAATTTGTTACTACTATTTATATGGCTTAAAGAAAATAATATCAATGCCAGCACTGCAATAATAATAACATTAAACATCAGCAATAGTTCTCTGTCAACTAAAATATTTTTATCTGAAAAAATTATAGCAAATGAAAAAATAAACAAAATTAAAAAAACAAAAGGAGTGAAAATTTTTGCTATTAGTGGTGATATTTTACTGACTAAATCTTTATTATTAAAAATCCAATAAGAAGCAATTAAAGGAATAGCTGGAAGTCCCCAGACCACAACGTTTTCAAAATAAAAATCTTCTATATTAAATCCAATTTCTTGAAATAGGCCAATAGTAATTACGGTAAATAATCCTCCAGATATAAGCAATAACCCACTCATAATTATTAAGTCTCCGCAGTAATGAAGGAAATCTATTTTTTTATTGTTTTTGCCCCTAATTCCTCCTATGTATACTAATCCACAAATAGAAAGCAAAAAGAATAATGAATGCGTTGATGAAAGAAAAAATGTATCACTATTATCACCACCAGGGATTAAATTCAAGAAAATTATTGGAATAAATGATATTGCTAAATATATCAACCAACTATATAAGTTAAATTTATACCGCAATGATAAATAAGTAATTAAAGTTGGGAAAACAATAGTTCCTATGTTGCGAGGATAAAATAACTCAGGGTCAATATTAAATAAAAAAGGAACTTTGGCGATAAACCCAGAAATCAAAACTAATATAGAAAAGAGAAGTATTTTTTTCATATCTCTAATTTAGTAATTAATAACATAAAATGAATTGTATGGATATAGAGTTCTCTACTTAGAAAATTTCAAGTTTATTCAAGTTTAATTTAAGGAATTTCAAACTGACATTAATGTTGAGAAAATTAACCATAAATCTTAAAATTTTAATTTTTCTTAGATAGTTGTAAATTAGAGAGATGAAATATGAATTTGAAAAGAAATTTCTTGATAAGGGTATATTATTAACTTTTCCCTTTAATATAAGATATTGGTTGTTAAAAAAATTAGGACTTAATGGGTATACTCTTTTAGTAATTATTATGGTTGCAATAGTTACCATTATTATTTATGAATTTATTCTAAACTAAGCAAAAAGCCCCTATTTTGAATTTTGTTTTCTATAGAAATAAATGGATGTTAAGTATACTATAGGAGTCATTAAAATCCAACTTGACTGTGCTTGTAAGGTAATTGATCTTCCTGCTATTTCGAAAATTGTAGGGTTGAACCAAGATCCTAGTGGCTGTAATGGAGCCCAAGAAAGGTCACCGTTAGAGCCTAATTGAAAATTATAAAAGAATGCTTCAATATAAATATTTTGAATAATAAACCATAAAAGAAAAATTGAGAAAGCCCCCCAATTCCATTTTAAAAAAGGAGATTTTTTATTTCTATAAAAGAGCTTTACTAAATATAACCCTATCCAAACAACTAATACATCAGCTAATGAATTTAAAAACCAATTTAAATTAACAGGTATTGCACAAGTTAAAGCAACACTTCTTCTCAGGTCTACAGAAAGCCCTCCTCCTAATCCATAAGTAAGCCATAACTCCCAGCCAACGGAAGCTATTAAAAAAACACTAATTAAAGTCAACGCAACACTATATGAAACCTTGTTTTTAATTATGTAATATATTGATAGAATTATTGGAAGTGATGCGGCTATATAAAGACGTATAACAAGCCAATGCTCAATGGCATTTAAATCACAAAATTTGAAGAAATTTTCCATTGTTAATTTTGAATATCAATGTAAGAGTTTATCCTTTGTTCAAGAATTGAGAGTGTTACTGTTCCCTGTTCAAGGATTACCTCATGAAATTCTCTTATATCGAATTTTGAACCAAGTCTCTCCTTAGCCTTTTTCCTTAGTTCTCTAATTTTTAATTCCCCGATTTTATAAGATAAAGCTTGACCAGGCCAAGAAATATATCGATCTGTTTCTGTATTGACTTCATGTAAGGATAAGGCTGTATTTGAAGCTATAAAGTCGACAGCTTGTTTTCTAGTCCACCCTTTAGAATGAATTCCAGTATCAACTACCAATCTGCAGGCACGCCACATCTCATAGGTTAGCTTTCCAAAATGTTCATAAGGTGTAGTATACATACCCATTTCATCAGCTAAGAATTCTGTATATAGCCCCCAGCCTTCCCCATATGCAGATAAATATAGATTTCTTCTAAATTTAGGAATGCTATCTCCTAACTCATTATTTAATGCTCCTTGAAGATGATGTCCAGGAACTGCTTCGTGAACTGTTAATGAGGGTAATGTATATAATGTTCTACTAGGAAGGTCATAAGTATTAACCCAGTAATATCCTGGTTCACTACTATTTTTTGAGGACCCCACATAACGTCCTCCAGTATATTTAGGTGCAATAGCATCTGGGACAGGGGCAACACCATAAGGTTTTCGTGGTAATGTTTTAAAGAATTTTGGGAGTTGCTCATCAGCTCGTTTTGCAATGTCTCGAGCAATCATCAATAATTCATCTGGAGTTTTAGCATAGAATTGTTTATCTGTCCTAAGAAATTTTAAAAAATCTGAAAAGCTCCCTTTAAAGCCTAGTTCATCAATTATATTTTCCATCTCTGCTTTAATTCGTTTTACCTCATTCAGTCCTATTTGATGAATATCTTCTGGAGAGAACTCATTATTTGTTGTATAGAAGTTAATTCTGTTTTGATAAAAGGCCTTTCCATTTGGTGTGTCAGATACACCAATTGTGGTCCTTGTCTTTGGAAGGTACTCAGTTTCAAAAAAATTCTTTATTCTTTTAAATTGAGGTATAACAATATTTTCAATAGCAATTTTTCCTTCAATTAATATTGAATCTTTTTGGGATGAAGTTAGACTTTCTGGCAATTTTTTTAATGGTGAATAGAAGTAACTTTCTTGGAAATCATCTACAATATGAGTTTCATATGTTGATTCATAACCCTTAAAAATAATCTTAGGTTGAGATACTCCCTTATCCAATCCTTCTCTTAGATTTACAAAATATTGATCAACATAATCAGGTATTGCGCTTAGCTTTTTTAAATAGTCTTTTACACTATTATAATTTTGCAAAGATCTTACCATAAAACCTAGATTAATATGAAATCCGGAATCTGACAATAAAGGATTTAGAAAGCGTTCAAATTCATAATAAGCTATCTTATCTTCTAGAACAAATTTTAGAAGTTCAGCAGAAATTTTATCGGTTTCAGGCAAAACATCTAAATTTATTTCTGATAGTTCCTCTAGTTTTTCTTGTGCAAAATCTGCCTCGGACTTATAATATTCTCTAGTGAAAAGACCTAAGGGATACTTTTCTCTGTCATAGCCATTGTGATCTTGATAACTATGTATTAAAGAATCAAGTTTTTTAATTGATCTATTTGAGTTGACTTGATTACAACCAAAAAAAATGATTAGTAAAAGTAGGTATGAAAGCTTGTTTATATAAATCATATATAAACTTAAAAAATAAACCCCTCATTCACTAATTAGGGATTACCCATTGTCCTTTTTCACTATCAATTGACCCATTTAACTGAGAGGTTACAACTCTATCAATAATTAGTAAACCTTTATCTGCCATATTTGTGAATGTATCAATTCCAGAATTGGGAAAACCTTTTCTTGTCCTATGAATATTAAATCTATTTGAAAACTGTATTTGAAAACTTTTTTCAATAGCTTTTTTACCCATCATAAAACCTAGCAAGCCTCCCCAAGTAGCTGCTGGATTATCCGAATCCCATCCGGATAACGCTGCTATTTTAATTGTCTCCTTTATATCTCCTTCACCATAAAGTAAACTAATTATACTGGCTCCAAAGTTTATCCCTGCTGCAAAACATCCATGACAAGATTGGTCCTTAGTTGCCCATAGGTAGTTATCATCTTGATTAATTTGGTATTTTTCATGGAGTAAGTCTCTGGTTTTTTCCCACTGTGTATTTTTCTCATAATGATCTAAAACAAAATCATACATTTTAGCGGCATAAGAAGAATTTGGCAAATGCTCACGTGCTTTTTTTGCCATCCATTGTGTCTTTTCTTTTAATGTTTCAAATTTAATTGGATCAGATGCTAGAGCATGCATAATAATATAAAACTCTGCAATCCAAGCTGCATTTTCTTGAGCAGTAGTTCTAATAGGTAAATATGCCATTGACAAAGCAGTCTTAGGGCTTCCAGGGGCGTATAAACCAAATATTTCAGTTGTTAGCTGAGCATCTATCATCTCATAAAAAGGGTTGTTTTTTGGATCGCTCGTATCTGGAGGAATTATACCTTCTTGCATCAAATCAAAAGCCCTTTGGTTAGATACCCATAAAAAATTCTCTTCATTTAAATAAATATGTTTCAACCATCCATTTCTGATTTGCTCTCCATCTAGAAATAGTGTTTCATTTTCTAATAATAGCTCTTGATACATATATTCTATATCCGTATCATCATCTGCTCCCCAAATACTATCTCTAGTTGCATATATAAAATCTATTGTATCGGAATAATTATTTGATCCCCATAAATTAGGCTCATCAACTCCACCCCAATTTTCACGAGTATAAAAACCACCACCTTTACCGTCAACAGGAATTCCAATTTTATCCATCTCTGTGATTAATCCAGTCCAGTTAGCAATACATTGTCCTAACCAAAAACCTTCTAATTGATTTCGATATTGATTTTTGTCAATTACAAATTGGTTTGATTTAGTCTGACAACCAATGCTTACCAAAACAATTGTTAGTATTATCAAAAGATTTTTTTTATCCATTACATTCTCCATCTATATAGTCAGCATCTACATAATCTGTATCTCCTAATTTACATTCTAATTCGTAATAATTAATATATGTTGTGTTAGTTGGCAAATAACAAACAGGAGCATAAATTTCAGGTATCATGCAATTATCAATATCAATATTTTCTTCACTTTTATTACAAGCAAACAAAATCATTAAAGAAATTAAGACCTTTTTTTTCATAAAATATATTTAATATTTCACTCTAATTATTAAAGCTTTGTTAACTGGAAATTACGCCATCTCACTTTAATCCCACCTCCATCGTGAATTTGTAAAGCTATAGAACCATTACCTTGAGCTATTTTTTTATCTTCAAGATAAATCATCTGATTGCCATTAAGC
>Ga0208881_1000390_pt1 | contig 15501 bp, 14 predicted proteins | sample Knorr_S23_td_AAI_FD_185610 | JGI IMG/M metagenome (GOLD analysis project Ga0208881, IMG submission 185610) | Marine microbial communities from Southern Atlantic Ocean transect - Knorr_S23_td_AAIW_ad_876m_LV_B (SPAdes) (version 2) | ecosystem: Environmental > Aquatic > Marine > Oceanic | place... | reverse complement strand
TATAGTGCCGGGCATTATGCCGCTTACCAACTACCATAATCTGCTGCGATTTTCCGACAGTTGCGGTGCGGAAATTCCGCGCTGGTTGCGCTGGAAACTTAAAGAACTCAGCGCTAATCCCGAGGATCTGATCAACTACGGGATAGAGGTGGTAACCAAGCTCTGCGAAACGCTGATTGCCGGCGGCGCGCCGGGGCTGCATTTTTATACCATGAATCAATGGCAGGTTTCTGACCGCCTGTGCCGCAATCTGGGCCTACCTGAAAAACAATAACCAATGCGTATCCCCAGAGTATACTCGCCACAGTCAATTTCCGTTGGTGACTGCATCCAGCTTGAGCAGGGCCCTGCGCGCCATCTAACCTCAGCACTGCGAATGACCAGCGGACAACAGCTGGTGGTTTTTAATGGTCTGGGCGGTGAATATAGCGGCGAATTGGTAGAAGCCAGAAAGGGCGCGGCATCTGTGCGTATCACCGCCTTTAAAGACGTAGATCGAGAATCCCCCCTGCCTATCCATCTGGCCATTGGCATCTCGCGGGGCGAACGTATGGATTGGATCGTACAGAAGGCCACTGAACTGGGCGTTGCCGAAATCACTCCACTGTTTAGTCAACGCTGTGAAGTAAAATTAACTGGCGATAGATTGCACAAAAAAAATCGCCACTGGCAACAGGTGGCCATTAGCGCCTGTGAACAGAGCCAGCGCAATTCTGTGCCCCCTGTGAATGCCCCCATCGACCTAGACCAATGGCTACAGCTCTGTGAGGAGCCTCTAAAACTGATACTGCATCACCGCGCTGAAAAGCGCCTTGGGGACATGGCTTCCACAGCCCATAGCACTGCCCTGTTAATTGGCCCCGAGGGCGGGCTCAGTGATCGTGAAATTGGCCGCGCCACAGACTCTGGCTTTCTACCTTTGGCACTGGGACCCAGAGTGCTGCGCACAGAAACTGCTCCCCTTGCCGCGATTAGCATACTGCAGGCACAATGGGGAGATATGAACTAGTGCTATGGTTGTAAAGGGCAAAATAACCATAACAAAAATCCATTATCTGCAAGCAGTTTTATTGCTCTGCATATTGCCAATCTCTGGTGTCGACTTTGCAGACTCTGAGGATCCTGTAAAAGCCGTGGGCACAGTCTACTGTGATGGTGGTATTCGCGGCACCGCAAGCCATATTGCACTGCCGGAAAAATTTGAAAATAAACAGTCGATTATTCTCACCGCCGCCCATGTGCTCTACAATAAACAGACCGCAAACCCCTTTAAAGACTGTTATTACCAACCGCAAAACAAACGCCTGAGCAATATCGCCTTTGAAAAAATATCGGCGCACAGCTACTCGACAACCTCTAAAAATAAAATTGCTCAGGCTGAAAAAGATATTGTTTTTATTCAACTAAAACACCCGGCCTATCAACCCGCATTAAAATTATCAGAAGCAAAAACAACTCAATCGGATAATTTGTTATTGATTGGTTTTAATGTGGATCAGGAAAAAATGCTTTTATCCAACCGCTGCCAACGGCGTTATTCCGATGCATTGCATAATGAAAAACTTCTACTGCATAACTGTCCATCGCAAGGGGGCGACTCTGGCGCCCCTATTATCAACAGGGACAGCGGGGAGATTATTGCTGTGCACGGCGGAAAATTAAATTTTCAACCCAGCGGGAAAACAGCTGACTTGGTGGAATGGATTAATCAGGGAAGGCGCATTGATTCTCAGACTATCCAATATTTAAACGATTTTATTCCGCAAATCTAAGATCTGAAAACCGTAAAGCTTTAACCCTTGAATATCCATATATGATGAACCGACCACCTACGCGACTTTTTCAATCCCGCCGCTCTCAATCTTGTTAATGGGCTGTTTCTGCGCCGGCTTTTTAATAACAACGGATCCCGCCAACTTATCGTGCCAGCCCTGCTTGCGCCGATCGAAAGCAATCCAAAAAAAGCCCATAAAGAATATTATTGTGGAGAGGATATAGCCGAGGTACCTACCAATAGCCTGCCAAACGGTTAAGGCCGACATAGTTTTAGCATTGACAACCCGCAGTCCCAACAGCATTTTTCCGGGGGTTCCCAAAAAACGCACCCAAAACCAGACAGTTACTATTACAGGTGCTATATAACCTAGAAACAGATCCCAGAAACCGAGAAAACCGGCCCCACCGGTCCAGTAGCCCCGAACCCCGTACATCAGCGTTAGGGGCACAGAAATAAATATTGTAAGCAGAATGGTATCGATTGACGCGGCCAATAAACGAATCCAAAAGCCCGCGTACTCTATCTGCTCTTCTATCTGCTCCATCACTGCGCCCTCGGCCATCATAAATCGATCGGAATCTACAACGCTAAGAATAAACCACAAAGCGCAGTTCAGCAAAGAGGCATTTATACCGAGTTATTTCTGTGCAACTGCGGATTTTGGTCTATTTTAAAGTAGGGCAAAAGATCATTCGTGCTGGGTGCTCATTTCATATCTGAATAGGGGTTTTGTAAATTAAACTCAATATCCCGAGCAAAACTGGGAACGCTGATACCCTGCTCGGTAATAACCACTTTATCCTCATCCACCAACTCTTCGCCAAATCGATAAATAACATCTAGCTCAGCCCTATCGGCACGATCGGCGTAGCGCTCCGCTTCAGCCCTAGTCACTGCGCGTTTAGCTCGATAGGCATCTAGCTGTTGTTCTGCATAGCGGGCAGTCAGCATGATTTCAACCTGTTGCGGCGCTAGCAGTACAGCGGTGGCATTGTTGCCGCCAAAGCCCTTTGAATTAATAAAGGCAACCTGCATTTTATTGTCGCTGACATCCATATCTTGAAGCGGGAACAATGTGCGCTGCTGATTTACATCCTCGGCAATTTCGGTAATCGTTTTAATACCGGGAATAATTTGGTATTTAAAGGTTCCCATGGCTGACATCAGCTGATCGCCACTGGCCGCAGAAATAGTATGCCCAACGTAAGACTTTACCGCGGTAACTGGCCAGTCCCGTATATCGAAGGCATCGGCAACTCGGTTGATCAACTCCGATTCCGTAGTGCGATTGGCCGGCGTACTGGAACCGTGGGCATGCACAAAGCTGTGTTTCTGCACAGTCTGTTTGCCCACTATGTTAATGGCTGCGGCCACCGCCTTGGAAAAGGATATGGTATTGCCAATCCCCGGCGCAGAAATAGATTTCTTAACGCCATCAGCATTGATAAATACCTCCGGTACCGCAGCCTGAATATCTGCTCCCAGCTCAACCGCAAGTGCATCATCCATTAACACCAGATACTGCGTTGCCTCAGCTAGCGTAAACCCACAGTTATGGCCAAAGGGGCGACTGGCCCGACGCCAGTCCGGGGTATCCGTAGCATCTAGCTTACAGAGGCTTGCATCGCTTCCCAGTGCGCTCATATTTGAGAACCCTTCAGAAACCTCCGGCATTACAACCGCTTCGGCATTGCCGACAATCGCCACCCGGCGCGCACCACTGCGAATATCGCGCACCGCCGCCTGTAGGCAATACAGGAAGGTGGCGCAGGCACCGGTGATGGCTTCGGTATGGCCGACACTGCCCAACACATAGGCATTAATAAAGTCCGCGGGCATTGAATTTAAGCCCATGGGAACCTGTTTTGCCGTGGTGCGCCCACCTTTCAATCGCGCTTGCAATAGGCCACCAAAACCTTCGTCACTCATCTGACTAAAACCGCTGGAGGAGTAAACGCCGATTTGATCCGGGTTAACCGCATCGGCAATCTTTTGCCAGGGAATACCCACCGAATGCAATGCGTCGCTGGCACCGATCAGTGCCATTTGCAAAGTGCGCGGGTGAAACCTTGCATTGTAATGATCGGCGGGATTGAAACCATCTGGCAGCTCCCCTGCCGCTTTGGCCGCCAATTCATAATCGGAGTTGACCAAAAAATCACTGTCTGCTGTTAACCTAACCTCAACCGTTCCATTATCTAAGTCTGTCAGCTGCCAGTGCTCGGGGAGGTGACTTGGCAAATCGCGTTTGGCAATGGTAAATACCGGCTGAGAACCCTGCTCAGCATTTAAGTTAATCTTTTTATTGCCCGACACCGCGCTGGGATCAAAGGAGGTTATTTTTCTGACCAGTGTTCCGCTTAAAACTGTTGCGCGAAATTGTTCGTCGACCTGAGCTGCACTGAGAATCTGTGCATCGGCAGTCATAAAGTCTTGATCATGTTTTTTAACCAGTGCCATCAGGCAGGCCAAACTCACTATGGTCGCCTGCTGTTGCGATGGCGAGAGGGACTCTAGAATCATGCGCCGAAAGGCCTGATGCGATGAACTGCGTCCAGCCGCATTGTATCCGCCGAAGCCAACGATGAGTGGCAGTGAAACAGCCATGTGCATTCCTCTCCAAAAGCATTCAATTTAAGGAAAGTGTAGAAGTATTGCGGCGACTTTTATTCGGTTTTTTGGCCATATTAATTAATAATTAAGACTTTTATGCTATATTTGCTACTGGGGTGTGTGTTTATGGGATATCTGGGCTAACTATGGTTGTTAATCTAAATGGTTTTTAATCTAACACTGTTGCTCTGTGACAATATGCTGGTCTCCAGCAGCACCTTGGCTGCGGAGATTTTCAATTTTGCTCAGGCCGCCGCTCGCGCAAACCGCGACAGGTCAAAAGGGGTCAAAATCCGCTGGGTCACCCCCGACGGTTTAGCGGTGAAAACCTCAGCTGGATTCGAATTACAACCCACCCATTCTCTGGATGACCTATTTGTTAGCGATCTAGTGCATATTCCCGCACTGTGGCGCAACCCACAGCCAGCTGTGGAAAAATATCAGGCATATATCCCCTGGCTTCAGGAACAGCATCGACAAAACTGTAACTTCACTGCGGTGGGTACTGGGGTCTGTTTTCTTGCCGAGGCAGGCCTGCTCGACGATAAACCAGCAACCACCCACTGGCATTATTTTGATCAACTGCAACGCCGTTATCCCAGAGTCCAACTGGAGCGACAACAGTTCACCACAACCGCGGGAAATATCTATTGTGCCGCCAGTGTAAACGCCATGGCGGAGTTGATTGTGTATCAGGTAGAGCGAATCTTTGGGCGCATTATAGCGCGTCAGGCGCAACGCAATTTCTTTCACGAAATTCGCAATATTTCAGAATCGGTGAGTATTGACGAGGATAGGGACAAAAAGCATGCTGACGAAGCAATCGCTCAGGCTCAGATTTGGATGCAAGACAATCTCGGGAAAGCCCTTAACGTTCCCAATTTAGCAATCCAGTTCGGAATGACAACAAGAACCTTTAACCGGCGCTTTAAAGCAGCGGTAGGACAGACCCCTGTGGACTATTTGACCCACATTCGCATGACCTTTGCCTGCGATCTACTTAAGAATACAGATTTATCTATATTAGAGGTGGGCAGCTATAGCGGATTTAAGGAAGCAACTTGGTTTTCATCAAGGTTTAAACAGTGGTCCGGCAATACACCCAAGGCGTATCGCCAGACCGTCAGAGCTAAGCTTTTCGGTTAGGCTGAAATAACTCGGACCCGCATAACTCCATCAACCCGCTGTATTTTTTGAATAATTTGATCCGTTAAATCGCCCTCAACATCAATGATATTGTAGGCCACTTCATTGCGGCTCTTGTTCACCATATCTACAACATTGAGCTCAAAATCTGCAAGGATCGACAATACGCTACCCAGTACTTTGGGTACATTGCTATTGGCAAAGGTTAGCCTAGTGCCACCATTTCGGGACATTTTAGTGGGAGGAAAATTAACCGAGTTATGGATATTGCCATTCTCAATAAAATCCATCAGTTGGTTGGCCGCCATTACCGCGCAGTTCTCTTCGGCTTCAGCGGTACTGGCACCAATATGCGGCATTAACAACACATCTTTGCGCCCCAACAGCTCGGGAGCGGGGAAATCGCTGATATACCCAGCGATAGTGCCATTATCCAAGGCTGTCACCATATCCTCGGAACTGACTATTTCTTCTCGGGCAAAGTTAATAATTTTTGCGGTACTTTTCATCACACCCAGAGTGTCGCTGTTGATCAGATGCTTGGTTGCGGGAATTGCTGGGACATGCAATGTGACAAAGTCAGCTTTGGCCAACAGCGCCTCTAAACTATCCATACGCCCAACACGACTGGAGAGTTGCCACGCCGCCTCGACAGAAATAGCCGGATCGTAACCTATCACGTCCATCCCCAAATCCAAGGCCAGATTAGCGATAATAGATCCAATGGCTCCCAGACCAATAACGCCCAAGGTTTTACCCGTAATCTCTGCGCCGGCAAAGCGTTTCTTTTCTTTTTCCAGCAACTTGCCCATCTCAGCTGAATCATCCATATGATCCAGTTGCTGAACATAATTCATACCGCCATAGATATCCCGAGATCCCAACAGCAGGCCCGCGACTATTAACTCCTTGACCGCATTGGCGTTGGCACCGGGGGTGTTAAATACCACAACACCTCGGTCGGTATAGTCAGCAACGGGAATATTATTCACCCCCGCCCCTGCTCTGGCCACAGCTACAAGGCTCTCCGGCACCTGCTCCTCATGCAATTTCTGACTGCGCAAAATAAAACCCTGAGGATCAGTTATATCGCCGCCAACCTGATATTTATCCGCGGGAAAGCGATTTAGGCCCTTTGCGGAAATGGCGTTATAGGTACGAATCTTATGCATATTTAATATCTCTATTAGTGCTTGTATTTTATTGAACAACTTGCCCGTAGGCCCAATCCAGCCAGGGCAACAGTGCTTCCAGATCGGCCTGCTCCACGGTGGCGCCACACCAAATACGCAACCCCGCAGGCGCATCTCTGTAAGCGCCTATATCATAGGCAACGGCTTCTCCATCTAACAGTGCAACCATTTGCTTAACCTGATCGGCATCTAAGCTGAGACTTAGGCAAACGCTGGTATTAGAAATTTGATCTGGCTGTTGAGCTAGGAAATCGATCCAAGGCCGCGACTCAACAAAACCTTTAAGTACCGTCAAATTGGCTTCGGACCTTGCGATGGCAGCGGGCAGGCCGCCAATGGAGCGCACCCAATCCAGTGCATCCAGATAATCTGCGACACAGAGCATTGAGGGCGTATTGATGGTTGCGCCGCGGAATATACCTTCGATCAGCTTTCCGCCTTTGGTAAGACGGAAGATTTTCGGCAATGGCCAAGGCGGGGTATAGCTCTCAAGCCGCTCCACCGCACGCGGGCTTAAAATCAACATACCGTGAGCCCCTTCACCACCGAGCACTTTCTGCCAACTGTAGGTGACAACATCCAGTTTTTCCCAAGGCATCTGCATGGCAAAAACTGCCGATGTGGCATCACAGATTGTCAGGCCGCTTCTGCGCTCGTTAATCCAATCTGCATTGGCTACTCTTACCCCTGAGGTTGTACCGTTCCAAGTGAAAACGCAGTCGTGTTCAGGATTGGCCTGACTCATATCCGGCAGGGCGCCATAGTCTGCGGTGTAGCTGTGCAAATCTTGCAGTTTTAATTGCTTGAGGGCATCTGTAAGCCAGCCTTTACCAAAGGATTCCCAAGCAAAGATATCCACGGGACGCGCACCCAGTAGCGACCACATAATCATTTCCATAGCGCCTGTATCAGATGCTGGTACCACGCCGACGCGATAACCCTCGGGCAGCCCCAGAATCTCCGCGGTCTCTTGACAGACACGACCCAGCGCCTGTTTTCCCAACGCAGAGCGGTGAGAGCGCCCCAATGTGTCGATTTGCAAGGCGTCCAGACTATAACCCGGCCTTTTAGAACAGGGTCCGGAGGAAAAATTGGGGTTATTTGGTTTAATCGCTGGTTTCATAAAATATGCTAGTACCTTTCGAGTGGCAAATTAAAAAGGGCGCAAATAGTACCCATAGGTTGTTTAGATATAAAGATATTTCAGCACGAAAGCCTTTTTACTCGCACAGTGCCTACAGTGTTGCCATTTGGACGCGGCTAATTTCAATCCCCTGATCACTCGGTGACCTGCGCGCGCTCTTTCTGTATCAGAAAGTCCACTACGCTCAGCACCCCAGAAAAACCGCCTGCTTTACGGGTACTGACACGGTATTTGCCGTTGACTATTATTTCCGGGGTTCCCTGAACACGGTAACTGCGGATTCTTGCCTTGGCCTGATTGACCATACTGGTCATGCCAAAGGAATTGTAGGTCTGCGAGAATTTTTCCCTATCAATGCCCTCAGCCACAAAGATGCCCGCAAAATCCTGTTCATCTTTAAGCGACTTTTTCTCTAAGTGGATAGCCTCAAATAGCGGCGTATGTACCTGATCCAGAACCTTTAACAGCGCCGCCGTATAGTAGGCTCGAGCGGAGGGCTCTAGTGCTGGCGCCCAAACTGCAGGTGTGCGCTGAAAATCCACGTCCTCAGGCAGCTTCTCTACCCAGGAATGCAACACAGATTCAAAGCTGTAGCAATGACTACAGGTATAGGAGAACACTTCATTGACTTCAATTTTTTTCGGGTCGGCAGTTCTTACCGGTTGCGGAAGAATTTCATAATGTACGCCCGCTTTATACTTTTCGTCCTCGGCCTGACACATTGCTATCGGCAACAGTGCAACCAGAAAAATAACTCGTTTAATCCATAACATTATCAGTCCTCCTAGTAGACTAAGCCAACGGTTAAGCCGGCTCAATTCAGCCCCGAAATATAGTTGGCCAGTGCTTTAATTTCTTTGTCGCTCAATGCCTCTGCAACGCCCTGCATAATTGTTGCGTTGGTGCCAGAATCGCGCTCACCTCTGCGATAGGCCAGCAATTGCTTTTCTGTGTATTCGGCGTGCTGGCCTCCCAAGGCGGGATATCCAGCGGGGTTGTTGCCAGCTCCAGAAGGCGAGTGGCACGCGATACAGGCGGCAACACCGGTTTTTAGGTTGCCGGCACGGTACAGGTTCTCACCCTGCTTTGAGTCAGTCTTTTTGGCACCGGATAGCTGTCGTTTTTGGCTATCATAGTAAGCGGCTATATCTTGTAGATCCTGATCTGACAAAGAGTCCAATAAACCGGTCATTTCCACAATCGCGCGCTCGCCAGCCTTGATATGGCGCAACTGGGCGATCAAATACTTTTCACCAAGACCCGCCAGTCTCGGAAATAAAGCAATCGCACTGTTACCATCACTGCCATGACAACCAACACAACTTGCTGTCTTGACCTTACCTGCCGCGGCATCGCCGTCAGCCCAAGCTGCCGCCGCCAAAAACGCTACTGCTAGACCGTAAATAAAAAAGATTTTTTTCATGGTTAATCCAACTCTCACAATCCGTTAGAATAGCCGAACGTAGAGTTATACGCGCGAACTATAAGAGCTTTAGTCTATTAAGCTAAAGCGCGCGCATTATATACCAATAAGCTCTGTTTCTTAAGCCAAATTATGATGTCTTTTTATGGAAACAAATACAGTCAATTTTCAAAGCGTTACCTTTTTAATCAGCGCGCCGACTTTGCAGCAATGTCCTGACGACATTGGCTGCGAAGTGGCCTTTGCCGGGCGCTCCAATGCTGGTAAATCCAGCGCTATTAACAGCTTGACTCGCAATCGAGGTCTGGCGCGAACCAGCAAAACTCCAGGTCGCACCCAACTGATTAATCACTTTGAGATCGAACCGGGTAAACGACTGGTTGATCTGCCCGGTTATGGCTACGCCAAAGTGCCCAAAGCCATCAAGGCTAAATGGGATCGTCACTTGGCCGAGTATCTGCAAATGCGCCGCAGTCTTGCTGGGCTGGTGCTGTTAATGGATATTCGCCATCCCCTTCAAGACTACGATCAACAGATGCTAAATTGGGCAGCTCAGGCAGGGCTACCAGTACATATTCTACTGACCAAAGCGGATAAACTGAAACGTGGACCAGCGAAAAATGCCCTGCTCGGCGTTGATAAGGTGCTGCGCGATATGGATCCCGGTTATACGCTATTAACTGTGCAGATTTTTTCATCCTTAAAAAAAATCGGGCTTGAAGAGCTTGAGAACCAACTGAGTACCTGGCTATGTCAGAACCCCCTATCGTCTTCCGATAACGGATCCCAGCCGATTTAGTGGAGCGGCTGACCACAGCTACATGACCATGCAAAAAAAAGCCCCGATCCGACAATCAGACCAGGGCTTTGTTCTACTACTACACACTACTTTGGAGAGTTTACACTTCTTATTCTCTTAGGGGGAGAATATGCAATCATTGTTTGCGAAGATTTAGACAGCGTTTTTGGATTAAGTTCACTTTTTTTTAAAAATCAGATTTTTTTTATTTTTTTGGCTAGGTCAACTCGGATTTTTATAAAAAACTCGAGCTAATGAGCCTGATCCCAGTTATCTCCAACACCCACATCAACCACCAATGGCACTTGCAGACTTGCGGCACTTTCCATACGTTCAGTCACGCCCACCACGACCTCGTCCAATTCCTGTTCTGGGACCTCGAGAACCAGCTCGTCATGTACCTGCATAATCATGCGACTGTCCAATTGATTGGCCTGTAACCAATTATCGATACTGATCATAGCCAACTTAATAATATCTGCGGCAGTCCCCTGCATAGGTGCATTAATAGCTGTGCGCTCAGCGGCCTGTCGGCGCATACCATTTCTGCTATTAATTTCCGGCAGGTACAGTCTGCGACCAAAATAGGTCTCCACATAGCCTTTTTCTGCAGCGCTGTGACGGATACTGTTCATATACTGCTGCACGCCCGGGTAGCGCTCGAAATAAAGGTCAATATAGTCAGCGGCCTGTTTGCGGCCAATATTTAATTGGCGCGCCAATCCAAACGCCGACATACCGTAAATAAGCCCGAAATTGATTGCCTTGGCGCTGCGCCGCTGATCCGTTGTGACATTTTCTAGCCCTACACCAAATACCTCAGCAGCGGTTGCGCTGTGGATATCCCGCCCCAGTGCAAAGGCATTTAATAGGCTCTTATCGGCAGACAGATGCGCCATAATACGCAGTTCTATTTGCGAGTAATCCGCCGCCACTAGTCGGTGCCCCGGCGCGGCGATAAACGCCTGGCGCACACGGCGTCCCTCTGCAGTTCGCACCGGAATATTTTGCAGGTTAGGATTCGAGGAGGAGAGTCTGCCAGTGGCTGTTCCCGCCTGATGGTAGGAGGTGTGAATTCTCTTGGTGGCAGCATTAATCATAATGGGCAGCTTGTCGGTATAGGTAGATTTTAACTTGGCCAACCCGCGGTGCTCCAAGAGCACCTTTGGCAGTGGATAGTCCAGCGCCAACTCCTGAAGCACTTCCTCTTTGGTGGAGGGGGCCCCTTTAGCAGTCTTCTTAAGTACCGGTATTTGCAACTTTTCAAATAGGATTTCCGCCAGCTGTTTTGGCGAGGCTAAGTTAAATTGTTGTCCGGCCAGATCCCAGGCTCGAGTCTCCAGTTCCGCGAGCCGTTCAGCAAGCTCCTGACTCTGTTGAAATAACAGGGTGTCATCGACCAGAGCCCCAGTGCGTTCAATCCGCGACAACACAGAGATCAAAGGCAGTTCTATATCCTCAAAAACCTGCTGCAAGCTCGACTCAGCAACAACACGGGGCCACAGGGTCTTGTGCAGGCGCCATGTAATATCTGCATCTTCGGCGGCATAGGGGCCCGCCTGCTCCAAGGCCACCTGATTAAAGGTAAGCTGAGAGGCTCCGCTGCCGGTAACATCGGAGAAGCTGATGGTTTTACAATCCAGATAATGCTGAGCAAGGCTGTCCATATCATGCCTGGTGGCAACGCTGTTGAGCACGTAGGATTCAAGCATGGTATCAAAGGCAATGCCCTTTAATTCTATCCCATGTTGCGCCAGCACACTCATATCATATTTTAAATTTTGACCCACCTTTTTGACGCTTGGGTCTTCTAGAAGCGGCTTAAGTGCACTGAGCACAGCGTCTCTCGATAACTGCTCTGGAGCACCCAGATAGTCGTGAGCAAAGGGAATATAGGCGGCGCGCGCCGCCTCAACGGCCACAGAGACCCCCACCAGATCCGCCACCATATAATCAAGGCTGGTGGTCTCGGTGTCTACAGCGATCAGCGGGCTGTTTTGCAATTGCTCCAGCCACGCCGCAAATTGTTCAGCCGTTAGCAGCGTCTCATAATCAACCGAGATCTCTGTGCTGGGAGCAGGCGCATCGGCAACCGCAGTTTGGGAAGAGAGTAAATCTGTGATTGGCGCGCTGCGCTGATCGGCAAGCTCATTAACCCAAGTTTTAAATTCCAGCTCTTTAAAGAGGCTCAGCAAACCGTCGGTATCAGGCGGTTGATTGTGCAGCTCATCAACGGCTAGCTCCATTGCCACATCGGTCTTAATGGTGGCCAGCGTATAGGACAGATAGGCTAATTCCCTATGCTCCTCAAGTTTCCCCGCCATGGTTTTGGCGCCGCGAAATGTCAATCCTGCAACCTTATCGAGGCGCTCATAAATACTATCTAAGCCGCCTAAGCCCTGTAGCAGACCCAGCGCCGTCTTCTCTCCAACCCCCGGAACTCCAGGGATATTGTCCGATTTGTCGCCCAACAGTGCCAAATAATCGATAATCAGCTCGGGGGGTATACCAAACTTAGCGATCACCCCTTCCTTGTCCAAATGGGTATTGGTCATAGTATTTACCAAACTGATATGCTGATTAACCAACTGCGCTATATCTTTATCGCCCGTGGAAATAATCACTGGCTGTTGCTGTTCGGTGGCCTGTACCGCCAATGTACCTATAACATCATCCGCCTCCACAGCCTCAATACTCAGTAAAGGCATACCCATAGCTCTGATAATATTATGAATAGGCTCAATCTGTTGTCGCAATTCATCGGGCATGGGGGGCCGGTTGGCCTTGTATTCACTGTAAATATCATCGCGAAAGGTCTTGCCTTTGGCATCGAAGATCACCACAGTGGTACTATCCGGATAGTCCTTTTGCAGGCGCCGCAGCATATTGATAACACCTTTGACGGCTCCAGTGGGCATGCCTTTGCTATTGGTTAAAGGAGGCAGTGCATGGAACGCCCGGTACAGGTAGGAAGAGCCATCAACAAGGATTAGGGGTGTTTTATCAGTCATATTAGTCGGGCTTTTTAAAAATGGTTGCCAAGAATTAAAGGATACATTATTTACTCAAAACAGGCTTTAAATTGCTCGGCAATACCCCGTATATATTTTTCATAAGTCATTTCATCCATCTGCTGATCCGACGCTTGCAAATCAAGATACTTCAGAGGCAGGGCTAAATCCTGCGCAATTGCCAATGCATCTTTATTGCCATGCTGGGGCTCAACAAACACACAGTGAACGCCCAGCTGTTTAGCTTTGACGCGCAAATCATACTGGGTTCTGGCACCGCGCTTTTCACCCATACTATCGCGGATGGCCAATGCAGGTTTTAGCTTAAATTCACTGACAAAATACCCCAGTCCATCATGGTGGGATAGGTAACTGAGTTCTTTTACCGGTGCCAATATGGCATTGACAGCGGCTCTCTGCCGCCGGTTAAATATTTCCCGCGGCGCCAGACCAAGGCGCTTTTGAAGCGCCTTGGCAATACGGTTGGCGGTGGTTGGGGATAGCCATATATGGGGGTCGACAGCATAGCTGCCGTGGTGGTGCTTATCTAATAAGGGCTGTAGATGGTCCAAATCCAACCATTCAATGGCGGTAACCAATTTAGTTTTCGGTAATGATTGCAGCTGTTTTGCGGCTCTTACCTCAAAATTAGGGCCCACCCACAGCACCAAATCGGCTGCAGCTACTTTTTTTACATCAGATATAGTCATTACCGCATTGTGAGGTGACTGTGCCGACGGCATTATATAGTTGACCACCGCCCTGTCCTGCAGTGCCGACTTGGCGATAATGGCAAGCGGCTTTGTAGTAGTCACAATCAGCGGTTTGGCGTTGTTATCGCCATAGGCCGGGGAAACCGCCAAAAATAATAGCAGCGTCCAGCGCAGGCTAAATGTAATGTTATAATGTATCATTCTTTAAATTTCATCCCTTTTCATCCGCCATAAAAACTTTTAATTGCAATATTCACCCCAAATAGATACGATATATTATAACATAACAACTATTTGTTTGGGTATTCTATGCTCACCAATGCTCGTTTAGTGCATCAACCCCATGATCATGTGCGCTGTATCAATGCAGCAATCGCACAAGCTTATGAGTTGTGCGCAAATCTGCAAGTGCGTATGACGCCCACCAGAGAGGCTATCTTAAGGCTACTTTGGCAGAGCCATCAACCTCTGGGGGCCTATCAGCTACAAGAGCAGCTGGCCAAGGTAACTAACAAGCGTATTGCGCCCCCCACCATCTACCGAGCTATTGAATTTCTGCTGGAACTGGGGCTTGTACACCGAATTCCGTCATTAAATGCCTTTTTTGGCTGCCCGTTCCCCAATAGCGAGCACAGCAATATTTTTATGATCTGCGACCAGTGTAAAAGTGTAGCTGAAGTGGCTGATAAGCAGATTAATAAATTATTGGAAACCCTCAGCCATAAGGCTAACTTTAAACTGCAGACTCGAACCATTGAATTATTTGGGCTGTGCCCCAACTGTGAGCTCGGAGAGGCCGATGAATAAACCGCTTATCAGCCTGAAATCCGTCAGTAAATCATTTGCCGGTCAGGCAGTGTTACAAAATATCTCTATGTCCATCAGCAGGGGGGATATCACCACCATTATCGGGCCCAATGGCGCCGGCAAATCCTCCTTGGTACGGATTATTCTCGGGCTTATTGAGCCAGATTCTGGAAAGCTAGAGAGCTCTGCAGAGCTTAGAATCGGTTATATGCCGCAGAAACTCCATATAGACCCAACCCTACCTATTTCGACCTGTAGATTTCTACAGCTGGCCAATACCTCCCACCAAGCCTGCCATAGGGCACTGGATTTAGTGGGTATACCAAAGCTTAAGAACAGCCCTTTCCACAAGCTTTCCGGCGGGGAAATGCAGAGAGCACTGTTGGCCAGAGCCATTTTGCGGGAACCCAACCTTCTGGTTTTGGATGAGCCAGTTCAGGGCGTTGACCTAAACGGTCAAAACCAGCTCTACAACCTAATTGGAGAGATCAGTAAAAGCCTCAACTGCGCGGTTATTATGGTATCCCATGATCTTCATTTGGTGATGTCGGCGACCGATCATGTGATCTGCCTAAACCACCATATTTGCTGTCAGGGGAGGCCGGAGCAGGTGACTCAAGATCCCGCATACCTAGATATTTTCGGCAAAACTTCTATCTACAACCATCGCCATGACCATCAGCACAGCCTTCAGGGTGAAGTTTTAGATGCGCAGGGCAAGCATCGTCACGGAGAGGGCTGTCAACATGACTGATTTTCTTCTCTACGCCCTGTTGGCAGGGCTGGGTGTAGCGGCAGTGGCAGGGCCTTTGGGCTGTTTTGTGGTGTGGCGACGCATGGCCTATTTTGGTGACACGCTGGCCCACAGCGCGCTC
>Ga0208881_1000386_pt1 | contig 15548 bp, 11 predicted proteins | sample Knorr_S23_td_AAI_FD_185610 | JGI IMG/M metagenome (GOLD analysis project Ga0208881, IMG submission 185610) | Marine microbial communities from Southern Atlantic Ocean transect - Knorr_S23_td_AAIW_ad_876m_LV_B (SPAdes) (version 2) | ecosystem: Environmental > Aquatic > Marine > Oceanic | place... | reverse complement strand
TGTCGGATTTCAAGCACATGAACTGGCACCTCAACAAACTTTGAATTGGATTGATCCAGATAAAGAATCATGCTTGGTAATCTTATCTGGCAAGGCTGACATTAGAGTAGATAAGCAGACTTTTCATAGTCTTGGCGATAGGATGAGTGTATTTGAAGATAAAAAACCGCATGCAGTATATGCGCCCAATAACAGTCGAATATCCATCAAAGCGATAACCAAACTCGAGCTGGCAATAGCAACTGCCCCTGGTTTTGGAAATTATCCTGCCAGATGCATTAAGCCTGAAGAAATGACCAATGAGGTTCGAGGAGAGGGTAGCAATACAAGATCTATTTGCAACATATTGCCGGAACAAGACAAAGCTGATAGTTTGTTGGTTGTCGAAGTCAAAACTCCGGCTGGAAACTGGTCAAGTTACCCGCCCCATAAACATGACTCTGACAATCTTCCAGTTGAATCCTATTTAGAGGAAACCTATTATCATCGAATAAACCCACCACAAGGTTTTGTTTTTCAGCGTGTATATACCGACGATTTAGCAATTGACGAGACTATGGCGGTGGAAGATAAATGCGTTGTTCTGGTGCCACGCGGTTATCATCCCGTTGGCGTTCCCTATGGATACGATTCTTACTATTTGAATGTAATGGCAGGACCAAAACGTCGATGGATTTTTAAGAACCATCCAGATCACCAGTGGATGTTGGATAAAGCATGAAAAAACTGGATATTATTTGTCTAGGACGTGCGGCAGTAGATTTATACGGACAACAAATTGGATCTACCTTAGAAGACACGGGTAGTTTTGCAAAATATCTTGGCGGCTCATCCGCAAATATTGCTTACGGTTGTTCCAAACTTGGACTCAAGTCCGCAATGCTCACCCGAGTTGGCGATGAACATATGGGTCGTTTTGTGCGCAATGAGTTGGCAAGCGTTGGGGTAGACGTTTCCCATGTTGTCACAGATAAAGAACGATTAACTGGTTTAGTTATCCTAGGCATACAAGACAGAGAAACCTTTCCACTTATCTTTTACCGGAAGGACTGTGCAGATATGGCAGTGGACATAAAAGACTTTACAGCTGAATTCATTGCTAGCAGTAAAGCACTGTTAATTACGGGAACACATTTTTCTTCTGCCAACACATATGGCACCAGCATGAAAGCTATTGAGTATGCCAAAGCAGCAAACACCAAAGTAATTGTAGACATCGATTATCGACCTGTGTTGTGGGGTTTAACTGGATTAGGCGATGGTGAATCTCGTTTTGTCCCAAGTGACGATGTAAGTCAACACATACAAACAATACTACCCCATTGCGATGTTATTGTCGGCACCGAAGAGGAGATTCATATTGCTGGTGGCAGTGAAGATACGATTACCGCTTTAAGGCAAATTCGAAAACTAAGCAGCGCCATCATTGTATTAAAACTTGGTCCATTGGGATGCACAGTAATTGCCAGTGATATTCCAGACAGTTCAGCTAGCTTTATGGTTATAAAAGGCAATCAAGTCGAAATACTAAACGTGCTTGGCGCCGGTGATGCCTTCATGTCTGGATTTTTGCGTGGCTATTTAAGAGATGAGAGTCTAGAAAAAAGTGCCACTTATGCTAATGCCTCAGGCGCACTAGTAGTTTCTCGGCATGGTTGCGCTCCAGCGATTCCAAGCGAAAAGGAGTTGTTTTACTATTTGGATAATGCACACAACATTCCAAACCCAAGCCAAGATGAAGCCCTCAATCACCTTCACAGAGTTAGCTTGAGAAGTACTACAAAATCCGAAATTTTTGGATTCGCGTTTGATCATCGCAAGCAACTCTATGATTTAGCGATTGAGTGCGGGGAAGATCCAGATCAAATAGCCAAACTAAAAAAACTATTTTTGAGTTCAATAGAAAACACTATTAAAGAAATCAATATTTCAGAAGGAAATGTTGGCGTATTAATCGATGATACTTATGGTGAAGAAGCGCTCCACTCTATTGCTGAGAAACCATGGTGGATTGGAAGACCAGTTGAACTTCCTGGCTCACGTCCTCTAGAGTTCGAAGGCGCTTTATCAATTGGATCGAAACTACAGTCCTGGCCATTAACACATGTTGTAAAGTGCTTGTTGTTTTATCATCCAGACGACCCTATGGAATTGAAGCTTAAGCAAGAACAGCAACTGAAGGAGCTGTATTCTGCTTGCGTTCAAAGCGGGCATCAATTGTTATTAGAAGTCATCCCGCCTGCAGAATCTGAAGAGGATACCTCTACAATACCGCAAATACTAGAGAGGTTTTATCATCTCGGCATTAAACCTGACTGGTGGAAATTACCAGCACTTCAAGACAAGTCTTGGCAACTGGCAAGTGATATCATATTGAGCCATGACCCACACTGCCAAGGTGTATTATTATTAGGGCTGTCTGCATCTATCGGGGCTGTGAAAGAATCTTTTGCTGGCGCTGCAAAATACGATATTTGTAAAGGTTTTACAGTTGGCAGGACAATTTTTTATGAACCAGCGAAACAGTGGATGCAACACAAGATAAGTGACCAAGAGTTGGTTGACTCTGTGGCCGGTAATTACATCGAATTAATTAAAGCTTGGAAAAAATACAGAGAGGAAATTAGCAAATGAAAACAATTAGACTCACAATGGCGCAGGCCGTAGTTAAATATTTATCAGCACAACATATCAAAATTGATGATGAGGTTCAGCCCATATTTGCTGGGGTTTTTGCAATCTTTGGACATGGCAATGTGGCCGGTATGGGACAGGCATTAGAAGAGCAGAAAAAGCATTTGCCTACATTCCGTGCGCACAGTGAACAAGGAATGGTTCATGCAGCTATAGCTTATGCCAAGGCCAACAAACGCCAAAGAATGATGGCTTGCACCAGCTCAATTGGTCCTGGCGCTACCAATATGATCACTTCCGCAGCACTGGCCCATGTTAACAGACTGCCAGTTTTATTATTGCCGGGTGATTTTTTTGCCAGCCGAACTCCAGACCCTGTGCTTCAACAATTAGAGGATTTTTCAGATCCTACAATTAGTGTCAATGATTGCTTTAAGCCAGTGAGTCGATATTTTGATCGAATTATGAGGCCCGAGCAAATTATTAATAGTTTGCCTGTTGCAATGCAAACTCTATTGGATCCAGAAAACTGTGGTCCAGTAACCTTATCTCTGCCTCAGGATGTTCAAGCAGAGGCGTTTGACTATCCAGAAGATTTTTTTATAAAGCGTACTCATTCTATTCGACAGATAGATCTCGATGATATGGAGTTAGCTCGCGCAGTTGAAACCTTGTTACAATCTAAAAAACCTTTCATTGTTGCTGGCGGCGGTGTGCATTATGCAAAGGCGTGTGAGACATTGCAAAAATTTGCAGAAAAATATCAAATTCCAGTAGCAGAAACATCAGCAGGTAAAGGTGCCGTGGCATGGGACCATCCTTGCTATGTTGGTGCCATTGGTGTCACAGGATCAAATGCAGCTAATAATATGGCAAAACAAGCTGATACAGTATTGGCTATTGGCACAAGATTAAATGACTTTACTTCTGGCTCTAGAGCGCTATTTGCTAATAAAACACTATTACAGTTAAATGTTGCTCGTTTTGACGCAATAAAACACAATGCATTATCATTGTGGGGTGATGCTAAGCTTGGAATCCAAAAATTAGATAAGCAGCTCTCAACTTGGAAAGCACCTCAAGCTTGGTTGGACTTAGCGCAAAAAGAAATTGCCAAGTGGAATAACTACTATGACCAAATTACCTCCATTAGTAATTCATCAAACTCAGAAAATATTTTGCCCACAGATGCTCAGGTATTGGGTGAAGTAAAACGTCATGGAGCAGCAAGTGATATTATTCTTTGTGCTGCGGGAAGTTTGCCAGGTGAATTGCATAAATTGTGGAGAACAGAACAGGTTGGCGGTTACCACTCTGAATATGGTTTTTCTTGCATGGGTTATGAAATAGCTGGAGGATTAGGTGTAAAAATGGCCATGCCTAATCGTGAAGTGATTGTACTTGTTGGAGACGGCTCATATTTAATGCTGAACTCTGAATTGGCAACCAGTGTTATGCTAGGACATAAGATAATTGTGGTTGTTTTGGATAATCGAGGATTCTCTTGTATTAATCGTCTTCAAAATGCAACTGGCAATCCTTCATTTAATAATTTATTGAAAGATTGTCAAAGTGACGATGATGGTCATCCAGAGGTCAATTTTGCGCAACATGCGAAATCTCTAGGCGCTAACTCTGAAAAAGTTGAAAGTATACAAGAACTAGCATCAGCGCTTAGCCGCGCGCGCTTATCATCAAAATCTTACCTTATAAGTTTAGTTACTGATTCTCATAAAATTAGCCCAGAAGGCGGTTGTTGGTGGGATGTTGCAGTACCGGAAGTATCCTCCAATGCAGATGGTGACAAGATTTATCAAGCATACAAAAAAGCAAAAACAAAACAGCCTTACTAACGATGAAGCAAGAAGTATCAAAACCCTTTGATGAACAAGTCTTTTTTAAAGAATCTGAAATTAACCTTGCTGATTTGATGCAAACCTGTTCTCAGAAAACGCTTAAAGAAGAATACCCCTTAGCTGATTCGGTTGAAAATAATGTCGTAATTTATGATGCAAGAAATATAACCCCTCTTATCGATAACTCAAACCAAGAAAAGAGAGTCAAAACCGAGCTGAATCACATTTTAGAAAAAGGTCCAGGAGTTTTTGCTATTCGTAATCTATATGAAGAGAAAGTAATAGATCAGAGTAACGTTATTTTTGACAAGATTATTAAAAATGAAGCTACTAATAAAAACGATCATTTCGCTTCTGGTAGCAATACAAGGATATGGAACAGCTTTCAAAAGGTTGCCCTCGAAAACTCTGAAGCCTTTATCAGTTATTATGCTAACGACATCCTGAGAGTAGTTGCAGAGTCTTGGTGCGGCCCCAACCCTCAAATGACAGCGCAAGTCAATGTAGTTAAGCCAGGCAGTGAAATGCAAAAGCCCCATCGCGATTACCATTTAGGCTTTCAAGAAAACGAAGCTATTCAAGAGTACCCTATCTCAACTCACCGTATGTCTCAGCACTTAACTTTGCAGGCTGTAATTGCACACAGCGATATGCCACTTGAAAGTGGACCTACTCTACTACTGCCTTATTCGCAACAGTATGAATTGGGATATTTAGCATGGAGAAACAAAGAATTTAAAGGTTTTTTTAGTAAAAATGCAGTTCAAGTTCCAATAAAGAAAGGTGATGGCATATTTTGTAATCCAGCTTTATTTCATGCAGCTGGTTCAAACAGTACAAATAACTTTAATCGAATCGCTAACCTTTTACAAATTTCATCGGCCTTTGGTAAGGCTATGGAGCGTATAGATTACAATAAAATTATAAAGAATATTTACCCAGCTTTACTAGAACATCAAAACAATAACACCCTTTCGAAAAGGCTGGTTGAGAATGTCCTTGTCTGCGCAACAGACGGATATCCCTTCCCAACAAACTTAGATTACGATACAAGTTCGTATTCTAGTCTTCATGGGCTGAGCATGTTTGAAGTAACACAACAAGCACTCCTAGACTCTCTTGATCTAGAAAATTTTAGCTTAAAACTTTCTGAACACCAGCGGATTAGGCTTTCTGATTGATTAATATTAACAATAATTTGGAGGATTGTAATGAGTGTAAAAATTGGTGTTAGCCCGATTTCATGGACTAACGATGACATGCCAGAATTGGGCGGAGATACTACAGTGGAGCATTGCTTGCAAGAAGGTAAACAAGCTGGCTTTAGTGGCTTTGAATTAGGAGGTAAATGGCCTCGAGAAAAATCAATCTTAGAGCCTCTATTCAATAAATATGAAATGGAGGTAGTCTCTAGCTGGTTCTGTGGGAATTTACTAGTAGACAGTCTTGAAGATGAAATAAAAAGAATAACACCTCACATGCAACTTCTGAAAGATCTAGGGACAGAAGTTATCGTCTATTGCGAAATGGATGCTTGTGTTCAGAGTGAAATAACTGTGCCACTTTCACAACGTCCAGTTATTTCTGAAGATCAGTGGCAAGAGTGGACTATCAAACTTAACCAGTTGGCAAAATATACATTATCACATGGTATGCAACTGGCCTACCATCACCATATGGGCACAATAGTTCAAATCGAAGAGGAGGTGGACAAACTAATGGCAATGACAAGTAATGATCTTGGATTGGTATTAGATACGGGCCACTTAATATATGCCGGCTCAGATCCGCTAAGGGTCTATGAAAAGTACAGTGACAGAGTACTCCACATTCATTGCAAAGATGTAAGAAAAACAACGTTAGATGACGCACTAAATACTGATTCAAGCTTTTTAAATGCCGTATTAAGTGGCGTATTTACGGTGCCTGGAGATGGTGATTTTAATTTTCCTGATCTATTCAAACTGGTTAGTGATGCTGACTACAGTGGCTGGATAGTTGTTGAGGCGGAACAAGACCCAGCCAAAGCGCACCCCTTAACATATGTGACAATGGGTTACAAAAATATTCAAAGTTATTGTGAAAAATTTGGAATTGAAATAGAGGAAAGAGAATGAAAACAATTGGTGTAGGTGTTATTGGCACGGCCTTTATGGGTAAAGCTCATTCTATTGCCTATGCTGCTGCAGGCAGTGTGTTTGGAGATGGTCTGCGACCTAGTCTAGAGATGATTTGTGATTACAATCCTGATAGGGCTGAAGTTATGCGAAAGGAGATGGGTTTTGCTCGTGCTACCGGTATTTGGATGGACGTAGTGAACGATCCAAAAGTGCAACTGATTTCTGTTTGTGTACCCAATTCAGTACACAAAGAAATTTCAGTAGCTGCTCTAAAGGTTGGCAAGCATGTCTGGTGTGAAAAACCTATGTCTACCAATTTAGCAGACTCTGAAGCTATGTTTGCAGCAGCACAAGCCAGCAATGCTCAAACTATACTTGGCTATAACTATACTCAAAATCCTGCGGTTCAAAGTGCTAGAAAACTTATTGATGAGGGTGTTATAGGTCGAGTAATCGGCTTTTATGGAAGCTATGATGTCGACAATGAGGCTGATCCAGATAGACCCCATTCTTGGCGAATGAGCCGTGAAGCTTCAGGTACTGGCTCTAATGCCGATGTGATGTGCCATTTAGTTAGCATGGCTCACTATATGACAGGTAGCGAAATAACTCGATTAGTTGGAGATTATGATACAGTTCATAAAGAGCGTTCTGATCCAAAAAATCAAGGGCAAACATTAGTAGTTGACAATGACGATGTTTGTACAGCAATGGCTCATTTTAAGAGTGGAATTAAGGGAACCTTGCGTGTAAGTCGAGTAGCTTGGGGAAGAAAGTGTGGATTGCGTTGGGAAATTCACGGTTCACAAGGCATGATCTGTCACGATCAGGAGCGCCTGAATGAGATCAAGCTTTACACACGTAGTGACGATCCTAGACAGGAAGGTTTTAAAACCATTTTGAGTGGTCCAGCTCAGCCACCATATGACGCTTTTTTACCGAATGCAGGGCATAGCCTCGGCTTTATCGACGTCAAGGTATGTGAACTCAAACACTTGCTGGATGCAATTGAGACAGGTCAGTCAGTCTGGCCAAACTTTGCTGATGGTCTAAAAATCGAAAGAGTGATGGATGCCATAGATCGTTCTGCACTTACTGGTCAGTGGCTTGATGTCTGAAATAAAAGTATCACATCTGCATTACCGAGATAATCGGTTATGGCATGGCTTGGTAGTAGGAAGGGCTGGGCTCGACCTTTATCCTCAGCCTTCAGGAAGTAAAACTCGCGATGCAGACTTATTTGCTAGTGATGTAGGCGGCTCTGGCGCTAATATTGCTGTAGCTATGAGGCGTGCAGGAGGTGAAGTAGGCCTTATCTCGGCATTATCCGACGATCCCGTCGGTGAATATGTGCAGCAGCGCCTTAAAACTGAAGGCATTGATCTACAATTAATGCAAACCACTTCAGGTGACGAACGCACCAGTCTAGCAATTGCCGAAGAGCGTCAGGAGGACTGCGAAGTAGTAATATATCGCAATAATCCTGCAGATCTTCGAATTACCTGTGATGAAACTATACGACTGGCCATTACCCAAAGCAGCAATCTGATTGTGACTGGCACCAGTCTGATTGAGCCTGATTCACGAAACCAGACCCTTGAAATGATGGAGCATGCAAAACAAAATGATTGTCAGGTTTGGCTAGATTTGGACTATCGACCCTGGAACTGGCCCGATCAGCAAACTACCCGTTCAGCCTACCAAAAAGCAGCGGAACAAGCGCATGTTCTAGTTGGCAATGAAGATGAATTCAATATTCTGCAAGAAGACATTAATACACAGGCTGAGCAATGTGCCGCCCATGACCAAGTGATGATCCTTAAGCGTGGCGAAAAAGGTTGTAGCCTTTTTTCTGGTAGGGCTCGACTTGATACCGGAATTTATGCTCTACCCGCCCTTAAGCCTTATGGTTCTGGTGATGCTTTTCTTGGTAACGTGATAATGAATTATATGTCTTCTGGTGACTGGCAACAAGCCATTGAGGCTGGCAGTGCCGCAGCAGCTTTAGTAGTATCCCAGCGAGGCTGTGTTAGTGCTATGCCTAACTTAGAAGAAATTGAATTATTGCAAAAACGAATGATGATAAAACCTACAACAAAGTGGAGTTAAATATGCATATTCCTCAACATAATAACAATAATCAGGCAATTGTAGATCGTAACCATGACTTGGTTCCCCTATGCTATTTCAATATCATTAAGCTAAAGGCTGGTGAGTCATATAGCTATCAACTAGCTGATTACGAAACTTGCATAGTGCCAGCTACTGGAAGTATTGATGTACAAGTACAAAATCAAACTTTCAAACAGGTTGGAAAGCGTCAACATATCTGGGAAAGAGATCCGGAAGGTGTTTACGTGCCAGTGAACTGTGAAGCTACAATTGACTGTATCAGTGAGGACGTAGAAGTCTTTATTTCAGGAGCCAAGCATAATCAAACCCACAAAGCCTTTGTTATAAGAGAAGAGGATATTGATACAGTTCAGTATGGCTCTGATGACACTAAAACCCATCGCAAAATTAAACATATTCTGGGCAAGGATCCAGCTGGCGAAGTGGGGAAACTTTTGGTTAGTGAACTATTTACCGTAGGTGCAGGTGGTTGGTCTGGTTTTCCACCTCATAAACATGAAATAGACAGACTGCCTGAAGAGAGTCGCCACAATGAAGTTTATAACTTTCGCTTTAACCCGCCTCATGGCTTTGGTGCCCAGTTTTTAACTCCAGATGGGCAGGACTATGGTCCAGTCTATCATATACGCAATGGATCGACATTTATCTTTGATAAAGGTTATCACCCTTGTGTAGCAGCTCCTGGATATGAAATGTATTATTTCACCATTCTGGCTGGAGAAACCCAGCGCCCATTGCATATGAATTTTCACAAAGATCATGCCTATCAGCTAGATACCATCCCTGGCATGCAAGATATGCTTAATAAATTTAAATAACTAATATGCTTACTAATCTTAAAGATATTCTTATACCAGCCCAAGATGGGGGTTATGCTGTCGCCTGCTTCAATGTATTTGGCTACGAAGATGCACGTGCAGTTGTTGATGCTGCAGAAGCACGCAATGCTTCAGTAATTCTCTCCATCAATCTCGATATGCGCCAATTTATGCCTATGGAGCAAGTTATCGGCATGTTAAGACCTGTGGCCGAAAATGCTCAGGTTCCAGTATGTCTGCATCTTGACCATACCTACGAAATTGATATAGTTAAAGAAGCTGTTGATACTGGATTTACTTCCGTAATGTTTGATGGCTCTCAGTTACCTATCTCTGAAAATATCGCCGCCATCCGCGACATCGTTTCCTATGCACACCCTCAAGGCACATCGGTAGAGGCTGAAGTGGGCTCGGTGCCCTATGCAAGTGGTCGTGACCATATCCGTTCTGCCCTAACAGAAGTAACTGAGGCTGTAGCCATGGAAAAACAAGGGCAACCTGACGCACTGGCAATTTCAATAGGTAATGTGCACCGTTTGGAAGACCGATCTGTAGCAATCGACTTAGACCGTTTTACCGAGCTGGAAGAAGCTTTAAGTCTACCATTGGTAATTCATGGAGCTAGTGGCCTTGAAAATAAGGATATTCAAATGATGGCATCACGTCAAGTAGCCAAATTCAATGTTGGTACCATTCTGCGAAAAAAATTTGGCGCCTCATTGAGAGCTACTCTTGAGTCCGATCCTGATTTGTTTGATCGTATTACTATAATGCAGCAAGTAATTCCAGATATGTGCTCTACAGCTAGTAAAATAATACGTTTACTAGGGCAGTAATAAAACACAACCATGGAAATAAAATGATTACATTGCAACACATCATCGACGGAGATAACGTCACTGGTACTTCAGAAACTTTGTTTAACATATATGACCCTTCAACCGGGAAAATAACAAAACAAATACAAGGAGCAAGTGCTAATGACGTCCAAAAAGCTATTAAGGTTGCCAATGAAAAGCTTGCCTCGTGGTCCCAAGTAACAGCGTCAAAGCGCGCGCAAATAATGTTTAATTATCGTGACCTAATTATTAAACACACCGATGAATTAGCCAAACTGATCTCTCAAGATCACGGTAAGACCTTTGCTGACGCTAAAGGTGAGGTTGGAAGAGGATTAGAAGTTGTTGAATTCTGTACTGCAATTAATAATCATCTTAAATCTGACTTTAGTGCTGATGTTTCAACTGGTATTGATACCCATAACTTGCGCCAACCGATTGGGGTCTGCGCAGGCATAGTTCCTTTTAATTTTCCTGCAATGGTGCCGATGTGGATGTACCCAGTTGCTATTGCATGTGGCAATACCTTTGTTTTAAAGCTTTCAGAAAAGGTACCCTCTTGTGGATTAAGGCTTACTGAGTTAATGCATGAAGCAGGTCTACCAAATGGTGTCCTCAATACCGTTGTTGGTGACAAGGAAGCGGTAGATGAAATCCTCACTAACGACGCTGTTAGGGCGATTAGCTTTGTAGGTTCAACACCTGTAGGTGAGTACATATATCATAAGGGTTCGAGTCACAACAAACGCGTTCAGGCCCTGTGTGGCGCAAAAAACCACATGATTGTCATGCCTGATGCTGATTTAGAACAAAGCAGCGATGCGATTATTGGTGCAGCTTATGGCTCTGCTGGTGAGCGTTGTATGGCTATCTCTGTCGTGGTTGCTGTTGGAGATGAGACTGCAGAAGATTTAATTCAGTCTCTAATGCCAAAAATTAAATCTTTAAAAATTGGCGCATACAATGAACCAGAAGTTGAAATGGGACCCGTTATCTCAAAGCAGAGTCAAGAAAAGATTTTGTCTTACATTGAAGCAGGTATAAACGAAGGCGCCGAGCTCAGAGTTGATGGAAGGTCTGAGACAAAAAAAGATGGCTTCTATATTGGTGGTTGCTTGTTTGATAATGTGACCTCTAATATGTCCATTTATACCGATGAAATTTTTGGACCTGTTTTATCGATTGTCAGAGTGTCAAGTTATGATGAGGCATTAACGCTTGTTAATGACCATGAATTTGGCAATGGCACTGCCATCTTTACTCGTGATGGAGACACCGCACGACACTTTACGTCACATGTGAAGGTGGGCATGGTGGGTGTGAATATACCTATCCCTGTTCCGGTCGCCATGCACAGTTTTGGTGGTTGGAAGCGTTCACTTTTCGGCGGCTCTTCAATTCACGGAATGGAGGGTGTGCGTTTTTACACTCAGCTAAAAACAATCACATCAAGATGGCCTTCTGGAATTCGAAAAGGCGCACAGTTTCACTTTGAAAGTGGCAAAGATAGCTAACAAGAAGCCTCATTGAGCTGGAACAGGCACAAACACTTAACTGTTCTCAGGTTCACCTCGGGTATGTATTAATATAACCTCCCTCACATATCAAACAAAACTTGGACTTTAAATACTTGTCTAATTTATTAATAGTAAAAAAGAGCCTTTGTTTTTTGTTTATCCAATAGTTGGCATATTTTAAGAGTGTATTCTGCGATAATCCATATACACTATTAAATTAAATTTAAGTATGTACAACATCGGTGAAGAAGAGATCAAGGCCATCGCTGGCGTCATCCGTTCTGGAAAATTGTTTCGTTATGGTGAAGGTGGCCAATGCTTGACCTTTGAAAAACGCTACGCTGACTACCTCGATGCCAAGCATTTTCGCTTGACGTGTAGCGGTTCCTACGCCTTGCACGCAGCCATCGTTGGTTTGGGGATTGGTCCGGGCGACGAGGTCATTGTTCCAGCTCACACGTATATGGCAACGGCGACTTCAGTTCTGACCGCAGGTGCCATTCCTGTAGTCATCGATGTTGATGAATCGATCACCATGGATCCGGATGCCCTCGAAGACGCCGTCGGACCGCAGACCAAGGCGGTCATCCCGGTTCATATCTGGGGTGCCTCGTGCAACATGGATGCAATCATGAGTGTCGCAACTAAGCACAATCTGCTGGTGATTGAAGACACTTGTCAAGGCATTGGTGGCGGGTACGAAGGTAGGATGCTGGGCACCATCGGGCATGCTGGTGCCTACAGCTTCAACTACTTCAAGAACATCGGTGCCGGTGAAGGTGGGGGCGTAGTCATCAATGACGCTGCCCTCGACAAACGCATCGCTTGCGCCATTGACCCATGTCACTACTACTGGACCGGACGCACCGAAGATTTTATGCCCTTCGCCTCGAACGGAGGTCGGGCGTCGGAGATCATGGGCGCCGTTCTTAACACCCAACTCGATCGATTGCCGGAGATGATGGCGGCGATGAGGGCAGAGAAGAAGCAGATTCTTGCGAATACGCGGTATCTCGACAATCTTGGCCTCAAACCGACGCCGATGAACAGTCCCAACTACGAGTGTGGGACCCATGTGATGTACACGATGCCCACAGCCGAGGTCGCGGCCAAGTTCGTCGAGGTCATGCCGAGCGTGATTGCTGGCAAGACGGGCCGCCACACCTACACTGAATGGGACCAGATCCTCATTGGCGAAGGGGCTGCGCATCCCCTGATGAATCCTTACAAAATGGCTGCAAACCAGAAATGCCGGCGCACCGTCACCAAGGACATGCTGCCCCGGTCACTCGATATACTCGGCCGCACCGTGATGATCCCGACCGATCCGTGCCACAGCGAGGAACAGATCGGCAAGATGATATGCAACATCGAAGTCGCCGCGAGATATGCGTTCGGCGAAATGACCAGCAGCGAAATTAAGCCCAGGATGGCTGAGTTCAAGGTCGCGGACAAAATCGATTCACGCAAATATGACACCGACGTTGCTGCTTATGGTCTAGGCCAGCAAGTTGACACGCCTGCCACGCTATAACGGTATCGACAAGCGTAACGGTCGATTCCTGAAGGAGGAATTGGGCAAGATCAAAGATCTGATTCCTTTGTTGATGCCGTTGGACTGGACAACTATGTTGGGAACTGGAAGAAAGGAAAAATGACTTATCCGAGAAAAGGTTATATATACCCATATGAATCTCTTGAGGCAGTTAGAAAGAATCTTAGTGTCAAGTGGTATCGCAGTCCCCTTGACAAAGAGAATCTCAGAGAATTGACGCTGAAGAATGATTATCAGGGCTGGATCCAGGCAGGAGGACATTTTGCGGTTTTTTTAATAACCGGTTTGCTGACATACTTATTCTGGAGTCTGGAGGTATGGTGGGCTTTTTTTACCGCATTGTTTTTTCACGGTACAGTCAGTAGCTTCTTCACAGGAATAGCGCCACATGAGCTTGGTCACGGCACTGTTTTTCGCAACAGGAAATTAAATAAAGTCTTTCTGTACCTTTTCAGTCTGATCAGCTGGTGGGACCCTTTTGATTACGCGGTGAGCCATACCTACCACCATCGCTATACCATGCATCTAGAGGCGGATCGAGAGAATGTCTCGCCGCTGGAACCATCATTAAATCTTATTCTGTTGATACAACTTTTCAGCATAAACCTTTTCAGCAGGGTTGGACGTATTTTTGGAAAAGGAGCAGTATTCTCCACAATATACCTCACATTTTTATCTGCTCTGGGGAAAACCGGTTCAAAAGATATCCCTAGTCAAGAGTGGCTGCAATCACTGCATACTGATCAGCCCGAAGAGCATCAGAAGTCCATAATGTGGTCAAGATTCCTGTTGTCCTTCCATGGTGGTTTACTGATTATTTCACTTGCTTCCAATTTATGGGTACTACCGCTTATAATTTCTTTTCCTGCTTTCATTGCAAGCTGGGCTTCATACCTCACCGGATTGACTCAACACTGCGGATTAAAAGACAATGACTCAGATTTTCGCAAATCATCACGAACAATAATACTGAACCCCTTACTGGAGTTTCTATACTGGCATATGAACTGGCATATTGAGCACCACATGTATGCGGCAGTCCCATGCTACAATCTCAGGAAACTAAATAAGCTAGTAGCCGATGACATGCCTGAGCCAAGGACGCTTATAGGTGCATGGAAAGAAATGAGGCAAATATGGCGACAACAAGAGCAAGACGAAAACTATCAGTTTGACACTAAAGTTCCTGACCTTCAAAAGAAGCACAATTCATTTGAAGACCCATTAACATCATCAATCGGCGATCTTGCACCTCATTCCTTGAGATAGCGAAGATACATTAATATCCCCCTCACACATCAAACGGAATTTGGGTTTTCAAGCATACTGTGTATGTACTGTTAAGACTTTCATTGTTTAGATAAGCAATCACTTTAAAAGTGGCAAAGACAGCTAATCACAAGAAGCCTCATTGAACTTAAAAAATCAGAGTGCTAACAGATTAGCATTACCGCCTGATGCTGTAGTATCTACGGTTACCGCTCGTTCGTTAACTAATTGCCAGGGTTCATAAACCGAATTCATAATTGGGATTATCTCTTCACGCTTGTTCTCTAACTCTCGCTCAACCGACATCAGGTCACCAAAATAGAGTATTGTGTCATACTGATTACTGTTAAAAAGATTTGAACTTGGACCGTTTATTAATCTAAAAATATTGTCTTTATCAAAACCTAACTTGATCAGAGAAGAATAATTTTTTTGACTTATTAAGCTGACAGCACTATTACCTAGAGCCAAAGAAATAATAGTTTGTATGAGAGCGTCAGCCGAGCTTGGTCCAAGACACAGTGCAGTGCCCTTCGCTTGATAGCTGAGCTCATTTGACTCTCCCGTAGGACCAGGCAAGCTATGCTTCAATGAATAGGTATTAACTGTTTCATGCAAAAATTCAAAAAATTGAGTATCAACAGAAGGAAACTCTTTTCGAAATTTTTCAATCAACTTTTCATCAAATATAAGAGATGATTTAATCAAACTGGTTACTTCAACATGGCCATCATATAGAGTCATAATTTGTTCACTTGTTTTTCCATGCTGCAGATTACGGCTATAGCCATGAAGTGCATGCGGACC
>Ga0208881_1000378_pt1 | contig 15635 bp, 17 predicted proteins | sample Knorr_S23_td_AAI_FD_185610 | JGI IMG/M metagenome (GOLD analysis project Ga0208881, IMG submission 185610) | Marine microbial communities from Southern Atlantic Ocean transect - Knorr_S23_td_AAIW_ad_876m_LV_B (SPAdes) (version 2) | ecosystem: Environmental > Aquatic > Marine > Oceanic | place... | reverse complement strand
TACGCTGGTTAATTGGTTATATCGGAAAGCCTCATCCCCAATACTGGTCACGCTATTGCCAATCGTCACACTGGTTAATTGGTTATATCGGAAAGCCTCATCCCCAATACTGGTCACACTATCTGGAATGGTGACGCTGGTTAATTGGTTATCTCCGAAAGCATAATCCCCAATACTGGTCACGCTATCTGGAATGGTTACGCTGGTTAATTGATTCCCATAGAAAGCCGCATACCCAATGCTAGTAACACTATTGCCAATGATTACGCTGGTTAATTGGTTATCTGCGAAAGCAGAATACCCAATATTGGTCACGCTATCTGGAATAGTCACGCTGGTTAGTTGGTTATTAAGGAAAGCATACTCCCCAATACTTGTCACACTATTCGGAATAATCACGCTGGTTAATTGCTCCCCAACCTCAAAACTGAAAGCCAACAATCCAATCCTGGTTACACTGTAACCATCAACAGCGTCAGGAATAATCAAATCAGAGGGGCATGTATTCACACATCCAGTTATCTCCGCGCCATCTGAAGAAACGCTATAGGTAAAAACACCATTGTCCGCTGCCAAACTGTTTGCTGCAAAAAATAACAGAGTTATCAGGTAAAGCAGTCTCGCTATCCAACAATCTGCTTGATATGTTTTTGTTATCATTAAAATATCCTAGGCGTAATCTCTTTTAAGATTTACGCCAGTAGTCGATAACTATCCCTGTGGTGATTTAATCTGTTATTTTTCTTAATTCTATGGAAAGAGTATTCAAACTTTAACAGAATTTTGTTATTAGAGTGCAGAGGGGATAAGCAGTTTAATAGTTAATCACTTACTATTGCCAAGCTCAGCCAAACCCACTGGCACCATAATCTTTATTCATTCTCAATTAAATAATACTTTTGCATTAGAAGCCTCGCTGGGATGAACCCAAATTCCATTGCAGCGCCGAAAAAAGGGCTTTCGACCCCCTAATTAGGCAAAAAAATGCTTTCACACACCACATGCAATTGCTAAGAGTTTGTGATATTTTGGCGGTGAACGAAAAAATAGGATTAAAGTTTAATCCCTTAATTTTATAACTATTTGACGAGGTCTTACTAGATTACAGAAATTTCGAACCCGAAGTGAAAAAGCGTTACAGGAGTACAGAAAAATGTCAGTGCAAAGCTACGCAAAATAAACCAATCGCTATTAAAGGGGAATCGACAATGAATAAACAATCATTTTTTACCATAGGCAGTTTCGCGCTTGCGATTGCGACAATGTCCGCTGGCGTTCAGTCAGTAGAGATTGATGAAATTATCGTAACGGCCAACAAAAAAGTTCAGACACTTCAAGAAGTGCCAATTTCCGTCTCAGTAACCAGCGAAGAAGTCATTCAACAATCAAGTATTGTCGATCTAATTGACTTGCAAACCGCTGTACCTTCTTTGCGAGTAAACCAGCTACAGAGCTCTGCGCAAACAAATTTTGTTATCCGCGGCTTTGGCAATGGCGCTAATAACCCGGGGATTGAGCCCGCTGTTTTGGTGCTAATTGATGGAGTGCCAAGATCCCGCTCCTCATCCTCACTAGCTGATTTGCCCACGCTAGAACGGGTTGAGGTGCTAAGTGGCCCGCAATCAACATTATTCGGTAAAAATGCGTCTGCCGGCGTAATTAGTATTACCACCAAAACGCCCGAAGACGAGTTTGGCGGCCTGCTCGAAGCAACCACAGGGGATTATGGGTCTCGGATTGTGAAAGGCACTGTAACTGGACCGATGACGGATGATTTATCATTCCGATTATCAGCCAGCTCCAATGAAATGGACGGATTCGCCACCAACCTTAGCGATGGCAGTTCAATCAACACCAGAGATCGATCTGCATTCCGGGGCCAATTGCTTTGGGAGCCCTCAGATGAACTCTCGGTTCGACTGATTGTCGACCAAGACAAAATCGATGAGGAGTGCTGTGTTGCCGGCCATCTTTTAAAAGGCCAGGCGGGTGCGGTCAGTGATGGCATTGCCCTGCAAGCTCTCGCCGCTGGAGATACCAGCCGCGGCGTAACTAATGCGGATCCCTGGGATCGTGAAATTTATATGAACTTCCCAGCATCCAATGAAGCAGAAAATGACGGTGTCTCTGTGCATGTAGAGTACGATATGGGGTTTGCCACGCTGACCTCAATCACTTCTGATCGACAGACCACCATGCACTCAAACTTTGATGCCGACTTTTCTGCGGCCAAGCTGATAAATGAGAACAAGCTGGATTATGACTTTAAAACCTTTACTCAGGAATTTCGCCTAGCTTCAAATGGAGACTCAGATCTGCAATGGACCCTCGGGGCTTTTTATTCTGATGAGGAGACCATCAATGATCGCACAGTGCTCTATGGCGATGAAATCTATCCGTACGTCGACTTCCTGCTATCAGCGGCAAATGCCAGCTTGCTGGGTGTGGCTGAGCAGGTCGCTCAAGGCGCTCTGGTTCAAGTGTACATGGGTGCAGGGATGGATGCTGTAGCAGCCCAAACCGCTGTTGGCACTTTAGTTGCGCAGTCTGGTACAGCCGGCGTTGACGCAGCCTTAACAGCAGCCCAACTGCAAGGAGCTCCTGTGCTAACCAGTACGCAGATGAATGCTATGTTCTTTGTTCCCAATAGTGGGTCGACGCAAGAAAGATTCGATATGCAATCGAAAACCCTATCATTATTTGCCAATGTGGACTTTCCGCTGTCAGATCGGTTGCTGGCCACCGTTGGCTTAAACCATACAGATGATGAGAAAAGTGTGGTTTCCAACGTGGTGATTGAGGATTTCTTCTCCTCCCTGCCACTGCCAGCGGCAGTGGCTGGGGTACAGTTCTTCCCGCCATTTACGAACTACCCCAATGCCAGCGAAGATGGGTTATTTAACTCAGATGACCTAACCCATACACTGCGGTTAACCTATGATGTCAACGACAACACCAACGCATATATCTCTCATTCAACCGGCTTTAAACCAATCTCTGTGAATCTGTCAGTCAATGCTAACGATATCACTAAGCGAGCAGCAGATCCCGAACAGTCGGAAAACATAGAGTTTGGTGTTAAGCATACCCATGACGCGGGCTACATCAATATTGCTTTCTTTAAGCAAAGTATCGAGGGCTTTCAGTCCAACACCTTTACCGGAAACGGATTCAGCCTAGTCAATGCGGGTGACCAAGAGCATCAGGGATTTGAATTAGATACGATCACTGCACTATCCGAATCCTGGGTGGTTGGCTTGTCTGCGATTAAGATTGATGCGGAGTATGTCTCATTTGTAAACGGCCCCTGTGATACCTTGGGTCTGGGAGCAAGCATTGATACTTTTGCCTCCCTAGCCTGTGATGCGGGTAAACAAACCAAAGATCTCAGCGGCGATACCCCAGCCGGCGTTCATGACTGGAGTATCAATGCCAATGCGGTTTACTCTTATGACGTAACCGATGACGTTTCTAGCTTCCTTCGCCTTGAGTATGTCTATGAAACGGAAGTTCAGCTAGTGGATAACGTTCCCGAAGATGTGGCAAGTCGAAGCTCTAAGAACTTCAATATGAGTCTCGGATTCAGTCATGAACCCAGCGGTTTGGACCTTATGCTTTGGGGACGCAACCTCACTGATCATGAATCTCTGATTTCGGCATTCCCAACAACTGCCGCACCAGGTAGCTTTAGCGGCTATCCAAATGCGCCTCGCACCTATGGTTTAACAGTTCGCGGGAACTTTTAAACCTAGATAATAAATAAGCGGCAACAGAAAAGGGCGGGTATTTCCCGCCCTTTTTTTTGCCCTAAAAAACCTATTTCCGATCACAAATCTAGAATAGGTGTATTTCGTGACTATAATTATCAATGATATAGATAACAGATTGACTTAAATTAATTGGTTACTGGACAAAAATGGATGACATTATGGGCGACAAGGCAACAGCTCTAACTTCTCGAAAGCTACTCAATAAACTGCGAGAGGGTGAAGATCTCGACTGGGATCTTATTGTTATCGGCGGCGGCATTACAGGTGCTGCGGTACTTCGCGAGGCCGCTCGCCGCGGTTATCGCGTATTGCTACTGGAGCAGCGGGACTTCTCTTGGGGAACCTCCAGCCGCTCATCAAAAATGGTGCATGGCGGCCTCCGCTATCTTGTCGCCGGCGACCTCAATTTAACCAAGCATTCACTGCGGGAGCGAGAACGCCTGCTAGCTGAGGCCCCGGGGCTAGTAGAGCGCATTGCATTTTACTTTTCGCTGCGCAAAGGGCTGTTCCCCGGCCGCTGGGCAATCACTGCCGCTCTTACCATCTATGATCTAATCGCCGGCGTTCGCAGCCGCGGTTACTGCAACAACCAGACCTTAACTGCGAGATTTAAAGGGTTGGACGACCGTCAACTTAACGGCGCCTGCTTCTATACAGACTCAATGGTTGATGATAGCCGACTGGTACTGCGCGTACTTCACGAAAGTATTGCCGAGGGCGCTGCCGCACTTAACTACATCAAGGTCTCAGACCTGATTGTCGAGCGAGAACAGGTGAAAGGCGCGATTATTCAGGATCCGGATACAGGGGATCAAATCCACCTCCGCGCTCCGGTAGTGGTCAGCGCCACCGGCGCCTGGGCAGATAGTTTGCGCAATCGGGTAAACCCTGAAAAACGTATCAGACCCCTGCGCGGTAGCCACTTGGTACTGCCGAGAGCAATCTGTCCAATCGATGATGCGCTGACATTTACACACCATGATGACAACCGATGGATTCATATCTATCCTTGGGAGGGGGCTACTATTGTAGGCACCACCGATCTGGATCACCTTCAAGATTTGGATATAGAGGCAAGTATCTCTGAGCAGGAAATTAAATACCTTATCAGCGGTTTCAATCGCCAGTTTCCACAGAGAGATCTCAAACGCTCAGATATCATCTCCACCTGGGCCGGAGTGCGTCCAGTTATTAACTCAGGCAAATCGAAAGACCCCTCCAAAGAGCGCCGCGACCATGCTGTGTGGTCGGATAATGGATTAATCACAGTGAGTGGAGGCAAGCTCACCACCTTTAGACGCATAGCGCTAGATGCCCTAGCGGCGGCTGAGCCACTGTTGCCGGAGCCACAGGCGTTTTCCGATGATAAGGTCTTCGCTGCTACTAATCTAAAACCTCAGGATCTGGGCGTCCGCGATCTCAAATGGGCTCAGCGGCTGTTGGGACGTTACGGTTGTGCGGCTATAACCCTGCTTGAACAGGCGCCCCCAGAAGAGCGAGAGCCCATTGCGGATACTCTATTTTGTCTGGCCGAATGTCGCTGGGCACTGCGTTGTGAATCGGTGGTTCATGTGGATGATTTATTACTGCGCCGCACCAGATTAGGTATGCTGTTACCTAGGGGCGGAGAACAGTTATTCGATCAGTTGCAAGCCCTGTGTTGTGCAGAACTGGGTTGGACTGAAGATCAATGGCATGTTGAACTGGCGCTCTATAAAACAATCTGGCGTCAACATTACAGTTTGCCTGAGGATTGATAGCGCAAATACTTTTAGTCCGGTAAATTTTCTTTTGCGCAGTGGTCGAGCCCGATGTAGATAGCTCTATCTACGCATATCAGCATTGAGGAAAATACTGTAATCTAATCGAGTTGGATGGCAAAAGATCATTTGCGCAAAGGTCTCTGAAGATATTATGACCAGCTCAGAACTACACTTTATCCGCGATGGGGTTCACACCTTTTTAGTGCTGCCTGCATCCACGCTCATCAACAAATTACCGCAACTGGAACAGTATTTAGCACCCGATAGCTTGGCTGAGGTGGGTTGGGGTGACTACCATTACTACGGCGCTGACTACCAATCCCTATGGCTGGCTCTGAAAGCATTGTTAACGCCCACAGCTTCCGTGGTATCTCTACGCAGCCTGAACAATCTGCAGGAGGGTTTGCAAGGCTCTGCTACGCTCTACCGCATTAATACTGGTCAAGCGCTTATGGACTCGACGGCCCACTATGTGAGTCGTTATTTTAGCGTTAATAGCTGCGGTCAACTCAATATGCTCAGACAGATGACCGGTGGCACTCAGTTCTTCGAATCCCGAGGGACCTATCTACTCTTTAACACCTGCAATAACTGGACATCCTATGGCCTTCAACAAGCGGGTTTGAATATGCGACCTCGGCTTAATCTTTTAGCGTGTCAGGTAGAGCGAAGTCTTAGAAGAAATGGATACCTGCCGATTAAATGTTAATAGATTCGATAATCGAAATAAGTGACTGGGAAAAGATAGGGAAATTTACCTAATACCATTGATTTTTACACCGATAGCCCCCACCTAATTAAACGACTATTAAGAGGTGATCAAAATGGAACAATATCGTGGAACCACTATCCTGTCGGTGCGCCGCAATGGCAAGGTGGTAATTGGCGGCGACGGTCAGGTCAGTTTGGGCAATACCATTATGAAAGGCAATGCGCGAAAGGTGCGTCGCCTCTACAATAATCAGGTTATTGCCGGTTTTGCAGGTGGCACGGCCGATGCCTTTACACTCTTCGAGCGCTTTGAAGCCAAACTGGAAAAACATCAGGGACAGCTGACCCGCGCGGCAGTGGAATTGGCCAAAGATTGGCGTACCGATCGTATATTGAGACGGCTCGAGGCCCTGCTGGCCATAGCCGATAGTGAAGCCTCCCTTATAATCACTGGCAATGGAGATGTAATACAGCCCGAGGACGATCTTATCGCCATTGGCTCCGGCGGCCCTTTCGCGCAGTCTGCGGCAAGAGCGCTTTTGGATAATACCGAAATGGAGGCGCGCGATATTGTAGAACAGGGTCTCTCAATCGCCGGAGATATCTGTATTTATACCAATCATAACCGAACCATTGAAGAATTAGACGCCAAACGGTAAGCGTTAATTGGTTAACCATAAGGAATACCTATGTCTCAGATGACCCCCAGAGAAATTGTTCACGAGCTCAATCGCCATATTATCGGACAGGATAATGCAAAACGTGCGGTTGCCATTGCACTGCGCAATCGCTGGCGTCGATCGCAGCTCGACGCAGAGATGCGCAATGAAGTCACCCCAAAAAATATCCTGATGATCGGACCCACAGGCGTGGGTAAGACGGAGATTGCCAGACGCCTAGCGCGCCTTGCCAATGCGCCTTTTGTAAAGGTGGAAGCCACAAAATTCACGGAAGTGGGCTATGTTGGCAAAGATGTTGAGTCAATTATTCGCGATCTGGTCGAAACTGCTGTGAAACAGCGCCGTGAGCAGGCGATGGCCAAGGTAACACAGCGCGCCGTAGATGCAGCCGAAGAGCGTGTTTTAGACGCCCTGTTGCCCGCGGCTAGGGTTGCAGATACAGAAGGCGAAAAAAATACTTCCACAAGACAGCTATTCCGCAAAAAGCTTCGCGAGGGGCTGCTGGATGACAAAGAGATTGAAATTGAATTAAGTCAGATCCCAACTGGGGTTGAAATTATGGCGCCCCCCGGCATGGAAGAGATGACCTCGCAACTGCAAAGTATGTTTAGCAATATGAATAAAGGTCAAACCACCAGTCGTAAAATTAGCGTAGCCGATGCCATGAAACAGCTAAAAGATGAAGAGGCTGCGAAACTGATTAACGAGGAAGATATCAAGGCCAGCGCCGTTGAAGCTGCGGAACAAAATGGCATAGTGTTTCTAGATGAAATCGACAAAGTATGTCGTCGCGGGGAAACTGGTGGCGCCGATGTATCCCGTGAGGGCGTGCAGCGAGATCTGTTGCCCTTGATCGAGGGCAGCACCGTATCAACCAAGTACGGCATGATCAAAACTGATCATATTCTATTTATCGCCTCGGGGGCGTTTCATCTTTCCAAACCCTCAGATCTGATCCCTGAACTTCAGGGGCGGCTGCCTATTCGTGTCGAGTTAAAGTCTCTCGAAATTGATGATCTGGAGAGAATCCTCACCGAACCCAAGGCTTCATTGACAAAACAGTATTGCGAATTATTGGCAACCGAAAACCTCGAGATAGAGTTTACTCAGGCCGGTGTCCGGCGGATTGCCGAGATAGGCTTTGAAGTCAATGAGAGCACAGAAAATATAGGTGCGCGTCGACTGCACACCATTTTGGAGCGGCTGTTGGAAGAGATTTCCTTCGATGCATCAGATCTGGGGGCCAGTGGCGAATCTATCTGCATTGATGCACCTTTTGTCGAAAAGCATCTGGCTGAGCTTGCCAACAATGAAGATCTAAATAGATTTATTCTTTAAAAGAGGACGGTTGTTTACCATGCCTGTACCAATACGCGTTGTAGTCTCTGAGAAAAAAGATACCCTGAGCCTCGAATATCAGGACCAAGTGAGCTTTACCCTGTCAGCAGAATATCTGCGCGTCTCCTCCCCCAGCGCAGAGGTTCGCGGCCACGGTCGAGGACAGGAAGTGCTACAGTTCGGCAAGCGCGATGTAAAAATAGCTTCACTGGTGCAGTCGGGTCACTATGCGATTCAAATTATTTTTAATGATGGACATGACTCGGGGATCTACAGCTGGGATTATCTATTCGACTTGGGTAGCAATCACAGCCAAAACTGGGCTGAATATGTTGAGAGGCTTCATCAGGCTGGTCACAGTCGAGATGCGGGTAGTCAGGTGATTAAACTGCCATAGGGCAGGTCGTCACTTAGCCCAAATTTTTCGCCACCCATACCCTATTGATTCAACTCCAGCTACAATAGATGAGCATATTTTGAGGTAAGCCTATCAATGCCCGATAAAACACATTTTGGTTACAAAACGGTCAATGCTGAAGAGAAGGCTGGCAAGGTAGCCGAGGTTTTTCACTCGGTAGCCGGCAACTATGACCTGATGAATGATCTGATGTCTGCTGGTATTCATCGCCTGTGGAAGCGAGTAGCCATTGAAATGTCGGGCGTGCGCCGAGGTAATACTGTTCTGGATATTGCCGGGGGCACTGGAGACCTAGCCGCGAAATTTGCGCGTATTGTCGGCCCTGAGGGCAATGTGGTACTGGCCGACATCAATGAATCAATGCTCAGAGTCGGACGCGATAGGCTGATAGATCGCGGCATTACCAGCAATGTGCGCTTCTCTCAGGCCGATGCTCAATATTTACCCTTCCCAGACAATACATTTGACCTAATCACCATTGCCTTTGGTCTGCGCAATGTTACCGATAAGGAGATGGCACTGCGATCCATGCTGTCTGTACTTAAGCCCGGTGGCAAACTGCTGATCCTTGAATTCTCAAAGCCCAATAACCCGCTACTTTCCAAACTGTATGACGGTTACTCATTTAATGTGCTGCCAAAACTGGGCAAATTGTTCGCCAACGATGCGGAGAGCTATCAGTACTTGGCGGAATCGATTCGCATGCACCCAGATCAACAGCGATTACTCGGCATGATGGACGCTGCAGGCTTTGCCAACACCGACTTTCATAATATGACCGGCGGCATAGTGGCCCTGCATCGGGGGGTTAAACCCTAGTGATTTGGAGCGCACTGCACGCGACCGCGATCAGCGGTTTGGAGACAGCTATCAATGCTGCTTTAAAGTACGATCCCGCCACCCAGCGCGATCTAGAGTCACTAGATCAGCAAATACTTTTAGTGGACTGCAGTCTGCCGCCACTACGTATCGCCATAGAACCCTGTCAAGACCGCGTTATTTTGCACTCTAATTGGCAGGCTGAGGCAGCGGTTACCATCAGTGGCTCTCTGGTCGCCCTCGCCAGCATGGCAGTTAACAGCAGGGATTCAAGCTCTTTTGCCGACTCCAATGTGCAGCTGTCCGGCAACCTTGAAACCCTTCGCAAGCTCAATGATATTCTGTCCCATCTAGATGTGGATTGGGAGGCGGCTCTGGCCGATCTAGTCGGTGATGTGCCCGCGCATATAGTGGGTGAAACTCTGCGTAAATCTGCCCAATATGCGGGTGAAAATATGCAACGTGCAACCTCAGCGGTGGTCGAAGTTGCCCAGGAAGAGTTAAGACTGACGCCCAGCCGCAGCGAATACCAGAAGTTTGCAAACAATGTGCGGCAACTGGCATCAGATACAGACCGATTGATCGCCAAGGCAGAAAAGCTGCGCGCTAAAATTGCACAGAGCGTTGCGGGGAATTCTATTTAGTGATGCGACTGCGACGTCTTAGCAAAATCCTCTACGTGGTTGGCAAGTATCGGCTGGATACTATGCTCGACAAAACCCGTCTGCCACTGGCAGTACGACTGGCTCTGGCCCCAGCGATATTATTGGGTCGGGCTCAAGCCCCCCGCGGCGAGCGACTGCGCTGTGCACTGCAGGAACTGGGCCCTATTTTTATCAAATTTGGTCAATTGCTATCCACCAGACCTGATTTAGTGCCCGCGGATATCTGCGCCGAAATCACGCAACTTCAGGATAATGTGCCCCCCTTTTCCTCTGAGGTTTTCAAAACCAATGTTGAGACCGCACTGGGTGGTAAAGTCGAGGATATTTTTGCTCAGTTTGACAGCCAGCCTCTGGCTTCAGCTTCCATTGCCCAAGTTCACAAAGCCACACTGACTGAGGGTAGCGAGGTGGTGGTAAAAGCGCTGAGGCCAGATATTGAAAAAACCATCGCTGAAGATATAGCCCTGCTATTTACTCTGGCGCGTTTATTGGCCAAATACAGCCCCGATGGAAAGCGACTGAGACCTGTGGAAGTAGTGCGCGATTACCAAGTTGTTATTTTCGGAGAATTAAATCTGCAGTCAGAAGGGGCTAATACCTCGCTGTTGCGCCACAATTTTGAAAACTCGCCGCTTCTCTATGTGCCGGAGGTCCACTGGCCCTACTCCAATAAGCAGGTGCTGGTTATGGAGCGTATCCATGGTATTCCAGTGACCAATATCGCGGATTTACAGGCCGCCGGCGTGGACTTTAAGTGCTTGGCCGAGCGCGGCGTGGAAATATTTTTTACCCAGGTGTTTGAACATAATTTCTTTCATGCCGATATGCATCCGGGGAATATTTTTGTAGATGCCTCAGACCCTGAAAAGCCCCGTTATCTGGCTATCGACTGTGCCATTATGGGCTCCCTTTCCAGCGCTGATCAGTTCTATATAGCACGCAGTCTACTGGCCATCTTTAAGCGCGACTACCGACAGGTTGCGGAACTGCACCTGCGCTCTGGCTGGGTATCAAAGGACACCTCTATTATCGAGTTTACCAACGCTATTCGCGCGGTCTGTGAACCGATCTTTGAGCGCCCTCTAAAGGACATATCTCTGGGGCATATTCTGATCAATCTATTTAGCACCGCAAGGCAGTTTAATATGCAGGTGCAGCCATCCCTAGTGTTACTGCAAAAAACCCTGTTAAACGTTGAGGGACTGGGTAGACAGCTATACCCTGAACTCGACCTCTGGACTACAGCGCAGCCATTCTTGGAAAAATGGCTAAAGGATCGCTATTCGCCAAAGGCCCTGTTTAAGCAGTTCAAGGATGATTTGCCAGATTTACTGGAACGCTTGCCACAGATACCTCCTATGCTGTTTCAAGCCCTAGAAAACCTGCAACAGCCCCAAAACAGCTGTGAACAGACCGAAGATCCACCGGCACAGGATGCGAACCGCACAAGAATTAAACTCTTTGGCGCCGTGATTGCGGGCAGCGGTTTAGGCCTGCTAGCTGCGCAGTGGATATCGGCGATGGGTCCAACCATTGTTGTTGGCTCAGTGGTTACGGCTAGCGGTCTACTGCTGATGCTGTTTCGCTAAGTTGGCCTCTTTACACAACTACTGCCATAATTACCCTCTCTGAAAGCGTATCAATCTAATGGAGACCCAGTTTGAAAACTTTTCTCGATGAAATAGCTTGGAATAGCGACGGCCTGATTCCGGCCATTGCTCAGGATTATCGGACCGGGCAGGTACTTATGGTGGCTTGGATGAACACTGAGGCCCTGCGGCTTACGGTGGAAGAAAATCGTGCAGTTTACTGGTCGCGATCCAGACAAAAGCTGTGGCGAAAAGGCGAAGAATCCGGACATGTGCAACATTTAAAAGAACTCAGACTAGACTGTGACAGCGATGTTATTATGCTACAAGTAGATCAGATAGGTGGTATCGCCTGCCACACAGGAAGAGGCTCCTGCTTCTACCGTGTGCTCGAAGACGGCGAATGGCGAACCCTGGATCCAGTGTTAAAAAACCAGAGAGATATTTATCCATGAGCGACGCTATAATACAACAGCTGTCCAGCGTACTTAAGGCCCGCAAAGAGGCCTCTGCGGAGGGTTCCTATGTTGCCAGCCTGTACGATCAGGGTCTAAACAAGATCCTTGAAAAAGTTGGCGAGGAGGCCGTAGAAACCATCTTGGCCGCGCGGGATGCAGAACAGAGTGGCAACAATGAACAGTTGATTTGTGAAACTGCCGACCTGTGGTTTCACAGTCTGGTTATGCTGTCCTATCTAGGGGCAGATTCAGACGCAGTGCTCGCAGAATTAGAGCGCAGATTTGGACTATCCGGTCTAGAAGAAAAAGCGAATAGATAGGCTTTAGCTTAGGAAAAAGGTGGACAATTATGGGATTTGGCTGGCAAGAATTACTGATTATTCTAGTGATCGTGGCATTAATTTTTGGAACCAAAAAATTGCGCAATATAGGTTCCGACTTGGGAGGAGCCGTTAAAGGTTTTAAAGATTCAGTCTCCGATTCAGAGGAAGACGATAAAAGCAGCTCCGAAATAACTGACGAGAAAAAAGACACTGCTGAATAAACCATGCCCAATATAAACCATGTTTGATATAGGTTTCCTCGAACTTCTGGTGATTGCTCTGATTACCCTGATTGTGATGGGCCCCGAGCGCCTACCGGAAGCGGTGCGCACCCTGAGCCTATGGATCGGTCGATTAAAACAGCAATTCGCCGCGGCGCGGCGCGAGCTGGAAAAAGAAGTGGGTATGGATGAAGTGCGTCATCAGTTGCACAATGAACAGATAATGCGCGATCTGGGGGACGCTAAAACTGAGCTAGAGAGCTCTTTACAAACCCCCGCCTCTGGGGAGCCAGATGGGCCCAAAGCCTCAACAGACCCCACACCAGCCCCTCGGGACTCTAAAAATGACTGAACGGGAAACCTCGGATAGCCAGCCTTTTATGGCCCACTTGCTGGAATTGCGCAACCGTCTATTGCGCACTTTTATCGCCGTACTGATTATCTTCGCAGGCTTATTCCCTTTTAGTGAACAGCTCTACCTGTATATTTCAGAGCCCTTAAGGGCATTCTTGCCCGCCTCCTCCACAATGATCGCTACCGAGATTGCCTCGCCGTTTCTAACACCGTTTAAACTGACCCTAGTTATGTCAGTGTTTATCAGTATGCCCTATATTCTCTATCAGCTATGGGCTTTTGTGGCACCGGCTTTATACAGGCAAGAGAAGAAAATTGCCCTGCCATTATTTTTCTCTAGTGTGATTTTATTTTATGGTGGTATGGCATTCGCCTACTATGTTGTTTTCCCGCTGGTATTTATGTTTTTTACCAGTGTAGCGCCGCAGGGAATTAGTGTGATGCCAGATATTCGCGCCTATCTGGACTTCGTTTTAAAACTTTTTTTCGCATTTGGACTAAGCTTTGAAATACCTATCGCCGTTGTTATCCTGTCATGGATGGGCACCGTGGATCCCAATAATCTGGCGAAAAAAAGACCCTATGTGTTTGTGCTCTGCTTTGTATTGGGGATGTTGCTAACGCCTCCAGATATTATCTCTCAGGCGCTGCTGGCCATACCTATGTGGCTGCTATTTGAGATCGGCATATTATTTGGGCGCTTAGTCGGCAATAAATCGCAAGGATAGTGAGTTTACACAGTGGCGGGCATTCTTTGCTGTAAGACGCTCGCCCTCAAAAACATGCCCCAAATGTGCATCGCATTGAGCGCAGAGTATTTCGACTCGCCGACCATCGGCGTCAATCTGGCGCCTCACTGCCCCCGCTATTTCATCGTCAAAGCTGGGCCAACCGCAGTGTGAGGCAAACTTGCTCGCGGATCTATAGAGCGCGCTGTCGCAGCGTTTGCAGAGATACAGCCCGGACTCAAATAGATCCGTATACTCACCGCTAAAAGGCGGCTCTGTGCCCTTCTGCTCAACAATATAGCGCTCTTCAGGGGTCAGTGGATTATAGGTTTTGGTCATTTTGGCACCTCTGTGGCGATAATTTTAGATAGATTATCTTGCAGAACTGACTGCAACTGCGGGTACTGAATAGCAGACCATAACTTATCCAAAAGATATTGCATGGTCAACAATGCTCGACGTTCAGACTCGGATCCGCCAATCCCAACAGCGCCATTCCCAAAGACTCGCACAAGATCAATATCCGGATGTGCCAAAGCGGCATATTCCCAATCAATAATAAACAGGCCGCGGTTATTGACAATAATATTCTCCAGTACCAAATCATGGTGGCAGATCACCGGCTGCCAATCCCCGCCATCAACCTGTTCAGCAATGTTATAAATATCTGTCTTTACTCCGTCGCTGAGTAGATGCTTGGGAATTTGATCGCAATACTGCTGGCAATAAGATCTGTAGCTTCGAGCCTCAGCATTCGGCAACCTCAGGCTCTGAACCTTTTCAATAGCCTTATAGAGCGCCTCTTGAATCGACTTATCGGCAAGATGGTCTGCGGTCAGCACAGGGCCCTCAATAAATTCGCTAACCAAAACATCCTTATCAGCATAGAGTATTTTGGGAACTAGCCCCGAGGGTTGTAATACATTCAGAATACTCAGTTCGCGCTGGCGATCAATACCTAATTTAACCGCATGCAACCGGTTGATTCTAACCACAGCGCGCAGTGCACCCGCCCCCACCAAAAAGCTATGATTGGTTTGACCGCCCTCGAGTTCCCGTATCACCAAAGGCTCTGAGGACAGGGTTAGCTGACCCCTATGCCACTGCCGCCAATTACTTAGCGTCTGGCGTAATAGATCGCTGATTCTGTTCGAGATAGGTTTTTCTCCACGCTATATAACCAATAACAGCCAAAATAAGATACAACACAAAAAGACCAACCGTCTGATACAGTTCTCGATCTATATATAAAAAAATCGACACTGCATCTATTACAATCCAGTACAGCCAGTTCTCCACTATCTTGCGCGCCACCATAAAGGTGGTTACTACGCTGGCCCAGGTAGTCAATGAATCAATATAGGGCAGTCTGGCCTCTGTACTCAGCGACAGCCAGTAGCCGGATACAGCGGTCAATAACAGAATCAAGCCAATGGCCGTTAGGTGCTGGGTAGCTGTGCAACGGCTTAGTGCAATGCCATCTGCAGCGACTCCACCGCGCCGCCACTGGTACCAGCCATACACTGCCATGGCCATATAGTAAGCATTGAGCGCCGACTCCATATACAGACTGACATCGCCAAAAATCCATACGTAAATCGCGGTGCTAAAAAAAGCACAGTACCAACAGAGGCTGTTTTCTCGCATCGCCAGCAGTACGTAGGCGACGGACAACGCCACTGCGAGAGTTTCCAAGCCAATCCAATCAAACATGCTTAAAGAGCCTCATAATCGGGAATTATTTTGATCACATACACCGCCCTATTAAATTCCCTTTGGCAGTCTGTAATGGTTTCCT
>Ga0208881_1000377_pt1 | contig 15648 bp, 16 predicted proteins | sample Knorr_S23_td_AAI_FD_185610 | JGI IMG/M metagenome (GOLD analysis project Ga0208881, IMG submission 185610) | Marine microbial communities from Southern Atlantic Ocean transect - Knorr_S23_td_AAIW_ad_876m_LV_B (SPAdes) (version 2) | ecosystem: Environmental > Aquatic > Marine > Oceanic | place... | reverse complement strand
TGGTCCAGTCCATTCAGACAGAATTTACAAGACAGTTTATCCAAAGGCTGCATCAGAATTTCTACGTGTAAGCGGTTTTGAAGACCTATCACCAAGTGAGGTTGAAGCCGCAAATAATGAAATTGTAGGATTACTAGGGGAAAGTGATGAAACCATAAAGGCTGGAATAAAAGTAGCTGCAGAAAAGTTAGGCAAACCAGAAACTACACTTACCAATTTACTGGATAAAGTGAAAAGTATTGCAGAAAAAATTCAAAGGAATACATCAACAATGATTCCAGATCAACAATTTTTATCACAAGAACAGGTAGCCACAACTGTTCTAACACTTTCGGATGATGAACAGGCAAAAATTCTTAACGGAAAAATAATTCCAGGTGACAGGGTTTTCTATCCGGTCAAGTCACATATTGCATCATCTATTCCTGAATCTGAAGTTGGGAAAAATAACTTGGATGGAAAACATGTTTACATTGTAAATGCTAGCGATGATGATCAAAGAGTAAGTAGTATTACGTCAATGATAGAAGAGAAAGGTGGACAAGTTGCGTTAGAACGTACTGAAAATATTGATTTATTTATTCACATCACTGGTAATGTTCCGAATTTTTCCAAACTAACTGAGTTATCTAGAGATGAATGGGATAAACTAGTTAACCAATTTATTAATACACCAGCCATAGTGACACAAAATGCCATTGATACTTTTGTCCCTGGTGGCTCTGATGACCCAAGAAAATTCAAAGATGCAAAGGGTAGAATTGTTATAATTGGTCCCAACCTTCCAGCTGGTAAAAAAATAAGTGGGCATGAAAGGGCAAAGGTTGAAGTTTTCAGAGGTGCCATGAGACCATTTGCAACTACTGTTAATCAAGAATTGAGTGATGTGCTAAAATCAAACGTTAGAGTATTCTTAATTTTGCCTGGAACTGTTGATGGGAAAGAACCCAGTGATGAGAATATTGTGAATACAATTAACCACTTGATGTCTGACGAATCACAGTCAAGTTCTGAAGTAATTTTCTGCCCAGACGAAACAAGATAGTATTAGAAATGTCTGAAAAGATGCGCGCTATGGTGCTTTCGGAACTCGGTCCCGTAGAATCAAACCCATTGAAGCTTACAGAGATTGATAGACATGAAATAACAAACCCAAAAGAGATTTTGGTAAAGATTGAGGCATGCGGCGTATGTCATTCACAGCTACATTCGATAGAGGGCGATTGGAAAGATATTGGAATACCACCAACATTACCTACAGTGCCAGGGCATGAAGTTGTTGGAAAAATTATAGAGATTGGAAATGACGTTAAAAAATTCAAGACAGGTGAAAGAGTGGGAATAACTCCTTTGCTTGCTTCTTGTTTGGATTGCCAGTATTGTAACGAAGGCAAGGAATATCTTTGTGAAAATATGGATGTGACTGGAGAATCCCTGAAGGGTGGATATACAGAATACATCACTGTGTCAGAAGATTTTGCAACCAAAGTTCCGGATAATATGAAATCTGAATATGCTGCACCATTATTTTGTGCAGGTATAACAGCTTACAAGGCAGTAAAGGCTGCAGAACCTGAAAAAAATAAAAAAATTGCAATTTTTGGTATAGGGGGAGTAGGGCACATGGCAATACAGTTTGCCAAAATTCAAGGTTGTGAAGTAAGCGCAGTTTCACGAAAGGAAAAACACCTAGATGTGGCAAAAAATATTGGTGCAGACAATGCTTTTGTCTATTCGTCTAACCAGGAACAATTTTTACAAAATGTCAATAAAACTTATGGTTTGTTTGATGCTGCAATTGTTTTTGCTCCGGTTGATGAGGTAACAGATACGGCAATAAAATCAATCAAAAAGGGTGGCATTGTGGTTATTGCTACTGTTGGTAAGATTCCAAATTTTTTAGCGTTTGAAGAAAAAACAATCAGGGGAACTTTGATTGGTTCAAGAAAAGATATGGAAGACGTAATTAAAATTGCAAGTGAAAATAAACTGGAAGTAGTAACAGAAACCTTTCCATTAGAAGAAGCAAATCAGGTATTGGTAAAGCTTAAAAATTCTGAAATAGATGGACGTGCAGTTCTTATTCCTTAAAATACAAGTATCAAATCTTAAAAATTGTGAACTGTTCTAGATGCCATCATACGTATGAAATCCACGAGACATCTACAGAAAGCACATCTCTTCTAAAACGTGGAAAATGCATGATTCCATCATGTACCTGTAGACAGTATACTGATGCAATAGGAAAAATTGATGAGGAACTTCTGTAAAAACGATTCATATACTAATTCATAAAATAACCGCTATATGAAAAAGGATATTCTACATGATGATAGAAAAAAGGATCTAGAAATTATAATGTCAAGAATCAATGGGCTTGAAGTTTCTGCAACTGATGAATACCAAATTGCCGTGGTAAGTGTGCTAAAGATACTAGTTCAGGGAGAGATTAACCTGTTTACAGAATTTGAGCACCTAAAAAAAGCGATTGACCTGATCACATTAGAGATTTTTAAGTTACAAAATAAAACCAATTCATAAATATTTAATTCTAATTTTCTTGGTTACAAACTGGTCTGTATTGGGCAATTATTTTATCCACTAAATGCTTGCGTTCGGAGGGATTAGATTTCCACATTGGATATATTGCAAGAAAAGTATTTTCTTCACTACCAGCATTAGACATCCAGCACTTGAATCGGTCATTTTTGGTAAAAAAATCAAGTGCGTTAGTTTTCCCTGATTCCCCAGCATAGATTATGTTGAAAATATCTTTTTTCTTGGCAAATATGAGGTATACAACTTCATCCATTGGTGGTCCCCATTCCGAAAGTCTAATTGGCCCTAGGAATTCATAATGAAGGATTTGAATTGGCAATTACATTGAATAGTAGTTGTACTTTTTCTCTTTTTCCACTGAACTTGGCAAAAACCTATCTGTTATAGCAAAGATCAGGCTTAAGGAATAAATTCCTGTAGTTATGCATTAAAAATTGAATGAAGAATCCTCATTATCAAAGAAAAGCAGGGTATGGAATGATTGTTGTTGCAGCTTCTCTAGCAGTAATCGGATTACTACAGGTAACAATTGGTCCTGACGTTCTTTTTGGTGATAAAATTCAAAGGGCAACTACAGCCACTTTTGAAGAATGTGATGCCAATGGCTTCCAAGAGCCACAATGTGCCAAGTGGCTAAATTCTAAGCAATTTGAAGAATGTATGGCAAATGATGACGCGGATAGTCCCGAATGTTGGAAGCATAGAACGTGGGTGATTCAAGAACGTGAATTAAAGGATTTGAAATCACTAGCTGATGAATAACAGTGTATTTCTAATTTTCACTAACTGATTTTTGAAGTTCATTAAAAGCTGTCTGAATCTCCGTAACAGACGTACGGTCTTCTAAAGTGCTCAAATCACCAATTTTATTATTACTTATAATTGCCTTTAGGAGACGTCTCATAATCTTACCGCTACGAGTCTTGGGAAGTTTTGAAACAAAATAAATTTGATCCGGCGTTGCAATAGGACCTACTCCTTTTCTAACTATCTGTATCAGTTCGGATTTTAATTCATTAGTGTCATTTTTGACACCATGTTTCAATACTACGAAAGCAATTATTGATTCTCCCTTAAGCTTATCTGGAATGCCACAAACAGCAGCTTCAGCAACATCATTATGTGAAACTAGACTACTCTCTAACTCCGCAGTACCAATTCTGTGCCCTGCAACTTTTAACATATCATCAGCTCTGCCAAGAAGCCAAAAATATCCATCTGAATCTTTTAACGCATAATCTCCAGAATAGTAAATATTTTCATATTTTGACCAGTAAGCATCCTTGTATTTTTTATCATCACCCCAAAGTGTTAAGAGCATTCCAGGCCACGGTCTCTTAATAACAAGGTATCCTTTTGTTCCAGGTGGAATGAGGTTTCCATTTTCGTCAACAACATCAATATCTACACCAGGGATAGGTCTTGTTGCAGAGCCAGGTTTTAATGGTACTGTTTCAAGTCCTGGTAAAGGAGATAACATCATCCCACCAGTTTCTGTTTGCCACCACGTATCTATAATTGGACATTTTGATTTTCCTATAATTTCAAAGTACCAAACCCATACCTTAGGGTTAATGGGCTCGCCAACAGTTCCAAGAAGTCGTAATGAAGAAAGATTAAATGAGTTTGGAATTGAATCTCCGTGACTCATAAACATTCTCAACGCAGTAGGTGTTGTATAGAATATTGTAGCATTATACTTTTGAATAATATCCCATATTCTTGAAGAGTTAGGATAGTCAGGTGCACCCTCATACATTATTTGAGTTGCACCGTGAAGAAGTGGACCATACGCAACATAGCTATGACCCGTAACCCAACCAATGTCTGCAGTACAAAAAAAGATATCCGAGTCTTTGATGTCAAATGCCCATTTGAACGTAGAAAACAAATGTGTAAGGTAGCCACCTGTTCCATGTAAAACTCCTTTTGGTTTTCCAGTAGTACCGGAAGTATACAAGATGTACAAAGGATGTGTACTGTCTAGTTCTTCTGCCTTGCATTCTTCAGACGCATCTTTCATTAATTCATGCCACAGTTTATCTTTTATTCCCAAGGAAGATGTGTCATCTTTTCGTTTAAGAACTACAATATGCTTGATAAAATCAAGATTATCTACAGCCTCATCGACAATCTCTTTTAGATTAATAGTATTTCCTCTTCGAAATCCTACGTCAGCAGTTATAATTATTTTAGATTTAGAATCATCTATCCTGTCTCGTAGTGATATGGCACTAAATCCTGAAAAAACAACAGTGTGGATAGCGCCTATGCGAGCACATGCAAGCATGGCAATTAGAATCTCAGGCACCATAGGAAGGTAAATTGTTACCCTGTCACTATTTTTGACTCCAAGCGACTTGAGTACATTTGCAAACTTGCAGACATCACGGTAAAGTTCTTTATACGTGAACTGGCGTGTTTGCCCGTCTTCTCCCTCCCATAAAATCGCGAGTTTTTCTGCCTTGTTATTTTGATGGATATCAAGGGCATTATATGATGCGTTAATTTTTCCTCCTACAAACCATTTTGCGAATGGGGGATTCCAATCGAGGGTTTTAGACCATGTCTTAAACCAAAATAATTTTTTGGCCTCTGAATTCCAAAAAGAGACAAAGTCAGATTTGGCCTTGATTCTGGTTTGAATATCATTGTTCCCTAAACCAATTTCATATGGATCAGTACTCATCTGTATACAGATAAAGAAAGGTTATTTCTAAATGTTAAATGAAAATAAAAAATTAGTATTATTACTGGGATTGCATTCTAGATAGCCAGTCAGGGTCTTCCGGATCAACATTACAGCTAGAGTCAGTTTCAGTCTCAGTTTCTGAGCTTGTAGTTGATAACTCCAATTCATCTACTGGAGGCTCTGGTAATGTATTCTCTGGTTCACATTGTGGTGCTACAGGTAATTCCGGCTCTGGCATACTGTGTGTTAATACAGTATCACATGGTGAGTTCATATAAGATACTGCTGTTTGTTGAATCACATCTTTTTTTGTTTCAATCATCTCTATACTTTCTAATGAGATGTCGTGAATGCGTTTTTGAATATTATGAATTTCAGATTTTTCATGATTTATACGATCAATCATGTTGTTACTAAGTTTCTGCGCATCATCAAACGTAGTTTGAGATATTTCATTACTATTGGCTTGTATTTGAACATCAAACAAGAAAAACTTAATTGCCTTTTCTTGTTCTTCCAACTCTTCTAGGCGTGTTGCGAGTTTTGCCTTAATTTTTGCTTCAGTCTCATCCAGACTAATTAGTTTTGATTTATATTTTTCATGAATTAGTTCCGCATCAGGTTTCATCTCAGAATTATCTGACACAATACCCATCAATGCAGTAAGACGGCGGATGGTAAGACCCTTCTCTCTGAGAAGCCTTTGAGCTTCAATTCTCCAATTTGGAATAAAGATTAGAACGTCTCCTTGCAGAACAAGTTGCTCATAGGGAATTTGACGTAACCCCTCTGAACCACAATCAAGTCCGACAGTCTGAATAGTCCCATCAATATCAGTTGCGGTACCTATTACATTACCCATGAAAGTACCATACATATCCTTAACACCCTTGGAAATTATGCTGGGACTGTTTTCAGTCATAGACCATTGTTTCTGGATGGGTATAACCGACAAGGTGTAAAAATGGTTACTTATTTTTGTAAGTAGAAATTAACCAATAATGATGGCACAGGCGTTATTCACAATTTTAAAATTATAATACATATGAATAACATTATGATTGACAAAAACGAGTTAAACCAAATTTTGGCATTCATTTCAAAAAGATGGACAGATTTGAGTCGTGATCCTGACAATATGGCACTTAAATCATTACCCAGTGATTTTTGGATGAATTCAATTGGAGGTCCAGCTGGGAAAGGTAGATGGGTTACAACGATAATGTATACTGAAAACGAAGATGAGGCAAATAAATTCAAAGATGTTCTGCTAAGATGGCAATCAAAACCACAACAACCCAAGACACCAGATTTGATTAATATCAAAGGCATGAAAGAAAACTCGGAAACTAAAAACTAAACTCAATAGTAGTCTTTTTTGCGATCAAAACTGATCGTGATTTTTATTCCGACATGATTTATTATTATCAGAAATTCTGAGTATGTAATGCAAGAACAATTTTCAGCATCGGAAAGAAAAAAACTATTAAAACATTTTTCTAATATTGATAATTCAGTTTTTGTCATCACAACACCAAAACAAGTTGATCGAGGCGCACTCATGTCCAGATATAGTAGAACAGACAAAACCATGCGTAGAGTATTTCTTGATGAGTTTTTAAAAAATAAAAATCGTGGTGAAGAATTTTACAAACGGGTTCTACTTGAGTATGGTGACGATTCAGTTGCTGAATTAGGAAGTGCTCAAATTGCTATCGAAGGATTATCCAATATTGCTGTGAAGAAAATTGAGGATAGAAGAATTGGGCTATCTTATTTAGAAAAATCTTCAAGATATGTATCCTGGGATAAAAAAATAAGTGGTAAATACAAATTTTATCGTGAACCAGGTTTAATGAAATCACGCTATGCTGATGATTATTTAGAAGCATGTAACTTGGATTTCAACACATACTCAAAGAACATTCAACCAATGCTAAAACTCATACGAGAAAATGATCCTATTGAAAATTATAAATTTAAGGCACACGACGGTACTGAGAAAAAAATTTCCAAATTAAAAAATGAAAATGATATAAAATCAGCAAATATGATTTACCGTGCTGCAACAAAAGCAAAGGCATTAGATGTTTTACGTGGGCTATTACCTGCATCGACATTAACAAATGTTGGTATAACTGGAAATGGACGTGCATTTGAATATCTCATAACAATTCTACTTAGTTCTGAATTAACTGAAGAAAAACAACTAGCAATAAAAATTAAAAGTGAACTAGATAAAATGATCAAATCATTTGTAAGTCGTTCAAATGACAAATATGGTAAGGCATTACAAAAATATTTCAATGATATTAAAAAAATTTCATACAAAGCAGCTAAAAGTAATATTCGTGGCAAACCAATTCTTGGAAATAGTGTAAAGTTAGTCGAATTTGAGCCTGAATCAGGATCAATAAACAGCATCATTACCGCATTAATTTTTGAACAATCTCCTAGCATCTCATTTGGTCAAATTTTAAAAAATGTAAAGAAAATGAGTAAAAAATCAAAAATCGAGATTATTAAGCAGTTAATCAATGCAAGACAAAATCGAAGACATAGACCACCAAGAGCATTTGAAATGACTAATTACACATTTGATCTTGTAACAAACTTTGGAATGTTCAGGGATCTCCACAGACATAGAGCACTCACACTTGAAAGGCAATTACTCACAACTGATCATAACTTTGATACACCAAATGAAATTGCTGATCTTGGAATTGAAAAGGACTTTGATGACTGTATGTATCTTACCAAATCAATTTTTCAAAAAATAAGACGTAAATTCCCAGAACAGTCACAATACATTGTAAATTTCGCTTACAACTATCCATATTACATGAAATTCAATCTTCGTGAAGCGACACATCTAATTGAGTTAAGAACAGTCCCACAGGGTCATGCTGACTACAGAAAAATTGTACAAGAAATGTATCGGTTGATCAACAAAAAACATCCAACGTTATCAAAAATCATAAAATTTGTAGACATGAACCAATATGAGCTAGAAAGATTTGAATCAGAGAAAAGAACGGAAGAAAAAAGGAAAAAAAATGAATGAAAAAATTTCTAAAACTAACGATGAATGGAAAAATCAACTATCTTCAGAAGAATATAGTATCTGCAGGGAAAAAAATACAGAGCCACCATTTACGGGAATTTATTGTGACTGTAAGGATAAGGGAACTTACAAATGCACATGTTGTGGTATAGAACTTTTTTCATCTGAAACAAAATTTGATTCTGGAACTGGATGGCCTAGCTTTTCTGATGTAATAGATAATGATAACATTGAGTTTGTCAAAGATACAAGTTATGGTATGCTACGAACAGAAGTTAACTGTAAAAAATGTGGCTCACATCTAGGACATGTTTTTGATGATGGACCACGACCTACTAACCTAAGATATTGTATAAACTCCATCTCCTTACATTTGGATAAGTTAGACTAAATAATCCATTGAGGATTACTATACCATGCGAATAATACTTTGTGGATTTGGAACTGTTGGTCAAAGCTTTGCTAAACTCTTGGAATCAAGATCTGAAGATTTGTACGCAAGGTATGGACTCAAACCAAGATTAGTTGGTGTCTTTGATACAGGTGGTAGTGCAATAGATTCCTCAGGACTTGATATTAGTAAATTAATTGATGCTAAAAAAAATCATAATTCTGTAAAAAAATATTCTGAAACAGAAAATAACGCTTCTGGAACCGAAATGATTAATGATCTGGAAGCTGAAGTTCTCATTGAGACTACACAAAGTAATTACAATGATGCTGAACCTGGAATGACTCACATAGTTAATGCCATGAAACGTGGCATGCATGTAATCTCAGTGAACAAAGGACCACTAGCACTTGCCTTCCCATCACTAATGGAACTTGCAAATTATAACCAAGTTCTTTTTCGCTTTAGTGGTACAGTTGGTGGTGGTACACCAATTTTAGATTTTGCAAAAAACAGTTTGAGAGGTGAACGTATAGTTTCATTTGATGGAATATTGAATGGTACTACAAACTACATCTTAACAAATATGGCAGGTGGTATGTCATTCGATGATGCACTGAGTGACGCTAAACAAAAGGGATACGTTGAAGCTGATGAATCACTTGATCTTGATGGACTTGATGCAGCTGCCAAGCTGGTAATTTTAGCAAATTGGATAATGGGAATGAAAGTTACCATGCCTGATATCAAAAGAACTGGAATTAGAAAAATAAACAGTGATGATATCAAACGTGCCGAAGAAAAAAATTGTGCAATAAAATTGATTGCAAGTTGTGATGAAGAATTGAAGGTTGAACCAAAGGAAATTGCTGTTGATGATCCATTATGTGTAAGTGGAACATTAAATGCGATTTCATTCACATCAGAACATTCTGGCACACAAACAATTATTGGTCGTGGTGCAGGCGGTACTGAAACAGCCAGTTCTATCTTACGTGATCTGATAGATATTAGAAATGAGAGTACGAAAACTTGAAATCAAATCTGATATCAAAAAGTGAAACTTCAAAAATATTGGAGCAAATCAAATCTCAATGGAAGATTGAATTACCCAAGCAGAAAAATATCAAAACTCATGATATAAATGAAAAAGGTGTCATAATAACCGGTGATGGAATAACAGCGGTAAAGATTGGAGAAACCATACTGCCATTTTTGGATGACACAGAGGTGTTAGAAAAATTTCCATATGTGAAAGTTGACATGGGTGCTATCAAATTCGTATGTAAGGGTGCAAACGTGATGAGGCCTGGCATCACAAAATTTTCTGACTTTGATAATGGTGAGATAGTTTGTGTCATAGAGGAATCACAAAATAAGTTCCTGGCTGTTGGTAAGGCAGAAATGTCAAGTAAGGAGGCAGAGGACTCAAGCAATGGTGAAGTGATAAAAAATATGCATTACATATCAGACGATTTTTGGGAAACTAAAAAAGAGATAAAAAGTTAGTTAATTTTTTCAGTTGTTTCTTTGATACCATCTTTGTTTATCACTAGAACATCTATACCTTCACCACTTGCCGAATCTCTATTAATAGCAGAGCGGATTGATTTTACAGCAAGATTAATTGCGTCAATTTCTTGAATTTCTTTTTTATATTGCTGATCCAGAATGCCTAATGCCATCTCTGCTCCAGTTCCTACTGCAGCATAATCATCAGGTAACACAGAACCAAGTGGATCTAATGTGTAAATTTCTGGCTTATCAACTACGCCACCAACAATAACCTGAGTTAATAATGGGAAAAATCTTCGCTCATACATCAGGTTAGACATCATCTTTGCAACAGTGTTTGGAGGAACGTCTTGCCTCGTTTCCATTAATCTAATCTTTGCTAGTGCCGTAATTTGCAACGAAAGAATTTGCATGTCTGCAACTAGCCCCGCACATGCAGCCCCAACTTTAGGTGTCAATACAAAGGTTTTTTTTGTATTTTTACTCACAACAAAATTCCCATAAGCAATTCTGCGTTCACTGGCAATTACAATACCATCATTATATGATATACCTACAGCCGTAGCCCCAGGCATATACATTGCAGTCATATTTCAAGAGAATTCAGAGGAGAATAAAAGTCATTATGATAAGGTTTTTACAAAAGTTAGTCAGATGATGAAAAATTATCCATAATAATACAGATACATTTTGTAGCTTTTTTCAGTAAATCAATTCGTGTAAATTCGTTTGGAGAATGAATTCGAGAAAATACGTATGTAGAGCCAACTGCAATTACTGGTGCATTTAGAATTTTAGTAAATGCATGCATAGGACCAGTTCCAGCACTTGAAACACTCAATATGTATTTTCCAAAAGATTGTCGCGTGGCTGAAATAACATCGGAAACAAATGGATGCTTGGGACTAGTTCTTGCAGCAGCTTCTCCATGGTAAACCTTAATCTTGATATCTTCAAACCCTTTTTCCTTTAGATGGCGTTTTAACCTCATCAATTGTTTTTTGGGGTTCATGTTAGGTACAAGCCTGAAATCAATTTTTACACGAGCCTCAGCAGGAAGGACTGTTTTTGCCCCCTCATCAGTATAACCAGAAATAATTCCTGCTATATTACAGGTTGGTTCACTAGCTAGAGATTTTTTGGCTGCAAGTCCACTCTTCTTTCCTAAAAATTCTTCAATACCATATTCTTTTTTAAATTCACGTTCATCAAACGGGAAAGATTTTAGGATTTTAATGTCAGACTTGCCAAGTGGAACTACATCATCATACCAATCTTTTATTAAGATTTTTCCTGATGAATCACGCAATGTTTCGAGTGCATAAATTAAACGCCATGCAGGATTTTTGATCAAAACTGCAAGACTGGAATGAGCATCCATGATTGACTCGCTTACGGACAATTCTACATATAGCAGACCCTTCATGCCAAGATCAATTATAGGTCTATTTTTACTATCGACGTGACCAAATTCCCATATTACACCATCGCACGAAAATTTATTTCTATATTTTTTTAGATAATGTTCAATGTGTGGGCTGCCAATTTCTTCTTCTCCTTCTATAACAAATTTTATGTTGCATGGTACATCTCCTGTCTCTTTTAGAAATGATTCAACTGCTTTTATGCGTGTGATCAGTTCTCCTTTATCGTCAGATGAACCCCTTCCATAGATCCTGTTCCCTTTTACTATACCGCTAAATGGATCCTCGTTCCAGAGCTCAATAGGTTCAACAGGCTGAACATCATAATGATTATAAAATAATAGAGTCTTGTTTGGATTCTTCTTTGATTTTACCTCACCATACACAATAGGCGGATAATTCTTTATGCTTAAGATTTCGGCGCCTATGCCTGAATTTTTTAACGTATTCTTGACAAGGCTTGCACACTTCTTAATTCCCTGATTTTTAGCAGAAACACTTGGTTGATGTATCAACATACAAAGATCTTTCACAAGACCGTCCATGTTTTTATCAACACATTGTAGAACTTTTTTTATGCTCATTTTATTTTGTCAAATGATTTCATGATGCCTGGAAGAGCATCTAACAAATCAGTAGATAGCATATGAAGACCCAGATTCTTTTGTACAGCCTTTCCAGCAAGTCCATTAAAGTATGCTGCTATCACCGCAGATTCTAGGACGTTTCTTTTTTGTCCTAGTACTCCAGCTAAAACACCTGAAAGAATGTCACCTGTTCCACCCACTGTCATAGCAGGAGTGTTTTTAGGATTAAGATATGTTTTGGTACCATTTGAAATAATATCAACCGAACCCTTTAGGAGAATTGTAATAGAGTGTTTTTTGGCAAACTTTTCAACCATTGTAATACGAGCTTTTTTTGATTCGGAAGGTATGTCACCGAATAGCCTTTTGAATTCACCAGCATGAGGAGTAACAACCACATTTTTGCCAGATACAAAAGGTAGGATGTAATTTACCAATGCACTGGCATCAAGCAAAAGTCTGACGTCCCTGTCAAGTAGTGATTTTACTAAAAGCTTTAGTGCCTCAGGATCTTGTATTGCAAGACCCATGCCTATGGCTGCCGAATCCAGATCAGTAGGAATTTGACCTAACAATTTGTTAACTGCACCACGAGTTAACTTAGAATCGGCCAAAGGAATTACTATGAGATTAGGTGATACAGCACGAGTAGATTGAGTATTAATTTTTGGGACACATGTATAGACCAGATCAGCACCAGTTCTCAATACCGCAAGAGATGATAAGGCAGGAGCGCCATGATAAATATAGCTTCCACCAACAACCAGAACCTTCCCGTTATCTCCTTTCCTTGAAGATGATTTCCGCTCGGGCATGAATTTTTTTACAAGTTTTGATGTGATGGTAATACTCAATACATGTCACTTATTTTTTTGATGAATAAACTTTATTTTTGCTCACGAGTTTTGTCTTGGTATTTTTTGTCTTTTTTACAGGTTTTTTATCAAAGAATGCCTTTCTTGCATAAGCAATGTAAGTTGTATGTCCAATTCCATGAAAGGAATGTCTTGTTTTTCCCTCACGTGCATCTATATGACGAAGAATTTGTTCTGTGCATTCAATATCAGAGAATTCATTTTGGATTAGAACGGTAACTAATTTCTCAAGTTGATTCATGGTAGGGCAAATTGCTACAAAACTACCACTGCCCTTTAACATCTTTCGTGCTTGTGGGACCACATTCCAAGAATCACCCAGATCAACAACAACCAGATCAATTTCTGAATGCGGCATTTTTTTTGCTTTCTTAAAATCTAACTTTTCCATGGTGACATATTTTGAAATTCCTGCTTTGGTGATATTTTTTTGAGCGATTGCCATGAATTTCTCTTCAACATCATATGTGTATACATGACCACGTGGCTTAACTATTCCAGCAAGAAATGATGTTAGCGAACCACTACCTGTACCAATCTCAACAACTTTTTTACCACTGGTTAGACCTGTTCTAGCTACAATGTATCCTAAATCTTTTGGATATACTATTTGTGTACCGTGCTGTATTTTCATAACGAAATCATGGATGGTTGGCTCAAAAAGATAGACATACTTGTCCTTATTTGTAACAAGTCTAGAACCATACTCCATACCAATTGCATCACTATGTTTGATAACTCCAATGTGTGTGTGTAATTGTTCATTTTTTAAAATCTTGGTAAGCCATTTTTTCGAGTTATTATAAAAGAACAAAACATAGTTATTTTGTTTTATTTTTGACATTAGGAATAATAATGAATTAATTAGATCTAATAACTGCTTGTAAAAAATTTGTTAATGGTTAATATAATATCACATTCTGCCAGATTTTCTTCTTAGGTTGCGACGATTTACTTTTCTACCCTTCGGTGCACTGCCGACCTTCACTCTTTTGGTGCCTCTATTCATAGTAACATAAGTACTAGAAGATACTTTTTTACCGCCTGTACCTCTCAAAGAACCTGAGATACTACCTCTACCAGATCTATGTGTTGATGTGGTTGTTCTTTTTGCAGGTGATTTTCTGCTTGGTGCCGTAAGTGTTCCTCTACCAGATCTCCTCGATGCATGTTTTGCTTGGTGCTTGTGTCCCTTTGTATCCCCAGCCTTCACTCTTTTGGTGCCTCTATTCACAGTAACATAAGCGCGAGAAGATACTTTCTTAGAGCCTGATTTTTTAGATTTTACACTTACTGAGCCTCTACCGCTTCGTGCTTGAACCAATAAAACTAACTTTTCTTACTGGTATAAAAATATGGTTAATTTACTATCAAATGAAAATTGTATGGTAACTTGCCTACATACGTTTTGGTGCTACTATTCCTAGTAACTCAAGTGCCTTTTCCATAGTTGATTTGAATGATGAGACTAAACATAATCTTACGTTAATTAATTCAGGTGTATCAGCTTTCAAGACATTAACGTGTTCATAAAATGAGGAAAATGCAACAGCTAAATTATAGCAATATTTTGCAATAATTTTTGGCGAGTAATTTTTTGCAGCATCATTAACAAAAACCTCGAACAATCCAATTTGTTTAATCAGACCAGTCTCATACTCTGTATTCAATTGATCAAATTGCGCATCAAAGTTCGGTTCATTACCACATTTTTCTAATATTCGCGCAGCCCTAACACATGAATATTGGATGTAACTACATGTATCTCCCTCAAGCTTTAGTGATGTGTTGATATCAAAAGTAATAATTTTGCCGAGGTCAGGCTTTATCAGTTCATATCTTATAGTTCCAACAGCAACATTATGAGCTATTTCGTTGAGTGATACATCATCTAGATTGTCATTTCTTTCTTTTGATTCAAGGAAAATGCGTTTTTCAAGTTTTTCAATAATTTCATCTGCGTTAATGTAAAGACCTTTTCTACCTGACATCTGCACATCTTTTCCATCTGTTTTATTGCCTAGAATCTTAGCGGTTTCAGAGCTTAATGTTACTGCCTCATAACCAAGATGAACATAAGAGCTTTCTGGATTAAATTTTGACATGAGGTTTGTGACAATTTTTTGAAGATTGGTTTGTCTGTTATCAATAACTGTTATGACCTTGTTAGCGGCAAAAGATTGCTTTGGTACTTGTGTTTCTTCAAGCGTTGTCTCATAAAGTATTCTACCATTTGACTGTGTAGTATATTTTGTATAATTAAATGGGTCATTTAATACACCAAGTTTCCAAGCTGCATAAGGTATGTCCTTTGCAACATATGTAGCAACCCCATTGCTTCTCACAATTATCTTATCATCCTCATTTTCAATTGGTAACACCCAACAACCTGCATTATCACCCTGATCTTCAAGGCGTACAAGATTTTCAGATTTCATCCTTTCAAATATTTTTTCCCAGAGCTTTGAATACAAGATTTCAGATTCAAAATTCAAACAATCGTATGATGCACCAAGATTCCAGACTGTATCTAGTTGATCA
>Ga0208881_1000375_pt1 | contig 15678 bp, 14 predicted proteins | sample Knorr_S23_td_AAI_FD_185610 | JGI IMG/M metagenome (GOLD analysis project Ga0208881, IMG submission 185610) | Marine microbial communities from Southern Atlantic Ocean transect - Knorr_S23_td_AAIW_ad_876m_LV_B (SPAdes) (version 2) | ecosystem: Environmental > Aquatic > Marine > Oceanic | place... | reverse complement strand
AATCTTTGGGCACCAAAATATTAGCCTCACAAATCGGCTCTCGCATCTCCTCGATTTGACCGGGATCAGGTAAATCAGAGGGGTTGGACATGTACAAAGTCTCCCCTTTAGAGGTAATAATTTCATAAACTACGGTTGGTGCGGTAGTAATCAAGTCAAGATTATATTCTCGTTCAAGTCGCTCTTGTATGATTTCCATATGCAACATACCAAGAAACCCACAACGGAACCCAAAGCCTAATGCGTCTGAACTTTCAGGCTCATAAAATAGAGAGGCATCGTTGACCGCCAACTTACTTAGGGCTTCACGAAACTCTTCAAAATCGTCTGAGTCTACTGGGAACATACCAGCATAGACCTGCGGCTTAACACGTTGGAATCCGGGCAAAGCGTCTACATCTGAAGTCGCTAGTGTCGTCACGGTATCCCCAACGGGCGCACCCATTATGTCTTTGATGCCGGCCACCATAAAGCCAACCTCTCCCGCTCTAAGGATGCCTGTCTCTTTTCGTTTCGGGGTAAAAATACCCACACTATCAACCACATGTGCTTTGCCAATCGACTTAGCAATAATCTTACTTTTGACTTGGAGAGTGCCCTGCATTACCCGTAGTAAAGAAACCACACCTAAATAATTATCAAACCAGGAATCAATAATTAAGGCCTGGAGGGGGGCGTCAACATCTCCTACAGGTGCTGGAACATACTTCACTAGCTCCTCTAATATACTCTCGATTCCTTCACCCGTTTTAGCACTACAACGCACTGCTTCGTCAGCCTGAATACCAATAATATTTTCTATTTCGTTAATAACTTTTTCTGGTTCTGCCTGTGGTAAATCCATCTTATTCAACACAGGAATAACCTCTAACCCCTGAGCAATAGCGGTATAACAATTAGCAACCGATTGCGCCTCAACACCTTGAGCGGCATCGACGATTAGCAGTGCACCTTCACAGGCTGCCAAGGATCGAGACACTTCATATGAAAAATCAACGTGACCTGGAGTATCGATGAAATTGAGTTGATAGGTGTTACCGTTTAGCGCTGTATATGGCAAGGTTACGCTTTGCGCCTTGATAGTAATGCCGCGCTCACGTTCGATATCCATAGAATCCAAGACTTGAGATTCCATCTCACGTTCACTGAGACCACCACAGATTTGAATAAAGCGGTCAGCAATAGTCGATTTACCATGATCGATATGAGCAATAATGGAGAAATTTCGTATGTGGCTAAGATCTGTCAAAGGGTTTTCACTGCCGTTCAAAAATTCGAGCGCAGTCTAGCCTATTTGCACCTCTGACGCCATCAACCCCTTGATGTAAAGAGGTCATAATCAAACGGCGTAATAAGTTATCAATCATTAAGCTGAATCGTTCTGAAAATAGCCTGTCCTCGCCGATAAAATCGAATTGGTATTGGTGTGTCATTGGGCAAGCCATCAATAACTCGCTCGTACCCTTTACCATCATCAATACGACTATAGCCCAGCTGCACAATAACATCGTCTTCTATTAACCCGGCGATTCCAGATGGAGATTCTGCGGATACTCTCGCCACTTTAACGCCACCCCGCAGTCTGAGCGACCGCAATTCATCTTCACTAAGCTCTTCGATTAACAGGCCCAATCGGTCACTTCCGTCATTGGCAGTTTCTACGTCGTCTTCACCTCGATCCAACGCACCAATCTCAACCAACATCTTTTTTCGTCTTCCCTCTCGAAAGAGTTCAACTTTAACCTCCTCTCCTGGCGTAATTAAACCAACAATATGTGGCAGATCCTCAGAATCAAGGATCGATTGAGCATCAAAACTAACAATTACGTCCCCAGGTTTAATATCACTCTTCTCTGCCGGGCTATCAGGCACTACCGCCGTTACCAGAGCGCCTTGAGGTCCAGGTAAATCCAATGCTTCAGCCAATTTTTTGTTGACACTTTGAATGCCAACGCCCAGCCACCCTCGCTGCACCTTTCCATTACTCTTAAGTTGTTTGACCACATTGTTAGCTACGCTCACCGGGATGGCAAAGGACAAACCAATAGAACCCCCAGATCGAGAATATATCTGGGAATTAATCCCGACCACCTCTCCATCGAGATTAAATAGAGGGCCGCCTGAATTACCAGGGTTAATAGCGACGTCAGTCTGGATAAATGGGACATAGTTAGTCGAGTCTGCAGTGGGTAAACTACGGCCAATAGCGCTCACAATACCTGCTGTAACAGAGTAATCGAGACCAAATGGTGAACCTATTGCCAGTACCCATGCGCCTACTTTCAGGTTATCTGGGTCAGCAAAATCCAAGGTCGGCAGGTTATCCGCCTCTATCTTTAGTAATGCGAGATCAGAGAGTCGATCAGAACCAATAACAGTCGCTGAATACTGACTCCTATCAGCAAGCTGCACCTCAATCTCGTCTGCATTATCTACCACGTGGTGGTTTGTGAGAATATAACCATCGGCAGAAATAACAAACCCGGAGCCCATGGTTCTTGATGGCTGTGAAGGCCTACGCCTTTGCTCGAATAGATCACGGAACATATCCGGCGTCTGACCCTGCCTTCGCGACTGCTCTTTTTGAGAAACTGCTTTACCCACAGTATTGATTTTGACCACTGCCGGCGCGGCTTTTTCAACCAATTGAGTGAAATCTGGCAAATTGGCACTCGCTGAGGATACTGCTATTGTAAAAAAACATGTGATAAAAAAGACTCTGTTTAGCACTAAAAACTCCTTTGGGCTGTACTATCAAATTACGGTTAAGGTATTTACCGGCTGGCTAAAATCAAGAGGGATGCCTGATAACACTGGATTTAGTTTAGGATCAGAATTAGTTTGCTTACTTCGGAGTTTGACTAATAATCCTCCCAAGAACAGCCCAAGGGTAGCACCCAAAATACTGAATAAATCCTGTTCCATTGTTTTTATTCCCGAGCCCAAAAGCCAAGCACCAACAACAGCCATTAAAACAGGCAATATGTAGACCAACAGTGAACCCTTTACTATGACATTCTCTGGGATCCCTATGGTTACACTCTGCCCTAACTCGATACTTTCAGCAGCATAATCCCCTGGCAGCACTCTAATTCGATTCGTTTTACCGGTTAGTTTAGACAGCAAGCTCTGCCCACAACCTTTTTCAGCGATACAGGTGTCGCAGGCGGTCCTTTGTATAGTCTCAACCCAAAGGCTACCGTGCTCATTACTCACCACTATCCCAGTTTCGAAGATCATGTTTAAAAGCCTAAACAGGTTACGAATTTTTGGCCGTATCAGATGCCCTAGTTACCGATTCTATAATTCTTTTCGCCGTATCACTGGGGATTTCGCCCACCACAGAAACCGTGAAAAACGAACCCTCCACCTGAACTTTAGACACCAAGGCAACCGTCGCTCCTGATGTGGCTGCAAACGACGGCATCTTAATGCTGGCTTCTGACGATTCAATAAACACCGAGAGAACCGCTAAACCATCAGTGAACACCATAGCATATTGACCACTATCCTCATCTAATTGAGAGTCAGTCATCACAAAGCCTGTCGGCATCCAATCTACTTGCCACTCAGGTGCGTCTTGCTGAAGCAGCGAGTTATTCTTTTTACAATCAGCCCTCTCATTGGCCTCTAGACTAATAGACCCTGATGGAAACTCCACTGAATCAAGGTCACCCCCCACGGAAATCTCAATAAACTGAAACCGCTCTATAGGTTTACCAGTAAGACTAATCAGTACGGACTGCAGCATCAGACCGGATTGTTTGTCAATTGCAACAACATAACCATAACGCCATGCATCGTTGGGACGTAACATTAATAATGTGGCTTCACGACCCGCAATCCGTTGGGTACCAGCAGTCTCTATTGAATATGATCGTTTTAGCTGCACATAGGTAGAGTCATTGATATTGAGTCCCGATGTTTCGCCGAGAAAGGCAGAGGTTTTTTGGCAATCTTTTGTGCCACTGAAACTTGAAAACTCACCCTCAGGGCTATTCAAACTGACGATCTGTTCGAAGATCCCAGCATCCCGTACTAAGTGAAGAACTTTTGCACTTTTGAGATTCCCCATTTTTTCATAGGTCACAAGTCCCTCATAATTAAGTCGCTGGGACGCATTAATCATCTGAACCATTAAGTCATAGGCTGGATCCGTTTGCTGAGAAAACGAAGGTTCACACGCAAAAATGGCGGTCATAATAACCGCCATTCTAAATTTTTCTCTCATATAATCTATTACACGCACGCTCTAACCACCCTATTCAAAAACAGTCTCATCCGAGTCAATACGAGCAAAGGGTAACATGCTTTGATTGCTGTTAAGTGCAGCATGACTGGAATGTTTAGCCAAAATTTCAGCTAAATAAAGCCTAACCTCTTGCTCAGAGTATTGCGCTTTACTCACCTGTTTAACCTCCACAATCGGCTGAGGATATTGTCGAGCTCCATTAAAACCACTGGCACTGACTGTTCGCGCTTGAGTCTCAACAGGCGCCTGCCAACCCGCTGGAAATTGATTAGCTGGACCGGTACTATTTTCGCCCATCATCTTATCTGATTGGGCAAACTGAGAAGTTTGATCGGCACCACCTAAAGGGCCACTAACATTCTGAACGCCAAGCACAGCAACCAAAGCAACAGAGGCGGCGATTGCGAAAGGGCCAGCCGAGCTTATGCCTAGTGACGCACCCACAGCCAAGATGCCTGAGCGACTAAATATTTTAGTCAACGAATTCACCTTATGAGTAACTTCGCCATCAATCGCACCAGCGATCGCTATTGAATGATCCACAGTCGATACAGTGCCTTTACTTATGACAGCAGATGCCAAATGGTAGCGCCGCCATTTTTCCCGAATTTCAACGGATAAGAGGCTATCGTTTGCATCCAATTTTTTTAGAATTCGACGAATTTCTATATTGTTTGCCTCGCTATCCATCAGCGCAGATAAAGACTCATTCAATCGATTTTCGTGCTCGCTCATTTAATTGCCTCGTTAAAAACAAATCATTTTTTTGGAAATACTGACTATATGACCAATCATTAGCAAAAAGGTTCACCCATCTTTTAAACCGCCACCGACCAATTTTACCACCTGCAAGTCAATCGTCTCTCTAGCTCTGAAAATACGCGACCTTACCGTTCCAACAGGGCAATCCATTATCGTTGCAATTTCATCATAACTCAGACCTTCAAACTCTCGCAACGTCACTGCAGTTCTTAGATCCTCAGGCAGATCAGAAATTGTTTTGTGAATCAAAGTTGCCAGCTCATCTCGGAAAAGATTATTCTCCGGCGTACCTAAATCCTTAAGATAGTCACTGCCATCATAATACTCAGCATCCATCGGATCAATATCAGAACCTGGTGGTCGACGACTGCGCGCAACAAGGTAGTTCTTTGCTGTATTGACGGCGATGCGGTACAGCCAAGTATAAAACTGACTCTCACCGCGAAATTTGGGTAACGCTCGATAAGCTTTAATGAACGATTCTTGCACTACATCGGCAACCTCATCGGTATCCCGAACAAAGCGCCCAACGATAGCATGCATCCTACTTTGGTATTTGAGTACTAAAAGGTCGAATGCTCTCTTATCACCTTTCTGAACCCTAACCACCAGTTGCTGATCAGTGGCATCTTTTTTATTTTCCGTCATCAAACAATCCGTTCTCGCTGCTCTTATGGTATGGCCTATTTTTTGAAGCTAGCGAAATCTAACGTTCGAAGGCACTATTCTAAAGACAACCGACTGATCGTAAAGTTCGCGTGATTCGTGCTCTTATATTATCATGGCCGACCCAATCTGTGTGGCACACCAATGCAACAAACTCATCTTTATGACGTTATTATTATTGGCAGCGGAGTTGCTGGCCTCACCAGTGCACTGCAGTTAGACAAACACTTGCACGTTGCGCTTATTAGTAAAGCATCGTTGCAGGCTGGCGCGTCATGGTTAGCTCAAGGGGGTATTGCAGCTGTATTTGACGAGAATGATAGTCCCGCCGCGCACATTGCTGACACATTGGTTGCTGGCGCAGGGCTTTGCCATGAAGAGTCAGTTCGATTCGTGGTTGAAAACGGCCCCAGCGCGGTTAAATGGCTCATAGACCAGGGTGTGCAGTTTACAAGGGAAAATAATCAGCAGGGGTACCACCTCACCCAAGAAGGCGGCCACAGCCACCGTCGTATTTTGCATACCGCCGATGCGACAGGTAAAGAAGTCACCGGAACGCTAGTAGATCAAGTTATTGCGGCGTCCAATATTGACATTTTTGAACAGCATTGTGCAGTGGACCTTGTCACCCAAGCCGATGCAGATTCGCGCAAAATTCGTTGTACGGGGGCCTACCTGTTAGACATTACGACAGGTTCTGTATCCTTATTTCAGGCCAAAAGTGTCATTTTAGCCTCGGGAGGTGCCAGCAAAGCATATCTTTACACCAGTAATCCTGATGGAGCCAGTGGTGATGGTATGGCGATGGCATGGCGAAAGGGGTGCAGAGTCGCCAATTTAGAATTCAATCAATTTCATCCAACTTGCCTATATCATCCTAAAGCTAAGTCATTCCTCATTACCGAAGCACTTCGTGGTGAAGGTGCTGTGTTACGCTTACCTAACGGCAGTGCATTTATGAGTGACTTTCACCCCGATGCTGAACTAGCGCCTCGGGATGTAGTAGCTCGGGCTATCGATCATGAAATGAAACGACTTGGTTGTGACTGTTTATATCTGGATATAAGCCATAAGTCCGCTGATTTTATTACCAAGCATTTTCCGACGGTATATCAGCAGTGCCTAGAGTTTGGCATTGATATAACCGCCGACCCTATTCCTATCGTCCCCGCTGCACACTACACCTGCGGAGGTATTTTGGTATCCAAAGATGGGCAAACTGACTTGCAAAACCTTTATGCTGTTGGTGAGAATGCCTTTACCGGTTTACATGGTGCTAATCGGATGGCCAGTAACTCGCTCCTAGAATGCCTAGTGTATGCCCAGGCCGCTGCGGGAAGAATCAATCAACATATCAATCAGATCGAACCGCCAGATTTTATTCCTGAGTGGGATGAGTCACGCGTCAGTCATTCTGACGAAGATGTGGTCATTTCCCACAACTGGGATGAACTGCGCCGCTTCATGTGGGATTACGTTGGTATTGTCCGAACTAACAAACGTCTTCAAAGAGCCCAACATCGCATCAAGTTGTTACAAAAAGAGATACAAGACTACTACAGCAACTGTAAGGTAACTCGAGACTTGTTGGAACTGCGCAACTTAGCGACCGTGTCAGAACTGATTATTCGATGCGCAATGCAGCGTAAGGAAAGTCGCGGTCTCCACTTTACGCTGGACTATCCCGAGCTCTCACCGATTGCCCGAGACACGATTATGGTGCCGATTAATTATGCAGCTCAAGATGTGATTATTAATCGTGATTAAACTTAATCTAATCTTCTAGCCACCAAAAAAATGTGCAACTGATGATGCTCTGCCTCTGAAAGAGCATCTCGAGGTAGGGTACGACGGACAGTCCTGCCACTGAGGGTTTTACAATAAATGATGATCAAACTGCTTATTACAAATTGATACTCTCGGAGAACAAGCCGGTCTTGCTCTGGCTGACTGTTTAACCGCCAGCAGTCTGCCTCAGGTGAAAAAAGCAGCTTCTCAGGTTCTACCTGAATCCATGCCTTTACTACACTAATGAAAAAACCGGTCACGACACACATCGTCACTAATTTAAGCCAAAATAAAATTGGCATCGATATTAGAAGTGCGCTAAGTAATAACACCAACCAGAGGTTCGCGTAAAAAAGTATTCTCGATGGTTTAAGAGTGAACCGAAGCCGCTTTTTCTCGGCTGTCACTAATTATCTGCAGTATCCTTTGCATGTTTGGGTCAGTTGGGTGTTCGCGTTGCATAAACCACATAAATAACGTTTGGTCTTCACACTCTAGCAAAACCTCGAACCGAAGTTTGTCATCTTCTTCTAAGGAATCGTAGACATCCTTCACAAAGGGCGCGAGAATCAGATCAAGTTCTAACATACCGCGGCGACTAGCCCACAATAGACGGTTCTTATTCATAGCTAATCAATCAGTGTCAAAAAGGCTATTATAAGAGACAATTAACGATAAACATATAGAGTCATGCAAACCTATGGACTGGCAGTCACTTTTCCCAAGTCACAATCTCATTATTAATGCTGAAAATCCCAGCATTATAGAATCTTTTGGTGAGTCACCATCTGACTATAGATCCCTGTCTAAGCAGAATGTATTAAGCACCGACTTAAGAGGCTACATCCAATTATCCGGCCCCGATACTGAAAAATTCTTGCAGGGCCAAGTCAGCTGCGACATGAGTTTGCTGGAAAAGGGAAAAACGATTAATGGCGCTCATCTGACCCCTAAGGGCCGCATCACCTTTATGTTTAGTGCGCACAAGGACCAAGATGACAACATACTATTAGAAACACACCCTTCGGTAGTTGAGTTAGCCATTTCTAGTTTTAAGAAATACTCAGTATTCTTCAAGACTGACATCACTGATGTCAGTGATCAATTTTTGAGCGCTATGATTTCTGGGCCCAATAGTTCAGAACGAGTAAACCAAATAACGACATGTCACATCAAACAATATGATTCTTCATTATTTCTCGTCACCGTTGACGCTGACAGCGCTATCCAACAGTTTAGCTCGCAACCTGCGGCTCTAACGCCGGCAGGCCAAGGCTATAGTGATCTAATGCGCGTTCGAAGCGGCAATGCAGATGTGACGGTTGATACCTCTGATGAGTTTATTGTGCAAATGATTAATCTAGATGCACAAAACTATATTAGCTTCAAAAAGGGTTGTTACACCGGTCAAGAGATTGTTGCCAGAGCCCATTATCGAGGCTCAGTAAAAAGACGAATGCATCTCATGCGGCTTGACACTGCCAACACGCCGCCTGTAGGAGTCTCGCTGATAGACTCTAACGGCAAGGTAATAGGTACCGTTGCCGCTGCAGCTAGAGCAAGCGAATTCAGTATAGAAGCCCTCGCCGTATTACCTGAAAAATATTTAGAAACGGCTGAAGTGACGTTTGATAAAGCGCAGCTCGTCAACGCCACACATTTGCCTTTGCCTTATGTGGTTCTAGACCGCTCGTGAACGACATTCATATCTGGATATCCAGTCACCAGAACCTATTGGTATGGTCTGGGCTGGCATCTATTATTATTTTCATCGTGAGTTTGTTATCTTTACCCTTGCTGGTTGCTAAAATTCCAGAAGATTATTTTGTACCAAAAAAACGTGCTGGGGCGCCCTGGAAGGATCATTTTTCGGGAGTATCGTTGCTAATATTTACGGTAAAGAATGTGATTGGGTATTTATTATTATTTAGTGGGTTTTTGATGCTGTTTCTGCCTGGCCAAGGCATTTTAACCATGCTAACGGGCCTGCTGTTAATGGACTACCCTGGTAAATTTCAACTCGAACGGAAAATCGCCTTATCACCAGCGGTACTTTCCAAACTAAACTGGTTACGAGAAAAAGCTAATCAACCACCCTTAAAAACAGACTGTTAGGCTGACGTTAGTTAGGCATTAGTCTCTTTGCGAAACCCAAAATAGTCCCAAACAACCTCATACCCAGGACGGGGTGATAACGGAATATTTAGCGCTAAGATTAGGCTGATTAGAGCCATTGCAGAACCGGCCAGAAACACCCACATAGGCGATATTAGCCAAATTAGACCAAATAGCACAGGTATAACCACCGCGGCGATATGGTTAATCGTGAAGGCTACCCCTGCAGTAGACGCTATGTCTGCAGGGTCAGCAATTTTTTGAAAGTAAGTTTTAATCGCTATTGCCAGTGAAAAAAACAAATGGTCAATGACATACAACGCCCCAGCCCAGTTCGCACTACTTACAAAGGCATAGGCCGTAAACACGCAAAATAAACCACAGTACTCAAAGATGAGTGCTCGACGCTCACCCACTTTGCCTACGATGACGCCAATACGGCTCGCAAATACCCAGTTAAATAGGTGGTTAATCAGGAATAGTGCTGCTATATCGCTGACGGTATAAGCAAATTTTTCCACCATTAAAAAACCAGCAAAGACCATGAAAATTTGGCGTCTAGCACCACTCATGAAGGTCAATGCGTAATACAGCCAATAGCGTTTACGAATTAAAAGATGTTTTCTCTGCGGTGTTTTACTGATGAATCTGGGGAACGCGAACCACACGACCAATGTTAGAATTAAACAACTACCACCACCCGCCAAATAAATAACTTTATAATCCAAACCTAAATATCGCTGGGAAATCCACAAAAACCCGAAGACGATTAAAGATGCTACCGAACTTGCAGCGATCAATTTACCTAATACTGCTGGCGCTTCATCCAGGGAAAGCCACTGCAAGGACAGAGACTGTTTTATCGTTTCATAATAATGAAATCCAACCGACATCAGAAAAGTGGTTAGGTAAAGCCCCACTGCAGAAGGTAAGTATCCGCTAATCGCTACACCGACACCCAGCACCGCCAACGATAGATAGGCAAACACCTGTTCCTTTATTAACAGCAGCACAAACACTGCTGTAAAGGCTAGAAACCCGGGTATTTCGCGAATACTTTGTAAAAGACCAATTTCTTTACCCGTAAAATATGCTCTTTCAACCACAAAATTATTAAGTAATGCGGTCCAAGATGCAAAGGCAAAAGTCATTGCTACAGTCATCAAAATCAATAGGTTTTTGGGGGTTTGCCAGGGCTTGGGGGGCACGGAAATGGTTCCTTGATTAGAGCTCAAAAGTAATTTGTCCACTGTCGTCTTTCTGCGAGGGAAGTTGCCAGTCAATACACTGAACCCCAGCACTCTTAAGATAATTATTTGCCAATGAAAAATGCTTACAGCCCAGAAACCCGCGATATGCAGAGAACGGCGAAGGATGGGCCGCCCGCAAAATAAAGTGCCGAGATCCATCGATCAAGGTAGCCTTTTTCTGCGCGTAATTACCCCACAACATAAATACTACCCCCTCAGATTGCTGGCTGACTAAGCGTATCACCTGATCGGTAAAGCGCTCCCACCCCTTGTTAGCATGGGCGCCCGGATCGCCTGCTTCAACAGTCAATACTGAGTTCAGCAGTAATACGCCCTGTTGTGCCCAGCTTTCTAGACAGCCATGATGGGCTGGCACAATGCCTAAATCAGAGTCCAGCTCTTTGAAGATGTTACGCAGCGAAGGTGGAATCTTATTGCCGCTGGCGACTGAAAAGCACAAACCATTAGCCTGTCCAGCTCCGTGATAGGGATCTTGGCCTAAAATCACCACTTTTAAATGCTTAAAGTTAGCGTGTTCGAAAGCCGAAAAAACCGTTTCAGTCGGTGGGTAGATAACTTTATTGAGTGCTTGTAACTGAGATAAATAATCACCAAGGTCAGCCAGATAGTCCTTATTTAATTCACGACCAAGCACTTCGATCCAAGATGGATCAATTTGATTATGCGCTTGCTCAATAATATTCATAATTCCCTTAAATCGCTAGGACCCCTAATGACGGTAGATGTTATCATAGAACTCTATGTCACCCATCTCTACCATTAGTATCTGGCGCCTTACCTGGCCAACCATTATCAGTAATATTATCTATATGCTGATGGGTGTCGCATTCCTGAAAATGGCGGGTAGTTTGGGCGCTGACGCCGTGGCAGCCGCCACTACGGGCCAGCGTCTTTATTTTGTACTTCACGCTATAGTGATGGGCCTCTGTAGTGGCACCACCGCGATGGTAGGTAAATATTGGGGAGCCAACAATCACCTTTTAGCGGGTCGTTTTGCGTCGCTTTCAATATTGTTGTTTTTCTTGGACGGCCTGCTCTTCGCGTGGATCGCAATTCCCTTTCGCGAGGAGTTAGTGGGCATTTTTAGTCTATCTGAAAGTGCCCATAGAATGGCCGTTGATTTCACTTTCTGGACTGCAATTTTTGCACCAGCAATGTTATCCACGCTGGTATTCAATATGTCGTTTCGAGCCACTGGCGACAGCACCACCCCACTATGGACGGCCATCTTTGGTGTCATCCTGAGCGTCATTTTTGGTGCCGCTATGACCTTTGGTTGGGTTGGTTTGCCTGTCATGGGCATTTCAGGCTTAGCGATTGGTGGGGGTATAGCTATGTCCATAACTATCATCGCGTTTTTACTAATCTGGGTTTTCGGCGGCTTTAATTTCAAACCTGCCAATCCAATGCAGGACTTGTTGGCCAATGGTAAAAAGCTAGTCAATATTGGAATGCCCGCGGCTTTCGAACAGGCCTTCTTTCAGGGCGGCCTGCTCATCTTTATGGTTTTTTTAGCAGGCTATGGTAACGAGCCTTTTGCTGCCTATGGCATAGGTCTATCAATACTGGGTATCGTTATTGTCGTTGCTTTTAGCTTTTCTATCTCAAGCGCCACTCTCGTTAGTCAGTATTTAGGGGCGGGTGACCACCAAGGAGCTTATGACGCTGGCTGGAAAACCATGCGCACCTGCCTGTACATAATGATTTCTGGCGGTATACTGATGAGTTTGTATGCACGAGAGATCGCCAGTTTTATGATTGCCGACCCCCTCGTTATTCATCACATGGTTCAGTTTACTTATATCCTAAGCGCTTGCTTACCCCTAATGGCTATCGAATTCAGTATGGCGGGCGCGCTCAGAGGCGCAGGTGATACCCGCTACCCTATGAAAGTAACTATATTCAGCATTGCTCTAACTCGGATTGTCGCTCCTTGGATAATGGTTACAATGGGTGTAGATGTCGTATGGCTGTACGCTACCTCTTTGGCGGATTTTTCGATAAAATCAAGTCTAAATATGCGGCGTTTCCGTAAAAAAGCCTGGCTCAAAAGCCATCCTATCAAGAGTGAGCGATCCTAGTTATGCTTCAACAACCAGCATCATCTGAACAACAAGCACGGTTCAATCGTCATATCGCGTACTGGTTGCTAGTATGCGCTGCCGTTATTTTTGGCATGATTCTGCTCGGTGGTGTGACGCGTCTGACTAACTCGGGTCTATCGATGGTCGAATGGAAACCTCTAATGGGTATTGTTCCGCCGTTATCTCTGGCTGACTGGCAAGAAATGTTTCTCAAATACCAGCAATATCCTGAATACCAAAAAACCAATTTCACCATGACCCTAGAAGAGTTCAAGCCCATCTTCATGTACGAGTATTTGCACCGCGTACTAGGTCGTTTTATTGGGATTCTTTTTGTGCTTCCGTTCTTGTTTTTTCTGGTTACCAAACGCATCACTCCAGGTTTAACCCCAAGGCTATTGGTCATGCTGGTGTTAGGCGGCAGTCAAGGTCTACTAGGTTGGTATATGGTTAAAAGTGGCTTAGTCGATAACCCTCACGTCAGCCAGTACCGCCTGACCGCGCATCTGGGACTAGCCGTTTTTGTCTACGGGTTTATTATCTGGACTGCCCTAGACCTCCTTGCACCTAAGCAGTTTCAACCGAATCATCTGAAGCGCTTTTCCTACACCTTAAGCGGAATGATATTTTTAATGATCCTTTCTGGTGGTTTAGTGGCAGGTACACGTGCAGGAGTGCCCTACCCAACCTGGCCTCTAATGGGCGACAGCTTTATTCCACTAGGCTTATATAGCCTTCAGCCAGCATGGCTTTCTGCTTTTGAGGACATGTTGACCATACAGTTTAACCATCGTATGTTTGCCTACCTTATTGTCGGCTTGGTACTCACCTTCGCGTACAAGGTGCTTAAATCCGATCTTCAAGGTCCATTGAAATTTGCCATTTGCTGTTTTGTTGGTCTCTTAGCAATACAGATTGCTCTGGGGATTAGTACGCTGATCTTTTATATTCCGGTACCCGTGGCCGCGGCGCATCAGGTCTGTGCAGTCGCCTTATTCAGCGTCTCGCTGTTTGTTAGCCACTGCTTTTCCAATCAACAACAGTCTTGAATTGTTTTACTATTGTTCACTAGAAGTAACCAATAATTTGGGAAAGTAGGAAGTGACGTCAAATCGAAAAACCTAAGTAGAGAGATATTTTATATAAGCTAGTCTGATCGCACTAATTTAAGAGTCAAAACAAAGGCCACGTCTTGCATTTAGACTAAAGAGAGCGATATTCTAGGGGCCCTAAACCCAAACAAAATAACTGAAAAAAAGCAGACAACTATGAACTTAGACTTTTCAGATGATCAAAAATTTCTTCAATCAGAAGCGCGAAAATTTCTCGAGAAAGAACAGTCCTTGCAAAGAAGTCGCAGTGTTCTGGACCAACAGGAAGCATTAGATACTGACCTTTGGCAGCAAATAGTTGCTATGGGATGGACCGGGATTAGAATACCCGAACAGTATGATGGCTTGGGACTAGGCCATCTCGAACTTTGCGTCGTCGCCGAGGAACTAGGTCGATCGCTCGCTCCAGTGCCTTTCTCATCATCGGTATACCTGTTCACCGAAGCCATTATTAAGTTTGCTAGTGAAGAAATAAAACAAGATTTACTCCCCAAACTGGTGACTGGTGAATGCGTCGGCACCCTGGCCATAACCGAGCAATTACTGGCGCCCACCGCACAAAATATTAATACTACGGTCACCAACAACACCGTTTCGGGCACCAAGATTGCTGTGCCCGACGCCGGTATAGCCACCCATGTTATTGTTGTCTGTAATGGCCAAAAAGGTATTGAGTTGCGGATGGTTGAGGTCAGTGATGACTGTAATATCCGAAAACAAGACACCATTGACGACAGCCGAGGTCATTTCTCAATCGACTTTAATAATGCAAATAGTCAGTTACTGGGTGATCACGGAGAAGGCTGGGCGCTATTACAAAACCTGCTCGACCAAGCGGCTGTCATGTTCAGCTTTGAACAAATAGGCGGCGCCCAAGCCACCCTTGATATGGCAACCAGTTACGCCCAACAGCGATTTGCCTTTGGCCGAGCGATTGGTTCCTATCAAGCGATTAAACACAAGCTCGCAGACATGTATATCAAACTAACCCTCGCTAAATCTAACAGCTACTATGGTGCCTGGGCGCTGTCTACTGAATCCGCCGAGTTAGATGTGGCCGCTGCTACCGCTAGAGTCAGTGCCACCCAAGCATTCAACTATTGTTCCCAGGAAAATATCCAAACCCATGGCGGTAATGGGTTTACCTGGGAGTACGACTGTCATCTTTTCTATCGGCGCGCTAAATTACTGTCTTTAAATGTCGGGTCCCTTGCTGCCTGGAAGGAAAAACTCATCCATGGGTTAGAACAAGCCCAACCTGCCAACGCTAACTAAGGGGTCTGATATGAATTTTAATGATACCGAACAACAAGCCCAATTTAGAACTAAATGCAGCGCTTGGTTAAAAGATAACGCCCAACTCCAAACCCAAACCCAGACCCAGACCCAGACCCAGACCGGCAATCATAACCCTCACGGTAAAGCGGGTTCGCAGGACTTTCTAGACGCCGCGAGAACCTGGCAAAAAAAGAAGTTTGACGCTGGCTGGGCAATGCTACATTGGCCAAAAATCTATGGTGGCTTAGAAGCCTCACCGCTTGAGAGAATTATTTGGGGCCAAGAAGAAGCCAAATTTAATGTCCCTCATGGTGTCTACGAAATTGGTCTAGGTATGGCAGGACCCGTCA
>Ga0208881_1000374_pt1 | contig 15688 bp, 12 predicted proteins | sample Knorr_S23_td_AAI_FD_185610 | JGI IMG/M metagenome (GOLD analysis project Ga0208881, IMG submission 185610) | Marine microbial communities from Southern Atlantic Ocean transect - Knorr_S23_td_AAIW_ad_876m_LV_B (SPAdes) (version 2) | ecosystem: Environmental > Aquatic > Marine > Oceanic | place... | reverse complement strand
TGGCCAATGGGGGAACATTATTATCAGTTCAAGCGCAGTCACTTTTGGTTTTTCTACCATACTCGCATGGGAGTATTATGGTGAAAAATGTTTTGAATATCTTTTTAAAGAAAGATGGGTTTATCTTTACAGGTATGCATGGGTATTTTTTGTGTTTATGGGTGCGCTTTTCGAATTAGAGATGGTATGGAATTTTTCTGACGCAATGAATGCGCTGATGGCTATTCCAAACTTGATAGGCCTCCTGCTACTGAGCAGAATATTGACCCAGGAAACTCGATCCTTCGAAGAAGGTATAAATAAGGGAACGATTAATAAATTTGATTAACACGGCTATGGTTTTTAGTTTTATATGGCTGATGGATAAAAACAGCACAACCTGAGCAATACTAATCAAACAGAGCATCTACGAACGATCTTGGATCAAAAGGCTGCAGATCATCAACCTGTTCGCCAACACCTATAAACCGAACTGGTAATTTTAGCTCTCGAGCAATACTAAATAATACCCCTCCCTTAGCTGAGCCGTCTAACTTCGTCATCACAATCCCGTCAACATCAAGCGCCTCGTTAAATAATCTCGCCTGAGACAAGCTATTCTGTCCTATAGAAGCGTCAAGGACCAGAAGGGTTTCATGGGGCGCCGCATGGACAACTTTTTTAACAACACGTTTTATCTTCTTTAACTCTTCCATTAAATTCTTATTAGTTTGTAAACGCCCTGCTGTGTCAACGAAAACCCTATCGACTTTCTTTATTACGGCAGATTGAACGGCATCATATGCCACAGCAGAGGGGTCAGCCCCGCTTTTTTGGCTCACACAGGGAACATCTACACGTTTAGCCCAAGCCTGCAATTGTTCGGTCGCTGCCGCGCGAAATGTGTCGCCCGCTGCAAGCATAACCTGATCTCCTTGCGCTTTATATCTAGCAGCCAGCTTACCTATGGTAGTTGTTTTTCCTGATCCATTAATTCCAATCACCATAATTACCCAAGGACGTTCTGACGGGTATATTGTGTCTACTTGGACTCCCTCTAAAATATCCAAAAGAAGTTCTTTCAAGAGTTTTACAATTTCTCCTTTTTCGATACCGGGTGATTCACGTACTTCTTTTTTTAATGCCTCCATGATCCAAGTCATTGTGGGAACACCCATATCTGCGGATAATAGAACCTCTTCCAACTCTTGCCATAATTCAGGTCCCAATTCCGTAGGGCCACTCACTACCCTAATAACTCCACTTGCAAAACTGTCACGGGTTTTCTTGAGTCCCAATTTTAGACGTGAAAAAAATCTACTTTCATAATCCTTTTCAGCTACATCTTTTTCTTGACCGCTCATAATTAGTTTTCCTGATGCTTAGATACCAAGAGTTTAATGTAAAACCTTTTATAAAATAGCCTGCCATACTTGCAAGCACTCAAAGTGATGTCAAGGAATGAAACCATTACCCCGGATTCATGCTAATCTCAACGTATCAAGTTTCATCAAGCTACCCATCGAACTGCCATAAACACAAACAAAATAAAGCTTTAGAATTCATATTCTTAAAACAAGTCTGTTAAGTTTTATTTGATTTTAACCGCTATGAGACATAGACTCTAGTGGCCCAAGCGGTGACGGCTTTTTGCTGACTCCCTACCGGCACAAAATTTGTGTCAGGCCTTGAAAGGTGATCCATCTTGTAAGGATTAAGAAGGTATACCCTGTGTTATTTCAGGAGTTCTCAAACCAGTACTGGAAGAAAATCCTGGTCAAAAAATATTAACTCATATCAAGCGAGGCTTTGATGAAGGTTGCTGTCTGTAATTCTGTTGGTATTGATGCTGATGGATATGCAATGATTCACTCCCCCAGTCGTTGGACCAATAGCACAAAGGATTTAAATATTTTCACCTACTACCCATGGGAACTGGCCTATTGTTCTTCTATACTTAAACGTGATACTGACCACGAGGTGAGATTTTTTGATGGGTGCTTAGATAAACTAGATCATGATGCCTTTGTTGAAAGGGTATCCGATTTTAGCCCGGATTATTTGATCATGGACTGCGCAACGCGGACGATCAATGCTGATAGCCGATTCGCAAAAGAACTCAAGAAAAGATTTGGAACAAAGTTTATCATCTGTGGACCACATGCCACCACCTTCCCCGAAGAAGTCAGTAAGTATTCCGACTATGTAGTACTTCGCGAGTACGAAATGACCATCCTCGAGATTCTTCAAGGTAAAGACCCAAACGATATTCTAGGCTTGTATCCCAATGCCTTGCGTTCTCCCCTGAATGTTAACAAACTGCCATTACCCGAAGACGATGATGTTTCCAGACTGGCTTATGGAATCCCTGGCGAACCTTCAAGCGAATACTTAGAGATTCAAGCCTATGCTTCACGTGGATGCCCATTGTCATGTAGCTTCTGTGTATGCGGGAATATTTCCTACGCGCATCCCAACTGGCGATCAAGAGATCCCCAAAACGTCGTTTATGAATTGCAAACCCTCAGAGAAAAGTACCCGCAATTAGAAGGTATCTTCTTTGACGAAGAAGTTCACAACGGCAGTAAAAAATATATGCTCGAACTAACCAAAGCTATTCGACAGAATGGCCTTGATGACCTGAAATATGATGTCATGTGCGGACAGTGGCCAATGGATGAGGAAGTACTCGATGCAATGAAAAGTGCTGGATATTATATGATAAGACTTGGCATTGAAACTGCTGGAGAAAAAGCCGCACAGGGGATGGATTTAATGAAAAAGTTTAATGTCCCGCGCCTCAAACAACTCATGGAACACGGCACTAATATAGGGTTGAAATTTTACGGGACATTTACTTTTGGCGGCGAAGGCTCAACTGATGACTGCGACAAGAAAACCCTAGCGCTAATGAATGATCTGCTTGACCGGCAATTATTGTGGAGATTTCAACTTTCCATCAGCACACCACAACCTGGAACACCGTTCTACAATCGTATGAAACAAAAAGGATACCTGCGTAATGTTGATTGGAAACATTTTGATGGTGGCAACCATTGTGTAGTTGACAACCCACAATATCCAGCCGAGATGGTTATGAAAAATTTTCGAGAAGCTGAGAAGCTATACGAAAAAGGGTTCAACAATCGTTATACATCTACGGCAAAAGATAATTTCAACTCCATTGAAATCAATTCAACACGCGAAATTCTTCTTTTTCGCACTGCCCGCATGAAACAAGTCAACGACATCCTAGGATCCCTACACGAACAATATCAAGATAGCCGAATCTCGGTACTAGGGCAAAATGCAGTAACCAATGAGCTTAAGTTAAATAATTATGTAGATGATGTATTTCTATATGGAGATGGGCACTTTAATAACGACCTATTTCCCCGCCCTCTACTACAAGATCTATCCAAGCGGAAGTATTCCTTGGGGGTCATTCCTTACCATAATATGTCTGGCAATGGATATGCTGATGTAAAAGCTATCGCGAGACGAATTGGAATCGAAAAAATGGTTGCAGTTAATATTGAGGGGAAAGTATTCGATTTGGAAAACCCGGGCGATCAGGGACGATCACACCTTCGGTAACGAACGAAGCGGAGCTAAAGCTCCGCTTCGGGGTATTTTTTTCATCAATAAATTATAACTACGCTATTACTCATGAAAGATACCACCAGACCTAAAAAAATTCTTCTTATCAGGTCTGCAGCCAACACGCTAAACACTACCATAAACTCTCTAAAAAACGAGTTTCCGAGTTCAAAAATTACTGTCCTTGCCCCTGAGACTGCTCGAAAAAATCTAGAAAACAATCCCAACGTCGACGCTTTGATCTCCGCCGGCACCATCAACCGCATGAGTCTTTTTAGCCTTAAAAATAAGGTGATTAGAAAAATTCGTTTTGGCCAGTTTGATCTCGCAATAGCGCTCTACAATATTGATCATGGCATGGGATATTCCAATATCGATTTTCTGGCTTGGCTTTCTGGAGCAAAGAATATTCGAGGATATAATGTCCGAGGAACATTTATTGAGTTCAACGGATGGGGAGTACTCAAAAAATATTTTCTCGAAAAAACCTTCTTTACTTGGTTTGTTATAAATGCATTTACTACAATTGTTCTATTTGCATTTATCACATTAGGGTTTTTATTAGAGTGGCCTATCCGTAAAATATTTACAATTACTTCCTCCCAGGACCTCTCAAAAAATAAAAACGCAGATCTTCCACAACACACTGAACCCTCGAGAATTCACAGCATTACACCAAAAGTTCACCAAAAAGTTTAGCCCTGACCGGAGAAGGAAGCTTAAAAATGAAAATTGTCATTGCTAATTCGGTCGGCGTCGATACCAACGGTTACCACATGGTGCACGTCCCATCACGATGGTCTCTGGGAGTAAAAAACCATACCAACTGTAGTTATTATCCTTGGGAATTAGCCTACACATCCTCGCTTTTGAAACGAGAAACTAATCATGAAATTAAGTTTTTAGACGGTGTTCTAAACGCTTGGGATTTTGATACTTATATTCAACGATTGCGGGAAGAGAAACCGAACTGGTTGGTAATGGAAAGTTCGACTCGTACAATCAGAGAGGACCTACGTCTTGCGGAAGCTATTAAAAAAGAATTCAAAACAAAAGTAATTATGACTGGCCAACATCCTATGGCCAACCCCGAAGAAGTGCTAAAGGTAGCAGATTTTGTGTGTGTCGGCGAATATGAATTTGCAGTATTGGATCTTGTCCGAGGTAAAGATCCAAAAATTATTCCCGGAGTTTACCCCAACTCAAGAGGCGAACTTCCCGACATCAACCTCTTACCATTCCCAGAGGATGATGATGTCCGAAGAATAGATTACCATGAACCAAACTGCCGCTTTAGACAAATTCAAATGTATGGATCTCGTGGATGTCCAAGACGCTGTAATTTTTGTGCCGCTGCAACGTTATACTATGATCAACTAAACTGGAGACCACGAAATATTGACAGCATAATTCAAGAAATCAAAGAATTAAAAGATAAATACCCTGAAATGGAAGGAATTTTTTTTGACGAAGAAACACATAATATTCAAAAAAATTTCAACATCCAACTTTCACGGGAAATCAAAAGATCTGGACTCGACGATTTAAAATACGAAGCAATGTGTGAATATATTTCACTTGATGAAGAAGCCCTCGTCGAAATGAAATCTGCTGGATACTATAAGATCCGCTTTGGTATCGAAACAGGAAGTGATCACGTAGCAGAACAAATGACCCTTGGGAAAAAACACAACCTTGAAAAATTGCGCTCTATTTTGTATTTCGGAAAAGACATAGGTATGCTGTTTTACGGGACTATAAGCGTTGGAGGACTTGGATCTTCTCCCGAAGAAGACCAGAAAACGGTTGACCTTGTCTACGAACTGGCAAGTAATGGTTTGATGCAGGAAATACAAGTTTCTATCAACACACCTCAACCAGGAACCGATTTCTATAATAGCTGTATTGAAAAAAATCTAATCAAGACCCAGGTAACCAATGATAATTTTGATGGTAATGGGCATGTAGTGGTTGAATACCCTAATTACCGCGCTGAGGAAATCCAAAACAAACAACACGAAGCCTTAGATGCTTTTGATCGTGGAAAGGCAAAAATTGGTGCAAAAACATTCATGGATATTGCAAAAGACTCATTCAAGTCTATCCCTCAAAACTCTACTGTCCTTGTATTAAGAAGCGCAAGACTATGGATGATTCAAATTATTATCACTGCGACGAACCAATATAGAAAATCAAACGTGGACCTACTAGGGCAAAACGCGATAGTAGAAGAATTAGAATCAAACTCAGGAATTGATCGTATTTATAATTATGGTGATGGGTTTTTCTCTCTAGAAACTATCGAACCCCATTTAATAGAACAACTCAGAAACAAAGCATACGAATACGTTCTTTTACCTATGGCCAACAATCACTTGGAAGGATACCGCAATGTTTTGGATGTCGCTCGAATCATTGAACCGAAAGTAATCCTCGGAGTTTACCCCGAGGGAAGTGTTTTCGTGATCAAAGAAAAAAAGGAAGATCCGATAGCCGCGGTGTGAGGATTTTATCTCTTAGATTTTTTAGATCATGCCGCCTGTTTAGCTTCGGAAACAGGTTGAACTGGATTATCAGGTTTAGGATTAACGATATTTCTTTTCAAAAGAATATTCACTAAATTCTTATCTCTACATGTAACGGCCATATCGATCAACCCGTCATGATCAAAATCACCCACAACAATTCCTTGGGGATGCTCATCCACAACGTGAGCAATAGGGGGCCACGTAAAGGTTCCGTCACCCCTCCCAAGGGAGACAGTTATTGAATCATCTGTTGGGTTAGACACCGCTAAATCAGCCCTACTATCCCCAGTAAAATCAGCAACTACTACAAATTTCGGGAAAGATCCGGAAGCAAAGTCTTTGAGGGTTGTGAAGGTTTTGTTTCTATTATTTCGAATTAAAGTCATTGAATGAAGAGCATTGCTTGATGAAACAAGGTCGTCATAGCCATCATTATCAACGTCTATATTTGCAAGTGTCAACGGCTGTCCACCTCCTTTAATGATATTTGAGGATTCGAAAGTGCCGTCGCCCACACCCCACAAAATCTGCACCCCAGTTTTACCCGACCCTGCTAATGCAACCCCAATATCAAGAATCTTATTCTTATCATAATCACCTACAACAATCGCTGTTGGCTGTCCTTTTACTTTAATTGGTACTGGATTCTTAAAGCGTCCCTTACCCTTTCCCAAAAGAATCATTACCTTATGGTAACGCATGGTAACGGCAAGATCATTAATCCCGTCTCTATTAAAATCCCCTGATACCATGTTAATGGGAATTTTCCCTGGTCTTAAAGTTATTCCTGTCTTCTTAAAGTTCCCAAACCGAGAATTAAAATAAATATTAATAGTCTGGTCTCTATAGTTCAATACAGCAAGGTCGAGGTAACCATTATTATTAAAATCTGATGTAACAACACAAATAGGATCTTCACCTGTATTCATAATTATCTGACTTTTAAATGTCCCATCCCCATTCCCTTTAAAATAGGATAGGGTGTTGTCTCCACTGTTGGTAACCACTAAATCTATTTCCCCATCCCGATTAAAATCTTCAGAGATCATAAAAGAAGGTTCAGCGCCTGTTTCCATAACAAAATTAATAGTAAACAAACGAGGCATCTTTTTACGGATCTTACCTGAGTTAGGACAACCTACAATAGCCCAAGCCAGAACTACAAAAAAGAAAGAGTAAATAGTTTTTTTCATTTGAGGATTAATTTTGGGAAAATTGACCGTCTCATGAGATTACCACAGCTATCAGACCGGAACAAACTAAAGGAAAAATATAAAACTTATTCCAGGCAATGCAAAATGCGAAAAGAGACGAAGGGGGCTTAGCGAAGTATAATTCGAAATAAAGACGTGTCTATTGGAAAACTTTGTCGCAAAAGAATGGGTTGTGCATTTTTTCCTCACCCACAGTCGTGGCAGGACCATGCCCTGGGTATAGACGCGTATTCTCGGGCAGTGTTAATAAATTTTTAGTAATAGAATCGAACAAACCCATCCAAGAAGAGTTGGCGCGTCCCATAGAACCGGCGAAAATAGCGTCCCCTGAAAAAACGGAATGGTTTACCTTGAAAGAAATTCCTCCTGGGGTGTGACCACGGGTAGGGATAGTCGCGATTTTTAACTTGCCTAACATAATTGAATCGCCCCCCTCTATTATACGCAAGTCACGACTCCCAGAGGGACGTGGTTCTATTTTATCAACCCAGGTGGGGCATCCAAACTCTCTATCCAATTGGGCCAAACCCCCAGCATGATCCGGATGTGTATGAGTCAACAAAATCATTTTTGGTTTAACACCTAATGCGCAAGTTTTTTTTATTATTACTTCCGGATTAGCACCGGTATCTATGATCGCCGTTGCGCGAGTTTCTCGACAAATCAGCAAATAGCATTTTACTGGGTAACTGCCCATAAACACATTGAGACAAATGATATCGAAATGGCCAGGGTCTACAGTTGTCTCTTTTGGGGTCCATTTACCACCAGCAATAGCAGCCAGAGAAGGACCATGTAAATTAAGGGCATTGGCTATTTTAAAAATAACCTTTTCCTCTGGAATCCACTCGTAATTTTCAATGCGCACAATATCTTCTATGGATATTCCCGTTGACTTTGCCAAGTCAACCTGACTCCACCTTTTACCATCTCGAGCCTTTTCCAAAATATCACCTAACTCATCTTCCAGATCCATATCTCTTCTTCCTAGAAATAATCGATTGTACCAAATCAAATTAATTAATGACTAGCGGTCAAAATTCACAAAGATTTTTTTCTATCAATTGAGAGCATGATCAACAAATAAATCTAAGAAACTTTCTGTTTTTAGAAACCATTTGGTAAAAACGCTCGGCAACTAAAGCAAAACCAGGAGTATTTTCATACATCCATAGGGGCCAGGTTCTCCCAGGAACACAGGCTAGAATTCTAAAAATTGCTTCTGCCCCTTTAAACACATTTTCCTTTAGATCAATCCAATGAATCGAACGTTGACAATCCTCAATTAGAATTTTCGGGAACCGTTCGCGCGATGATTGGAAAGGTAAATACTCAACTTGATCCTTTGTTATTGCCTTTAACCACTCGACCCAACAAGCACAAAAGCTGCACTCACCATCATATAGCAATGTCGACCTCGCCTCATTCAAAACCAACCTCTCAATCTATAAAACTTTCGGCCAATATGATTTGTGATAACGAATCATTAACAGTGTAGAGCATTCATTTAAAATCATACAAGAAAACTTTAAATAAGGTCATCTCAAACTTTCTATCCTAAAATTCACAGCAAAACAAAGGCCAATGATTGATATAATCATTAATCACCTAATTTTTATCCCTAAAGACTTGCGTTATCCCTAGACCTAGGCTATTGTTTCTCCTTAAATCAACGTACTAAAAAACTACCCAAATCGATTCACTGCATTACAATTGAATCCGCGATATCGAAATCTCACTTGATACGAGAACTCAATAATGGCAAAAATGACGCGCGAAGAAGTGGAAGAACGACTTGAGGAATACGCTGCATACAAAGCTGTCAAAGAAGCTCATGAAGATGTAGAAGAAAACCCGCCCGAGACAGACGATGATAGTCTGGAGAAAGGAGTGGACAATAACTCTCAAAATTCTGATAAAGAAAAAGAAGATGAAACTGACGAGGAAGCTCTTGCAGAAGTTGCTCCTCTAGACGAAGAACCGCAGGATGAAGTAGACCTCCCCCCAGTCCCATCGCTTGATAATTGTGATCTTTCAGAACTCGACTTATCAGATCTTAATTTTCTGAGTATCAGTATACAAAACGCAAACCTTACAAAAGCAATTCTCAATAGGGCTAACCTATCTAACTCCTCTCTAATAAAAACCAATCTAAAAAATGCAAATTTAAACGACTCGAACTTGTCAGAAGCTGACCTTTCAGACGCTAATCTCAGTCATGCAATTCTGGAGGACGCTAACCTTGAAGGAAGCACACTCAACGGAGCAAATCTAAGCGAAGCGATGCTGGAACGCGCTAATTTAAGAAAGTGTAAATTAATCGAATCGAATCTTACTAACGCGAACCTGAATGAAGTTACATGCGGTTTAGCTGATTTTAGTCGATCAGAATTAACCAATGTAAAAGCCGTAGGAGCTGATTTTAACCGAGTTAAATTAAGCGGCGCTAACTTAAATAATGCTGACTTCACTGATGCGAGGCTAAGCATGGCTGTCTTCTTTGAATCAAAATTCATAGGCACCAATCTCAATAGGGCACAGATCAAAGGTTCAAAACTTGTAAAGGCTGAGTTTACTGATGCTTGCTTAACCCGTGCTGACCTCACCGGAGCAGACATTTCAGATGCAACACTTAAAGGAACAAATCTTTTGAGGGCAAAACTTGGAGGAGCTATTCTAAGGCGCACTCACATACTCAACTCAAATTTAAAAGAAGCAGATCTCAATATAGCCGATCTTACGAACGCTAAACTTGAGAAGGTTGAATTAGACGGAGCAGACCTTGGGCGAATAAAGCTGAATGATGCATCTTTACAAGAAGCTCAACTAACTAAAGCAAACATCAGCAAGGGAAAACTTGCAGGCGTTGATCTTTCAGGAGCCGACCTGAGCGGAGGAAATATGAAGGGGGCAGATTTTACTGGAGCAAAATTGACAGGGGTTGATTTAAGCCGTGCTGATTTAACAGAATCAGTTCTGGAAAACGCGGAAATTAAAAACTCATTTCTAACAGGTGCTGATATTAGAAATGCTAATTTAAAAAATGCCAACCTTGAGGGAAGTGACTTATCCGGAGCAAAACTTACCAAAGCAATCTTCCATCAGGCTAATCTCAAAAACTCCAATCTTCACAGGGCAGACCTAGAGCATGCTGATTTTTCTAAAGCAAATCTATCGCAAGCCAACCTAGCCGGGACGAAACTAGCAGATGCAAACTTCTCAAATGCTATTCTCACTGACGCTGATTTTAGTGGGGCAGACACAACCGATACCGATTTTTCTGATTCCAAAGATTATAAAAAACGGGACTTGCTCTTTTGAATGCCTAGAAATATAATTTCTTTAAATACATTTTTAAAATCTTGAATTTAACAAATGTATAATTTATAATTTATAAATCTCCTATAATAAATAGATTGTTATAAAATAAATATTATGGCCCCGACTCAAAAATGGCCGTTAAGAAAACGACCTTTAAATTTAGCTGAGGCACTCCAATTACGCGATGGAATCGAGTTATCCAAAAAAGTCCTTCCTGGGTGCGCTGTCGAGAAAATCCTCCAAAGAACAAAATCTGACGACCTGCCTATATTCAGTCTGAATTAATTTTCATCAATCCTTTAGTTAAAAAACTCAAGATATATTTTATTTTCTACTTGGTTATTTTATTTAACTTAAAACTTACCTCATAAAAAACACTAAATAATGTTGAAATTCATGGCTTGGATGGTTGCGTTCAGTGTAATTCTCGGCTTTATTTTAATGATCTATAAAATGTAGCCTGTCACACAATTTATTACTGGCCTTTACAACCAATCTTCTAAATCAAACTGTTCTATACACTCTGGACTTCTCATGTCCATAAATAAGTCAGCTTGATCAAAATTTAAATTAAAACTTGGGAGCCTCTCCCATGTCAGCTCAGCCTCTTTTACTCTCTCAATATTTTGATTCAATTCTTCCTCTCCACCAAATTCCAATACTACTTTAAATCCGGTAGCTGCTTTAAACTGCAGCAGGTATCTTTTATCAGCCACACATTACCTCCAAAAAATAATTATGCTCTTGCCTTAAATATATTTAGAAAAAATATCTCAAGTAAAAATTTCGCTTAATGAATCCTATTATTAAACTCACACGTTGAATTGCACTCTACTATATAGGATTATATAACTCTATAATTCAACCAAGTTAAATAATCTTTCTCTATGAATATAGCTACATGAGCTCACCTAAAGAAAAACTTATTCCCGTTACCTTATTGACTGGCTTCTTAGGCTCCGGAAAGACTACGCTTCTTAACCATATACTTAAAAATAAACATGGGAAGCGAATTGCTGTCATTGAAAATGAGTTTGGCGATACGGATATTGATTCAGATCTTCTCATTGGGAAAAGTGATGAAATATTTGAAATGAAAAATGGCTGTATCTGTTGTTCGGTGCGAAGCGATCTAATTGAAACTTTGAATCGGTTAATGAATCGTCAAGATAAATTTGATTACGTAGTTATCGAAGGGACAGGACTCGCTTCTCCGGGTCCAGTAGCCCAAGCATTTCTCCTAGAAAATGAAATCAATCAATCACTTTTTTTAGATGGCATCATTACACTAATTGATTCCAAAAATGCCTGGAACCATCTTAAAGATGTTGAGGTCGCATGGGAACAAATAGCTTTCTCACATGTCCTACTTCTTAATAAGTCTGACTTAGTATCCCACGAAGAATTAAAAAATTTAGAGAACCATGTTCGTGCCATTAATCCCACAGCAATACTATTTAACACTAAAAATGCGCAAATAGATCTAAATCATCTAATAGACATTGGTGGTTTTGATCTTAGTAACGTTAATCTTTCAGACAATGAGTTCCTTGACCATGGCCTTCACGATAACCACCATGAACATGAAAGTGAAATAACCTCTGTCTCAATTGCTTGTTCTGGCACCATTGACCCTGATAAATTCAACCACTGGTTAAGGATGCTGTTAATAATGGAAGGAATGGACGTATTTCGGTCTAAAGGTATCCTCAATGCCAATAATTCAGACAAACGTTATATTTTTCAGAGTGTCTACATGTTGTTCGAAGGCCGTTTTGAAGATCCATGGAATAATAGATCTAAAGAAAATAAAATGGTTTTTATTGGTCGAAACCTTAATAAAAAAAGGCTAGAAAAGGGCATTCAGTCTTGTATTGAATCCTAATGCGAATAAATGAAAGATAGAGAAATCACCTCAATCATTTTAAAATTTTTCAATCAGATAACAGATACTAACACTTCCATATTTTTTATTTAATTTGTATCTCGATTTAAATACCTCAGCCTATACCTAAAAATAATTCCCTTTCAACCTTAACTTTTTATATGCCAAGCCGATCTTTCATTATATTTTGCAGCCAATGCAATGGGTATATTTTAAGGTATCGAAAGGAAGGTTCCGGCACCCTCATACGTATTTATGTTAAACAAATTTTAGAACCTGAGTTTTTTAAACAATTTAAAAACTCAAAACTAAAATCAGAAATCCCTCCGCTTGAATGTTCTCAATGTAAACAGAAGCTAGGAATACCGAAGATACATGAACCTGGAAACCGCCCTGCATACCTAATGATCAAAGGGACATTCTTTAAAAAGGAATCGTAGATAAGTTTTCATACTTCTTTAACAGAGATAAACAAACTGTTTTAAATTGGATGCTTTTACTTTAGTTCGCATTTAAAGCAGTTTTTTTTCTCTAATATGGAGGGAGCGTAGTCAGCCTTTTATCTTCAACCGGTCCACCTACAGTAAAGTGATATAAAGATTGATAACTCATATCTTCTATCCCAAAAATATCATGAACTGGGTCATCAAAAAAACACCCGATACCAGTACTTCGAATACCGCTGACCTCTGCCTGCAAATATAATACTTGTCCAATAGCGCCACACTCCCAAAATAACCTCGGATAAAACCAAGAACCGTATTGGGTTAAAGGTTTTTCAAAGGCACTTATCATTCCAAGACTGAAGCACCCATCTCCTGCTATATCCTGTCCACAAGAGACAGACTTTGATGCACCTAGATAGTCGCCTTGTTCAAGTAAAAATAAATCTAAATCTGCTGGACAAAAATCTGGCTTTTCCCACAAAAACTCTTTCTTAAAATTTTCCCTCAGCTCCCTTAAATATTTTTTATTTCTTACTAATAAATATAAACCGGTTGGAAGATCATTCACACGATGAACAAACAATCCTAAATGTACTTGTGGCTCCCAAGAAAAAGATTGGAATGGCGCCGGATTTAACTGCGGATTAGTTTTAATTAAAAACTGATAAAATGTCTTCCGATCGATTCTTGTTTTCCTGTCCATTGAAACAGCACTTCTTCTTTGATGGATAGCTTTTTGGAGAGGATAAGTATCGTTATCGAGAAGATCAGATAATACCTCTAACTCTCTTTCCAAGTTTAAGTGACTTTCAGTAAAGGGTTTCTCACAGCTTTTGGAAGCCTCTTGTATTCCTTCCCACTCAAGATGATCACTACTTAAAATATTCGGTATCCCATGCCAGGTTAATTTTAAAAAATCATCGGCGATGAATTGCTTATTGATATTAATTTTCGAGCACTCTTGATTAGGGATAATAGCTATTAAGCAATCCGGCACCTCTACTTCATTCTCATTCGTATGAACTAACCCAAGAATACATTCCAAATCTTTAGTTGAAAAACGGTCCACCAAGTTAGCTCGCCACCCCAAACAAGCACAGGAAAAATTGATTGCTGCCATTGCATGGCCTAAGTCGTGATGACAATAACGAAACGCTCTCAGCCCATATTTCCAAGCTTCACGCCAGTAAATAGAGCTCAATCCTATAAATATCATATCAGCAGGCAATCCTTTCACCATTTTGGTCCAAACCTCATTTGGGAAATTAGCCCGAATTTCCAAGCTGTGGCTTAAAGGTGAGTAATGGGAAATGATCGGCGAATTTGAAAGCCCCTCTATAGGGCCTGAAATTAGATAAGATTCTGTTGGATGCAGGTTACCGCTTGATGGATTGACTCTTAATGCCCATTTCGTCCCCTGATAACTCTTCCACGCAGAAATGGCTAAACTGTCATAAAACAATTGTGAAATAGAATCAAAGTTCACCTGGGATGAGTCAAACAAAGAACCCTTTAGTGCTTCAGAAAAAAATGGTCTTTCTTTCAGCGGAGTTTGCCTCAAGCTAACCGTTTCTGCTCCTTCGTATTTACGGAAAGGGTCTGGCTGAGAATCCCAATCCATATACCCTGGGCCGGGTGCAAACGAATAATAACCATGTTTCGAGTTATTATGATATTGAAATATATCTTTTAGGTCACTCATTTAATAAACTTTCATTATGATAACTTGTCTCATTCTTTAATATGAATATGCCGTAATCAGATTTAAAATAATTACTACCAATTAATTTTTATAAAAATAAAATTAAAACATGCGATCAGGAGAGCTTTAATGAATTTTAGAAATTTTGGTGAAACAGGGCCCAGCGTATCAGAAATTGGTCTTGGATGTTGGCAATTAGGAGGTGATTGGGGAGACGTTGATGACTACACGGCTCAAAAAGTTTTGGAAGCCGCTGTGCAAAATGGAATTAACTTTTATGATACTGCCGATGTATATGGCAAAGGACGATCTGAAGAACTTCTCCATAAGTATTTAAAGCCACTGGCTCCGGACGCGTTTATAGCGACAAAACTTGGTCGATTCCCTGACCCTGGAAACTCTGAAAATTATACATTTGAAAATTTTCGCCGTTTCACAGAAAACTCTTTAAAACGCCTGAATCTTGATGTCCTGGATTTGACCCAACTGCATTGTATTCCTACAGAATTAATGGAATCCGGAGAAGTATTTGAGTGGCTTCGAGAACTTCAACAAGAAGGGAAAATCCAACAATTCGGAGCTAGCGTTGAATCTATTTCTGAGGCACAAACTTGTCTTAAGCAAGAAGGGTTAGCTTCCCTTCAAATCATATTCAATATATTTCGCCAAAAACCAATCACCGAATTATTTGATGAAGCTAAAACCAAAGGGGTCTCATTAATCGTAAGATTACCTCTAGCCTCGGGTTTACTTGGAGGAAAACTAAATCCAAACGTCTCATTCCCAGAGAATGATCACCGTCTATTTAACAGTGATGGTCAATGCTTTAATGTTGGAGAAACTTTTGCTGGAATTCCATTCACCATAGGGTTAGACATTGTTGAAGAACTTAAAAAAATGATCCCAGATGGAATGACCCTCGCACAAATGTCGTTAAGATGGATCCTGGATTTTGACGCAGTAACTGTTGTGATACCCGGATCTAAATCGCCCCTTCAGATTCCTGATAATGC
>Ga0208881_1000372_pt1 | contig 15760 bp, 10 predicted proteins | sample Knorr_S23_td_AAI_FD_185610 | JGI IMG/M metagenome (GOLD analysis project Ga0208881, IMG submission 185610) | Marine microbial communities from Southern Atlantic Ocean transect - Knorr_S23_td_AAIW_ad_876m_LV_B (SPAdes) (version 2) | ecosystem: Environmental > Aquatic > Marine > Oceanic | place... | reverse complement strand
GGACTGCAAGGGTTGAAGCTGGTCGGCATCATGGGTTCAGTACCAGGCCCCAAGGGTGGCGACGATCCATCAGAACATGAATCCAAGACCAAGGCCAACATTCAAGTGATTCTGGATAGCAAAGAGGCGATGGAACAGGGCGGATTGTCCATCGAAGTGGTCAGCGTCGGCGGTGCCCACTGCTATGCCCAAGCCATTCAAATGGCCGGAGTAACCGAGGTCCGCGCCGGACGTTATCCGCTGATGGACCACCGGCTGAAGTTCTTCTTGCCCGAGCTTAACCCTGCGGCCAAGATATTGGCGTCGGTGATCTCCCACCCAATAGACGGAATGGCCGTCTTAGACGCGGGACATAAGGCAACGGCCCCTGACCAAGGCAGGCCCGTTCTGGATGGGATTGACGGTGCGGAAGCTACCCGGTTCAGCGCCGAGCACGGCATCGTCGAATTGGAAGGCGACGCCCAGAGCAAACTGAACCCCGGCGACAAAGCCTGGCTAGTGCCCTACGAACTGGGCGCTAGCGTCAATCAGTACGATTACTTCCGCGCTGCCAAGAACGGCAAACTGGAAGGCTTCTGGCCCATCTCAGCCCGAGGAAGACTGGCGTAGATGAGCAATCAGCTTTCGGCTTCCTGATTGCTAAAATCGGAGATTTTAAATGAACGAGCATTACCGGCCCACTCCTGGAACGCTCATTGAAGACTTGGACACTCCTTGTCTAATCATTGACATGGACGACCTGGACAACAATATGGACGTCATTGCCAGCACGTATGCCGGCACCACCGCCAAGCTTCGGGGCCATGCCAAGAACCACAAGACCCCGGCAATCGCCCACCGGCAGATACGCCGGGGCGGGACCGTGGGCGGGGTCTGTGCCGCCAAGGTGTCCGAGGCCGAGGTCATGGTCCACGGTGGAATCGCCAGCGTGTTCATCACCTCGGAGATCGTGGAGCCGATGAAGATCGACCGGCTTTGCTCCCTGGCCGACCAGGCCGAGTTGCTGGTGGCCTGCGAACAAGCAGTCAACGCCAGAGATATCTCCAAGGCGGCGACGGCCCGGGGGGTGGAAATTGGGGTGGTCATCGAACTGGAGACGGGTCTGCGCCGTTGCGGAGTGCGGGAGATCGACCAAGGAGTGGCCCTGGCCAAGGAGATCGCATCACTGCCCGGGTTGCGCTTCCGAGGCGTGATGAGCCACCAGACGATCCCCGACATGCCCGACAGGGAAGACCGGGCTGTGGAGGCCAACCGCGCCATAAAAGGTGTGATTGACCTCAAGGATGCCATTGAGGGGCAGGGCATCCCCATGGATATCGTATCTACGGGGGAGACCTGGAGCTATGATGTGGCCGCAGAGATTCCCGGCGTCACTGAGATTCAGGGAGGCAGTTACCTGATGATGGAGACCCACTACAGCTACATGACCGAGTTCCATTACGCGGGGAAGATACTCACCACCATCATCAGCACGCCCCGACCCGGCATAGCCATCGGAGACGCCGGTGTCCGCGCCGTGAGCAGCCTCTCCGGCATGCCGACCGTCTTTGACCGGCCCGGAGTGACCGTGGAAACCATGGATAGTGACCACTCGGTCTTCAAGACTGAGGCGGGCGCCAGCCTAAATATCGGCGACCAAGTCCTTCTCATCCCCGCCCAACAGGACGCGATGGTCAGCCGCTGGGACCGCTTCATAGGCCTACGCAAAGGCAAAGTGGAAGTGGTCTGGGACATCCAGGCCCGGGGTTGTCATAACTAAGCTCACGGCTATCAGCGTTCAGCGGTCGGCTTGTTGATTGGTAGCAAAGAAAAGGACCCGACGTTACAGACGCCGGGTCCTTTTCTTTTTTCCTTCGCCATCCCGATAACTCGGGATCCCCTAGACGAGACGTTTCTGACCGCTGACAGCTATTACTCCGGCACCGGGCCGAACTCTGACGTGTTCATCAGATAGGTGTTCTGCGCTACCAGCAAGCCACGGACACGAGGGAGGTAAGAGCCGGCCCATTCGGGGTCGGCATTCACCGCATCTTTGCCTTCTTTGAAGTGCTTCAGGTCTTCGTAGGCCCAGATGTGAGTCACGGTGTTCAGGTCACCGACATCACCGTAGTACCAGCCCGCCAACTTTATACCGTGGCGTGCGCGTATCGGGAGGGCCACTTCGCCGGCGGCCGCCATGTAGGCGGGGATTCCGCCGGGCTTGAAGGTGTAGACCCGGAAATCGAAGACCATGTTGTTCTTCTTCATGAACTCAGGAGTGCCATCGGTGGGCACGTCGCCGATCGCCGGATAGATGGGACAGAAGTCCGATGAGTTCATCGTCCAGGTCTTTTGGGATTCCACCAGCGGCTGGGCCCTGGGGACGTACTTTCCGGTCCATTCAGGGTCGGTATGGAAGGCGTGTTTGGCCTCTTCCATGTGTTTGACGTCGTTGTAGCCCCAGATGTGGACCACCTGGTTCAACGCCCCAACCTCGCTCCAGTACCACCCAGCCAGTGTTACTCCGTGACGCTGACGGATGGGCAGACCGATCTCTTTGACGCCGGCCCTGTAATCGGCGGTAGCCCCCGGCTTCAATGTATACATTCGGTAATCGTAAATCATCGTCTCTCCTAATTTTTCTATCTCGTTGACCAATTGGTCTTCCTTTTCGTAAGGGGGAAGAGGGAATCTCGCCCCTATCCCGTGTGTTGCAGCACAAATTCCCCGATGCGGCCGATGGCCTTGCGGGCTTCGGGCAAGATGGGGGCGTAGTGATGCCAAACGTGGGGCATGTCATCCCACACCTCCATCTCCACCGGCACGCCCGCGGCTTTGGCTCGGGATTTCAGCAACGTGGAGTCGTCCAAAAGGACCTCGATGCCGCCCACCTGGAGCAGCAGGGGAGGGAGCCCGGTGAGATCCGCATGGACGGGCGACGCCAACGGGGCCTTGGGGTCTTTCCCGTTCAAGTAGATCTTGGCAATCTTAAGCAATCGTTCTTTGGACACTGAAGGGTCGGCCTCTGCATTGGTGGTCATGGATTTCCCGGTGGATTCCATGTCAGCCCAGGCCGATATGCAGACCCCAGCGGCCGGCATGGGTTCTCCCACGCTGCGCAGGGCCACTAGTGCTGCGACAACCAGGCCGCCACCGGCCGAGTCGCCGCCGAAGGAGATCTTTTCCGGGGCGATGCCCTGGGCCAGCAGCCACTGGTAGGCGGACACTGAGTCCTCCACCGGAGCTGGGAAGGGTAACTCCGGGGCCAGGCGGTAGTCCAACGCCAGGACGCGTGCTTTGGCCGCTCTGGCCATGTGGGCCAGCATCACCCGGTGGGTACGGGCTGAGCCGAACAGATAACCGCCACCGTGGAGGTATAGGATCACCCGGCTGTCCTCGGACTCGGGCGCCCAGATCCATTCAGCGGGCACTCCGTTGACGCCGACCCGTTCGGTCTCGATGTCGTCATCCATTGGAAGGACCGACATGATTCGCTCATAAGACAATCTATCATCGTCGGTGGTCTTCCGGACCTCTGCGGACCGGACCCGGATCATCTCAAGTACGGTGTCGAGTTCTTTACTGGGGGGCATGGCGCGTCTCCTGGGACTGAATCGAATTGTGGGCATAATAGTACCGGGGAGCGCAGGCTGCAATAGGGAAGAAAGGGTTAAGGCGGCTTAAAAGCCCGTCTTTCGTAAAGGGGGTTGGGGGATTTTCGCTCTTCGCCAAGATTTATGTTATCGAGGGGAGAGAAACTAACTCAACAACCGTTTCAGCGCGCGGGCGCTGCTGTGAGGGGCAGAGAGCACGGGCACCGGTGATACTTTTTGCAGATGGGCAAGGGCCGCCGCGAAAGAGAACTGAGTAAGCAGCACCACATCGACGTCAGGGGCCAGGTTCAAGACCTCTTGTTCCAGACGGCGTTCCAGGCCCGCTTGGCCCTCGGACCGCATCACCGGAATCAGGTCCTCGGCCAAACATAACCGCGGTTCAACGACAGTCCCTGCTTCCTCCGCCGCCAATTTAAGGTAGTACTCCGAGTCGCGCATGGCGGCCGGAACGGATGCGATCAGACCGACTCTGCGACCGGCCGCCACCGCATCAGCCATCACCGGGCCGTAGGAGGACACCAGGGGGACATCAACTAGGTCTTTGGCCGTGTCGACTACTGGCGCGTAGACCGAGCAGGCCAGAGCGATGGCGTCGGCCTGGTTGTCGCGGCAGTAGCCGATCAAATTGCCCATCCTCTGCCGCAATTGCGGCGTGAGCTGATCGTCGAAGTCGATTAGTAGTGTCTCGTCCAAGACGTTGATGATTTCGGCCTCTGGGAATTCATCGGAGAAGGCCAATCGCACCGGCGGGATGGACTCGGCGATGGCATGGATCATGGTTACGCGCATGGGCTTACCTTTTGCATTTTGGGCTCATCAGTTATCGACAGTCAGCTAGCTCAGCCCCAAGACTTCGCCTTCGGGTGTTACGTCCATATCCAATGCCCTAGGGCGGGAAGGCAGGCCGGGAAGGGTCTCAATGCGGCCCGCCAGAGCGTACAAGAAACCCGCGCCAACCGAGGCCCTGATATCGGTTATCGGGAAGGTGTACCCGCCAGGCCGCCCCTTCAGGCTCTGGTCGTGGGAGATCGACAGGTGGGTTTTGGCCATGCAGATGGGCAGGCCGCCCCAGCCTTTGGACTCGAAGTAACGCAAGCGGCGGCGGGCCTCTGGCGACCAGCTCACATCGGCAGCATTGTAGATCTTTTGGGCCAACGCCAAGACCTTGTCCTCGGCCGAGGCATCAGCAGGATAAGCGTAGGTTATCTGGGGGTCACCTTGGGCCGCGTCGACCAAGGCCTGGGCCAGGTCTTCCCCGCCGGCGCCGCCCTGGGCAAAGCCGTCACATTCCACTGCCGCGGTGGCTCCGGCGTCCATGGCGATCTTTTTAACCGCCGCCAATTCTTCTGGGCTGTCGCTGGCGAACCGATTGATGGCCACGATGCAAGGAAGTCCGAATCCCTTCACTATTCCCACGTGGTGGATCAGGTTTTCTCCTCCGGATACCACGGCATCCGGGTCGGGGTTGCCAAGGTCGCGGCGACGAACTCCGCCATGCCATTTCAGGGCGCGGGCGGAGGCCACTAGGACCGCAGCGCTGGGCAACAGGCCGCTCTGACGTGTTTTGATGTGCATGAATTTCTCGAAACCCAGGTCGGAGGCGAACCCGGCCTCGGTAATCACGTAGTCGGCGTAGCTCAAAGCCATCTTGTCGGCGATGATCGAGCTGCAGCCATGGGCGATGTTGCCGAAGGGGCCGGCGTGAATGATGGACGGCTGGCCCTCCATGGTCTGGACCAAATTGGGCATCACCGTCTGATGAAGCAAGGTCATTAACGACCCAACAACCCCCAACTGATCGACGGTCACCGGCTCACCTTCTGAGGTCTCGCCGACCACTATTCGGGACAACCGCGCCCGCAGGTCTTCAGGGCCGTCTGCCAAGGCCAGGATGGCCATTATCTCAGAGGCGGACACGATATCGAACCTTGCCTCCCTCAAGGGGCCGTATCCTGAGCCGCCGACCCCGGAAACGACCTGGCGCAGGCCCCGGTCGGAGGCGTCGGTCACGCGGTTCCACATCAGTCCGTTAGCGTCCAGTCCCGGAACGGAACCCCTGAACACAGCGTTCTCAACCAACGCCGCCAGGAGGTTGTGGGCCGAGCCAACGGCGTGGGCATCGCCGGTGAAGTGGATGTTTATCTCGTCTTCGGGGACTACCCGGGCCATGCCGCCGCCGGTGCCGCCACCTTTGATGCCAAATATGGGTCCCAAAGTCGGCTCTCTGAGGTTGACCGAGACTTTGTGGCCCAGACGCCCTAAGCCCTGGGCGAGGCCGATAGCCGTGGTCGTCTTTCCCTCGCCGGCCGGGGTTGGTGTGATGCCGGTAACGACTACCAGCTTGCCCTTATAATCGGCTGGGTCCTTCAGGGCATCCAGGGAAATCTTGGCCTTGTACCGGCCGTAGGGAATCAGGTGATCCGGGTCCAGACCCAGTCCGTCCGCGATCTTTGTTATTGGCTCCACATCGTCTCCAGTTGGTAGGTTTCAGCAGATGCGCCCGGCGGAACGACCAGGGCATATGGACTATATGTCGCAGGTAGAGGTGGCCGTCAACCCTGGGACGGTGGGTGGCCAGCTAACGCTGGGAAATCTCTTGTTCCAGCTGCTCGATGTCCCTTTCGCTGAGGTTGAAGTACTTGGCGTCCGGGTGGTGGAAGACCAAAGCCGACACCGAGGACTCCGGGTCCATCATGTACCCTTCGGTCAATTCGACGCGCAGGTTGGCCGACACATCCAGCAGCCGGAATAGTTGTTCTTGGTCCTCCAGGCGGGGGCATGCCGGATAGCCGAATGAGAACCGCTTGCCCCGGTACTGGGTGCGGAACAGGTCCGTCGGGGTTGTCTCAGCCGAGTCACCAAAACCCCACATCTGCCTCATCTGTTGATGGAGCAGTTCGGCGAACGCCTCGGCGCTCTCTAGGGCCAGCGCTGAGAGGATGTGAGAGTCCAAGAATTGGCCTTCAGCCATCCATTTCTCGGCTAATTTCCGGACTCCAGTGCCGATGGACGTGACGAACATGCCGACGTAATCGACCTGTCCGTTTCTCTGAGGCAGCAGGTAGTCTGCTAGGCAGAGGCCGTCCCGCTGGGACTGCCGGCCCAGATAGAATTCCTCGGAGATATTACGGCCGTCAGGACCGTAGACCAATATCCGCCGTTCGTCAGAGTTACTGGGGAAGAACTTCAAGATTGCGTTGGCCTTGATGTCTTCTTGGGCCAACATCAAGTCCTCAACCCGCCGCACCGAATCATGCAACTCGACGGCGGCCTGCTCCCCAGCCTCCAAGTCGTCGGCGAACCGGCCCTTATATCCTAGATGCCTAACGTAGAGCATCTGCGGGTTGATGTAGGGGAAGATCTCTTCCAACGGATGGTCGTTCAGAACATGCAGCCGCAGGTCCGGGGGGTTGGGAATCTCAAAGTCGTGTCTAACCTGGGCTGGCGGCACGTCTTCGCCGGGTTCGGGTTCATTGTCCCGGGCAACCGACTCGGCGGCCAGCATGGTCTCGGCTTCTTCATCCAAAGACGCCATCAGTTTGGCCCGTTCGTCTGCGTCCTGGATGGTATTAGCCAAGGCCAGCCCAGTCATGGCGTCTGGGGCGTAGGCCACCATGCCGTCGTACTCGGGGGCGATGCGGAGCCGGGTGAACCGGTTGGACAACGCGGCGCCACCGACCAGCACCGGACAGGATATCCCTGCTTGCCTAAAATCCCTGGCTGTTTCCACCATCATAGTGGCCGACTTTACCAGCAAGCCTGAGAGTCCAATCATGTCAGGCTGGTGCTCTTTATAGGCTTCAATCAGGTCTTGGGGCGGGACTTTGATTCCCAGGTTGATGATTTTATAGCCGTTGTTGCCCATGATTATCTCAACCAAGTTCTTGCCGATGTCGTGGACGTCACCCTTCACGGTAGCTAGGACGACTTTGCCTTTGACGGCGGACTCCGTTTGCTCCATGTGGGGCTCAAGATGGCTGACTGAGAACTTCATGGACTCGGCTGATTGCAACACCTCGGCCACGATTAATTGGTTGGCGTTGAACTGGCGGCCAACCTCGGCCATGCCGTCCATCAGGGGCCCGTTGATAATCTCCAAGGGCGTCCGCCCGGTGAGGGCTTCGTCCAGGTCTTCAGCCAGCCCTTCCTTGGAACCCTCGATGATGCACAGGGCCAGTCTTTCGTCCAAGGGTAGGTTCATGCGGTCTTCGGAGGAGGCCTTGGGGGGCTTCTCCCGGAAGTGATCGGCAAAAGCTGCTACCGGGTCGTCTCCCGAATACCAAATCAGGTTTTCGGCCAGCTTGCGCTCTTCCTCTGGTATGGAGGCATACCGCTCCATCCCTTCAGAGTTGACGATGGCCATGTCCAGTCCCGCCTGGACGCAGTGGTAGAGAAAGACGGAGTTTAAGACCTCACGCCCCGCCGCTGGCAGGCCGAAGGAAACATTGGATATTCCCAGGATCGTCTTGGCCCCGGGCAGGGCTTCCTTGATCAGCCGCACGCCTTCCACGGTCTCGGCGCCTGACCCAACGTAGTTCGCGTCTCCAGTGCCCACGGGGAACACCAATGGGTCGAAAATGATGTCCTCGATGGGTATCCCGTATTTCTCTGTTAGAAGCTTGGCGGAGCGGACCGCCACTTCCACCTTGCGTTCTTTGGTGACAGCTTGCGCCTGCTCTTTGTCGTCGTCGATACAGCCAACCACCAAGGCCGCGCCGAAGCGGCGGGCCAAAGGCACCACTGCCTGGAACCGCTCCTCACCGTCTTCCAGGTTGATGGAGTTGATGATCGACTTGCCCTGGAGCCGTTTTAGCGCCAGTTCGATCACCGCGGAATCGGTGGAGTCGATCATAATAGGCGCTTTTACTTTCTTGGTTACCAGGTCTAGGAACTGGGCCACGTCGGCAGCCTCGTCCCGGTCGGGGTCTTGAAGACAGACGTCCAGGATATGGGCGCCGTTTCGCACCTGTCGGCGGCCGATCTCGGCGGCCTCTTCAAAGGAACCTTCTTTGATCAGGCGGCGGAACCGCCGGCTGCCCAGCACGTTGGTGCGCTCGCCGACGATGGCCGGCCGCACATCGTCATCAATTAAGAGAACATCGACACCAGATACCCGGGTCTCGTATGACTCTATTCCGGGACGGACCGGCTTGCCGGCAGCCGTTTCGACAAGCAATTCAACGTGTTTAGGAACTGTGCCGCAGCAGCCGCCGATCAGGTTGACCCAACCGGATTCTACGAACCGGCCAACGGTCTCGGCCATGATTTCGGGGGTCTCGTTGTAGTTCCCGTCTTCGTCTGGCATCCCGGCGTTGGGCACGCAGGCCACTGGGAACTTGGAAAGGGCAGCGAGGGACCTGATGTGGTCGGTCATGAAACTGGGGCCAGTGGCGCAATTCAGTCCGATCCAGAGCAGGTCGCGGTGGGACAGAGAGGTATAGAATGCTTCTACGTCTTGACCGGCCAGTAGAGTGCCCATGGGTTCAACGGTGCCCTGCACCGCGACCGGGACTTCCCGGCCCAGTTCGGCGAATGCACGGTCGATGCCTTCCAGACCGGCCTTCACGTTGATCGTGTCTTGGCTTGTCTCTAAAAGAAGCAAGTCTACGGCGCCTTCGATCAGCCCGGCGGCCTGGGTGTGGTAGTCGGCGGCCAACTCCTCGAAGGTTATGCCTCCGGTGACCGATATTGTCTTGGTGGTGGGGCCCATGGAGCCGGCAACGAAGCGTGGTTTGTCCGGTGACGAATATTCTTCGGCCACCCGACGAGCGAGTGCGGCGGCGTCGCGGTTGAGACGCCGGGCCTCGTGGGCAAGGTCATACTCGGCCAAGACCACCGGCGTAGAGCCGAAGGTATCGGTTTCGATGATGTCGGCGCCGGCTTCCAGGTAGCTCCGATGAATGTCTTCAATGACGTCCGGCCGGGTTATGATCAGGTATTCGTTGCAACCTTCGTACTCCGCGCCGCCAAAGTCGTCAGGACCAAGATCGCGGTTCTGGATGGCGGTGCCCATGGCTCCATCAATCACGAGCAGGCGATTGGACAGCGCCGATTTCAGTTCATCTTGACGGGAATTTGTTGTCATAAATGTTTATCGTGTGTGCGTGATTCGACTAGCACACGACTGCGATTGTAGCACCGGCACTGCGATGATGGAACCGGGTTTCAACCGGCATGGCCTCGAATCAGGTCAGTTAGGTCTTTATGTTGCGAACCAGTCGGTCAGTTCCTGACGGTTCTGTTCCAGCCATTTGATGTTGAGGCGGACCCGTTCCAGGGCCTGTCGTATGGTCCGCTCGGCGGCTGGGGCTGGGTGCTCGGCGAAGAAGCTGTCCACCTCATCGGCCTTTTCCTGGGAATTGAAATGGCTGCAGATGGAAACTAGCCGCATCAGACCGAACCCGCCGCCGCCGTAACGCCGGTCGAACTCGGCCCAATTGTCCTTCACAAACTCCCAAGCCAGGTCGCGGCCCTTGGGGTTGGCAGCCACTCCGGCCACCAGGGTGATGCTGTCTTGGGAGCGCACCTTTGCGGACAGGGAGTCGGCCAGTGTCGAGTTCAGCAATTCGGGCCGCTGGAACCTGGTTAGGGACATCAGTAGCCGAATTTTCTCTTCAGCTAAGTCGGTCTCGCCTTCTAGTCCCCAGATCTGGTCATAGACATCTTTCCCGCCGGACTGGGCGGCCAGGGCGAAGACCACGCCTCTAAGATTGGGCGCCAGGGTATCACGGTCTTGTAAATATTTCTGGAATCGCTCAGATGCCTGAGCCGTCACGCCAGGGTCATGGTAACTGCCGGCCTGGCTCAACACCGTGGAACGGAGCAGGGCGTCCAGATGTCCTTCGCCGGGCTTGGGTTCCCAGCCAATCTTGCGGGCCGCCGGGCCGAAGATCTCGCGGGCGAATCCCTGGTAGGCAGGATGTATCGCCTCGTCGGAGATCAGTTGTTCGATGTCCCGCAGGTTGCTGGCCAAATCGCTCCAGACCGAGGCGTCACCCTCGTTCTTATAGGCCTGGGCCAAGGAGAGGAACTGAGTCACCGGCAACAGCCCGGCTCGAGACAGGGCGTAGGCGTCGTTCTGGACCCCCAGGCGGTCGGTTGCATGCAGTTCCAGCGACTCGATCGCCGGGACCAACCGTTGCCAGTCTTCAGTGCTGTAATTCACGCGGAAAAAGCCGGTCTGTAAGGGGTTCAACTTGACCCAACCGTCGCCGGAACCGGGCACGTCAATCTGAGTCTGGCGGCCGTCCATCACGGTGACCGCGGACTCCTCACTCCCCTGGCTGGCGCTGACCGGCACCCGCCATACCTCGTTGTCGGAATCCGAATCTGGTTCGCCATCGCCTAGAAAACGGTCGTAGACGAACCGCTCTTGGGTAACCGACAGCGTTGTTTGGCCGCCGGTGCGGTCGGATTCCACCTGTAGGACCGGATATCCCATCTGCTTCACCCAGGAATCCATGATGGCGGTCACCGGCCGGCCCGACTCCGTCTCCAAGGCCGACCACAGGTCTTCCGTCCGGGCGTTGTCATACATATGACTCGACAGATACCGGTTCAGGCCTTTGCGGAAAGATTCCTCGCCCAAAAAGTTCTCCAGCATTCGAATCACAGATGCGCCTTTGCTGTAGCTGATGGCATCAAAGAGCTGGCTGACTTCAGCGGGGTTCTTGACTGCTTGCTCGATGGGGTGGGAGTTCTTCAAGCCGTCCAGGCTCAGCGCCCGGTTGGTGTCCATATTCACGAACTGCGTCCACATCTCCCACTCGGGGAACAGCCAGTCGACCGCCTTGTTGCCCATCCAAGATGCGAAGCTCTCGTTCAGCCACAGGTCGTCCCACCATTCCATAGTGACCAGATCTCCGAACCACATATGAGCCATCTCATGGGCGATCACCTCCGCCACCCGTTGCCGAGTGCCGGCCGATGAATTGTCAGGGTCAACCAATAATGCTGTTTCCCGGTAAGTGACCGCGCCCCAATTCTCCATTGCTCCGGCTGCGAAGTCGGGGATGGCGATGTGGTCCAGTTTGGGCAGGGGATAGGGAATGCCGAAATATTCGTTGAAATAACTTAGAAGCTTTACCGATGTGTCCAGGGCAAAACTGGCCTGGTCCTCTTTGCCTGGGGTAGTCCACACTCCGACGGTGGTGCCACCGTCGGCCCGTTCTTCTATAGAGGTGAGATTGCCAACGATAAAAACCAGAAGATAGGTAGACATGATGGGAGTCTCGGCGAACCGGACCGACTTCAGGCCGGGGCCGGGGAACGCTTCTTCCACGACTGGGGTGTTGGAGACGGCTTGGTATTCATCCGAGAAAACCAGCGTCACTTCAAAGGTCGCTTTCTTCGCCGGCTCGTCCCAACAGGGGAAGGCCCGGCGGGCGTCCGTGGGCTCGAATTGGGTGGTGGCGAGGTAGCGGGTCTCCCCGTCTTGCGAGGTGTACTCAGACCGGTAGAAGCCCATAAGCTTGTCGTTCAGCTCACCGGTGAAAACCATCTCCAACCGGGCATCGCCAGGCTGGATGGTTTCGCCGAATTCCAGCGTTGCAGTCTCGGCATCTTTATCGATAGTTACCGATTTGCTGGTCAGAGTTGTCCCATTGGCGTGAAGGGTAGTGTTGCTGATCTCTAGATCTATGGAATTGAGAACTATGGTTGAGGTTGCCTCCAGGATCAGGAGGTCTACGCTCTGCTCTCCGTCGAAGGTAAAATTCTTAAGGTCGGGTTGGAGCTTGATGCGGTATTTGCTGGGGCGGGCCGTTTCTGGCAATACCACCGCGTCGGATGCAGGCATTACGATATTCCTCCATTGCTTTCTGGCCTGGAAATCTGGGGTGCGGACGGACGCAAAAGCAGGAGCCAAGGGTACGTTTGCCGGTTAATTCACGAGCGGAAGACCTGCTTCTTAGGCGTAGGGCCAGTGTACCATTAACCCGCGTGCTGCTCTACCCAAAGCATAGGTGGGGGAAGGGCATGGCGAACGGCCTGCTTGGTGCGATATAATACGCACCGGTTTTCGTCGCTCCGATCAGGCGTGGGAAGGGCGTTTTGGGTGCGGTTTTCCGATGACTGGGGGACAGGACCGCAATCTGATTATTCCAAGGACGACCTAAATGACTCCGAAGACTATGTTCGAGAAAATCTGGGACGACCACGTGGTCGTTCAAGAGCCAGATGAGCCCGCGGTCATCTATATCGACCTGCACTTGGTACACGAAGTTACTTCAGCTCAAGCCTTTGACGGACTCCGGGATGCCGGAAGGAAAGTCCGGCGTCTTGACCTGACCGTCGCCACGGCGGACCACAACACTCCTACCTGGGACCTGTCCCTGCCGGTCACCGACGAGATATCCAAGAAACAACTGGACGCCCTTGATCGAAACTGCGCCGAGTTCGGTGTTACCCTGTACGACCGGTTCAGCCCCCTCCAGGGAATCGTCCATATCATCGGACCCGACCTCGGCTATACCCAGCCCGGCAAGACCGTGGTCTGCGGCGACAGCCATACCTCAACCCACGGTGCCTTGGGGGCCTTCGCCATCGGCATCGGCACCTCTGAGGTTGAACACGTGCTGGCGACCCAGACCCTGCGTTCGTTCAAGCCCGACACCATGGAAGTGCGGGTCAACGGGCAACTACCCAAGGGTGTGACCGCCAAGGACATCATCTTGGCAATCATCGGCAAGATCGGTGTTTTCGGTGGAGTCGGCCATGTCATTGAATATACCGGCGAGGCCATCCGCTCTCTGTCCATGGACGGCCGGATGACGGTCTGCAACATGAGCATTGAAGCCGGGGCGAGAGCCGGTATGATCGCTCCTGACCAGACTACCTTCGATTATCTACGGGGCCGCCAGTTCGCTCCCCAAGGAGCCGACTTCGACGCCGCGGTGGAGCGGTGGAAGGCCTTGGCTACCGACCCCGGCGCAAAGTACGGCAAGCTGGTCGAACTTGATGCGTCTGATTTGGAGCCACACGTTACCTGGGGCACGACTCCCGGCATGGTGGCGCCCATCAGCGGCAGGATCCCGGACCCGGCGGACGCCGAGGATGAGAACGCTCGGGACGCCTTGACTCGCGCCCTGCAATACATGGACTTGAAGGCCGGCATGGCGATCACCGACATCAAGATCGACCGAATCTTCGTCGGCGCCTGCACCAATGCCCGCCTGGAAGACCTCCGGGCCGCGGCTGAAGTGGTCAAGGGCAAGAAGGTCCACGATGACGTCTATGCGATGGTTGTGCCGGGCTCGGCCAAGATTAAGAAAGAGGCCGAGGATGAAGGCCTGGACAAGATATTTGAAGATGCGGGTCTCGACTGGCGAGTGGCCGGTTGCTCCATGTGTCTGGGAATGAACCCGGACATCTTGGAGCCAGGACAGCGCTGCGCATCCACCTCCAACCGTAACTTTGAGGGGCGGCAGGGCAAGGGAGGCCGCACTCACCTGGTCAGTCCGGCCATGGCGGCGGCGGCGGCCATCGCCGGCCACTTCGTTGACGTCAGGGACCTCTAAGCCAATCTCTCAAGGCCTAAACCTATCAAGATTCCAGGGGGACCAAAGATGGATGTCTTTACAAAATTAACCGGAGTGGTCGCACCCATCGACCGCATAAATATCGATACCGACCAGATCATTCCGGCAGTGCACCTGAAGAGTATCGAGCGCAAAGGGTTCGAAGATGCGCTGTTCTCGTCATGGCGCTATAACGACGACGGGAGTGAGAACCCGGACTTTGTGCTCAACAAGGCCCCCTACCGGAACGCTAATCTGCTTGTGGCCGGTCCGAATTTCGGCTGTGGCTCGTCTAGGGAACATGCGCCGTGGGCGCTCCGGGACTATGGCATCAAATGCATCATCTCCACTAGCTTCGCCGACATCTTCTACAACAACTGTTTCAAGAACGGCGTTCTGCCCCTAGTACTCCCCCCGGAACAGGTCCGGGAGATCATGGACAAAGCCGAGTCCGAACCTGGGATAGAACTGAACGTCGACTTGGTGAGTCAGCGCGTGTGGGACGAGAGCGAGGAGATTTCCATCTCCTTTGACATCGACGCCGCCCGCAAAGACGCCCTGGTCAACGGCCTAGACGACATAGGCCTAACCCTCCGCATGGAGAAAGACATCGGAGACTACGAGTCCAAGCACGGGTTTAAAGCAACCAGCTGACAGCGGTCAGCTTTCAGCCATCGGCGATCAGCGGTCAAACGAACTTCTAATGCGTGATAGCTGAGCGCTGATAGCTATTTAATCACCACCGCGGAGGTCATCCCATTTGTGCTTTGCAGGCCGCCCAAGGTTCCGGTGTAGGGGAAGGTCAGACGGTCGCTTCGGTAGGACTCCAGTAATGGCGTCGTAAACAGCACCACGTAGGGCAGGTCATCGGCCAGAAATTCCTGCATCTTGAAGACCTGATCCCGGGCTGCGTCAAGATCGGTTTCGATCAGAAGTTGCTCGGCCAATGCGTCAAATTCCGGATTCGAGTAGCCGCCCCGATTGAGGCCGTCTCCCTCGGCATGGCGGGAGTGGAAGAAGGCTTCTAGATAATCTGGAAAATTACTCAATCCCCAGCCCAATATCCAGATATCGAAACCGTCCGGGTCCGCGATCTTTTCCACGATTACGTTAAAGTCGGTGAGTTTGGCCTTGGGGAACGTGAAGGTTCTCCCTTCAGAAGTATTGAGAGTGGCAGTTGAATTTTGTAAGTCTATACCGAGTAATTAACTTAAAACCCCCCCTTCGTAATACCCCGGGCCGACTTTTGGAAAACAAGATTTCAAAACTTTAAAACCCCGCCGGGAGGCGGGGAAAATTTTGAAAACAATAAGACCCCGGAGCCGGATTTACAGGCGCCGCAGGCGAAAATTTTGGGCATTTTAAAGGGTAAAACAGTATTTTTTCAATATTTTTAGCGCCGCAGGCGAAAATTTTTGGACCGATTTATGGTGATTTTTTAACAAAAATAAAACCCCGCCGAAAAAAATTAGCAGATTTTGAAAATAATAAAACCCCGGAGAGAAAAATCCCGGAAAATCCCGGGATTTTTTCCTTAAGGGGGGGGTTTAAAGTTAATTACACGGTATTGTAGTAGATTTTATGACTCTTGTTCTCCCCGTGTTTGCAAGTTTATTTACTCGATTTCGGTGTGGGTTTAGCTCGTAAGAA
>Ga0208881_1000371_pt1 | contig 15785 bp, 11 predicted proteins | sample Knorr_S23_td_AAI_FD_185610 | JGI IMG/M metagenome (GOLD analysis project Ga0208881, IMG submission 185610) | Marine microbial communities from Southern Atlantic Ocean transect - Knorr_S23_td_AAIW_ad_876m_LV_B (SPAdes) (version 2) | ecosystem: Environmental > Aquatic > Marine > Oceanic | place... | reverse complement strand
GATGACCTGCCCGGCCTCCAGGCAGTACACCCGGTCCGACAGGGCCATGATCATCGGCATGTCGTGCTCGATGACGATCATCGTGGCGTGCAACTCCTGCTGGATCTGCTTCAAGAGCGGCCCGAAGGCCTCGGTCTCGCGTTGGGCCAACCCGGCCGTCGGCTCGTCGAGGCACAGGACCTGGGCGTCGAGGGCCAGCAGGCCGGCAAGTTCCACGATCCGTCGGGTTCCTGTGGACAGCTCGGCTACGAAGATGTCCGCGTAGCGACCCAGGCCCAGGAAGTCGATCAGCTCCGACGCACCGGTTGCCATGGTCCGCTCCGTACGCGTCGACGACGGTAGGAACAGGGTGGTCGACAGCAGGCTGGTACGACCCCGGGCCTCCAGAGCCACCTGCACGGTCTCGCGAACGGTCAACTCCGGAAACAGCCGGGCGGCCTGGAACGTGCGGCCCAGTCCTGTCCGGGCCCGGTTGGATGCCGAGCGTGACGAGACGTCGCTGCCGAGGATCTCCACGGTGCCCTCGGACGGGACGAAGCCGCCGATTGCGTTCATGAGCGTCGACTTGCCGGCGCCGTTGGTGCCGATCAGGCCGACCACCTCGCCGGGATGGGCGACGATCGACACCCGGTCGACGGCACGGAGCCCCCCGAAGGTGACGGAGGCGTCCCTCACGGCCAGTGCGGGGCCCTCGAATACGGGGCGTGCGCGTCCACCACTGATGACGACGGCGGGTGGGGTGGTGGACTTCTTGGAGGGGGCGTCCGGGAGCCGGGACTCGGCCCACCGGAGGATGGCGTCCCTGGTCGAGTACGTGATCTGGATGAGCCCGCCCGGGAAGTACAGCAGCAGGATGAGGAGGCCGATGCTCGAGGTGAACAGGGGTACCAGCTCGTTGTCGGGCCAGAAGGCGGGGAGGCCGACCACCCAGAGGGCGCCGACGACCGGCCCCATCAACGTTCCGAGCCCCCCGATGATCACCATGGAAACCAGCCGCAGCGAGTCGGTGATCTGGAACAGGCGTTCCGTGTAGGGGATGTTCTGGACGAGGCCACCGAGGAGGGCGCCACCCAGGCCCGCCATCCCCCCGGCGAGGGAGAAGGCGATGAGCTTCGTCCGGGTGGGGCTGACGGTGTAGGCGGCAGCCGTATTCTCATTCTCCCTGACCCCGATGATCGTGCGGCCTATGCCGCTGTTGCGGAGTCGGGCCACCACGAACAGGAGGACCACCAGGATGCCGAGGCACAGGTAGTAGTAGGCCCGCTGGCTGGTCAGGTCCAGCGGTCCCAGGCTGCCACGACGGAACGGGACGCTCTGCTTGTAGCCACCGTTGAACACCGGACGCCGGTACAGGTACTGCTGGGCGGCCATCGCGAAGGCGAACGTCGTGATCGCCAGCAGCAGCCCCTTCACCCGGAGCGCGCCGAGTCCGATGAGCGCGGCGGCCACGGCGGCCACCACGGCCGCCAGCAGCATGGAGACCAGGTACGGCACTCGGGGGAGGGTGACCGAGAAGAACTCCCACCTGTCGCCCAGACCCACGCCGAACTCGAGTCCCCGGTTGAACCCGGCGGCGAACAGGGCGCCGATGCCGGCGAATGCCATCTGGCTGAGAGAGAGCTGGCCCCCCCAGCCGGTCACGATGGTCATGGAGAGGGCGCAGACGGCGAAGGCCAGGATGCTGGCGTACAGCAGGTGCCTGGACGGCCTGGTCACCACGTAGGGCAGGACCAGTGCGATGGCCAGAAGGAGGCCGAGGGCCGTGGCCGGCATCGCGCGTACCCACCTGATCTCCCTGAGGCGCTCAGGGACAGGTCGACGTCGGGCCGAGAACGAGAAGGAGCCCTCGTCCTCGGCCAAGCTGCGACTGTGGAAGGCCACGGCTACGGCCACCACCACGAACAACAGGAAGTCGATGAGGCCGCCCTGGTTAAAGAACACAAACTGCACGTGGGCCTGAACCACCCCGATGGCCACCCCGGCGGCCAGAGCCCTCGGGAACGAGACCATGCCGGCTATCACCGCGGCAGCCAGGGCGCGGGCCATGGTATTGGGGCCGAGGTTCGAAAGGCCCCCGATGCTTCCCCGGTTCGCCGAGATCAGCAGGAGCGAGATGGTCGCCAGGAGTCCGGCAACCGTCCAGACGAAGAGCTGGACCATCTTCGGGTCGATGCCCGAAATGCGGGCCAAGTCGGCGTTGGAGGCCGAGGCCTGGACCGTCTGGCCGAACACGGTGCGGTTCAGGAACCAGGCCAGGCTGGCGGCCAGCAGCGGGACCAGCACGAGGATGGTGAGCTTCGGACCGGTGATCCTGAGGCCGAAGACGTCCTCCCAGATGAACGTCAGCGGTGCCGGAAAGCGCTGGTGGCGGTTCCTCTCCAGGTCGGGATAGGACGCCAGGATGGCTTGCATGAGCTGGGCGATCCCGATGGTGGCCACCAGCACGATGACCCGGGGGGCGTCGAATAGGCGTCGGATAACCGCCCGTTCGACGATGGCCCCTACCCCGATTCCCACGGTGAGGACGATGGGCAGCGCCAGCCAGTAGGGGAACCCGTAGTTGAAGACCAGGAGGGCCATGAGGCCGGTGGCCGGGAGACCCATGTTGCCGACGGCCAGGTTGATGACCCGGGTGGACCGGTAGACGAGGACGACGCCGAGGGCGAGGAGGCCCAGGACCATGCCGTTCACGATGCCGTCGAACCACAGTTGCCGGGTGGTCCAGACGGCCAGCACGGCCCCGCCCACGTCAGCCGCCGTCCCGTCCCAGGAACACGGCCCGCGCCATGTCGTCGCGCTCGAGCAGTTCCTGCGCCGAGCCCTCGAACCTGACCTGGCCCTTCTCGAGGAAGATCGCCCGGTCAGCGATCGACAGGGCCACGTTCAGCGACTGTTCGACCAGGATGATCGTCTGGCCCCGTTCCTGGAGCCGCTCTACCAGCTCCAGGAGGTCGTGGACGACCGTCGGGGCCAAGCCCAGCGAGAGCTCGTCGATCAGCAAGACCTCGGGTTCGTGGAGCAGGACACGGGCCAGGGCCAGCATCTGCTGCTGGCCTCCGGACATCGAGCCGGCCCGCTGGTCCTGACGGCGTTCCAGGTCGGGGAACAATTCGAGCACCGAGGTGATGCGCCGCGCGACGTCATCGCCGTCGCTGCGGTGGATGTAGGCCCCCATCACCAGGTTCTGGTGGACCGTCATGTCCGGGAACACGCCCTTGCCGCCCGGGAGCTGCTGTATGCCGAGACGGGACCGCAGTTGTGGCGAGGTGTAGGTGACGGTTCGGCCACCGAGGCGTACCACCCCCCGCTGTGGGATCCCGAGCCCGCTGATCACCCTCAGGATGGTGGACTTGCCGGCACCGTTGGTGCCGAGCAGGGCCAGCGTCTCGCCCTTCCTCACCTCGAACGCCACGTCGAACAGCACCTGGACCGGCCCGTACGAGAAGTCGATGTTGTTGAGCTGCAGGGCCGGGACCTCGCCGTCACCGGCGGTCCGTCGTTGCTCGTCCTGTTCGTCGAAGAGCTCCTGGACGTTGAGAGACAGGTCCTTGCGGACGTGTCGGGCGCTCCGGTACATGATCCACCCGCCGATCACCGCTGATGGGATGGTCAGGACCAGGGTGGTGACGCGCGGTCCCCATGCGTCGGCGAACATGAACGAGATGAGACCGCCCCCGGTCCCACCGATGAAGAAGATGTAGAGGGTGATCAGGGCGGTACCGCTGCCTCGCAGTCGGTAGGGGACGATGGCCTGCATCACAGGGCCGACCATGGCGAATGCGGTGCTGAGCATGACAAGCGTCGGGATCGAGAAGGCGATGAACAGCGGCACCGTGGGCATTGCCCACTGGATGGGCTTGAACACGGCTGAGAAGCCGATCAGCGCACCGATCATGTGCAGGGTGCGGGTCGGGTTCTCCCGCCAGAGACGGTCGAACTTCGGACCCACGTACACCAGCGACAGCACCGTGAAGATGCCGGCGGCGGTGGCCCAGGCACCCCGCTCGAACGATTCCAGGCCGAACTCGTCCTCCAGCCAGAGGTTCTCGAGTACCGGCGCGGTGAAGAGGCCGAATCCCAGGGCGCTGAACCCGACGACGACCGACTTCACGGTTCGGATCCGCATGAGTCGTGAGAAGGCGGCGTCCAGCGAGACCGGCAACGGGTCGTCCTCGGTGAACGACTCGCCCAGCACGTCCTCCTTCTCCCACCGGCCCCGCTGTGGTTCCTTCAGGAAGAAGGCGGCTATGGCGGCCATGGCCACCGGGATGCCGAGCAGGTAGTAGGCCCACCGCCAGCCGTCCACCTCGCCCGGCCCGTTGGCGATCGCCGCGATCCCACCCACCAGGATGGGGCTGATGACAGCGATGAGGCGGCCCATGCCCTTGTCGAGGGCGCCGATGCGGCCGCGGATCCCAATCGGGTAGGTGTCGGCGATGGTCGATGAGTGCACTGGGATGGTGTTGGCCTTGGCAATGCCCACGCCGAAGCGAGCCCAGAAGAAGGAGAAGGCGTTTACCGCCATGCCGGACAGGGTCACCATGGCGGCGAACACGATGCTGGCCCAGCCGATGATGGGTATCCGACGCATCCGGTCGGCGGCCCAGCCCATGGGTATGGCGCCCAGGACCACGAATGCACCCGACGAACTGGCGATGAAGGTGATGGTGCCGTCGCTGACCCCGAACGTGTCCCTGATGTCGGGGGCTAGCACGGCGATTGCGGCGTGCTGCAACTCGTCCAGGGAGTTGAGGATCGCCAGGACCACGAACGTGGCAGCGCCGCCCCCCATGGCGAGCCCCTTCTTCAGGCTTATGCCCTCGCTCTTGACCCCTGGGAGCAGGTCATCGGGGAAGAGGATCTCGCTGGACTGCTGGTCGGCATGACGGGCGGCCTCTTCGGCCAGCACCGTGCCGGCCAGGGAGGCAGCACTGGCGGGCGTCACCTGCCCGGCGGCCGGCTCTTCGGGTATGCGGCTGTCGTCATCCATGGAACGGTGTCACCCCCTGTCCCCGCTCAGGCGCGGGGGACATCCTTCCATGCCCCGTCCCGGTCGTTGCCCGGCTCCCGGGGCAGGCCCAGGGACCGCTCGGCCAGGTTGTTCTTATGGACCTCAGTCGTGCCGCCGCCGATCGAGATGCTGAACCGGTTGATCACCTCGGCCCGGACCCAGTTGCCCACGGAGTCGTCGCCGACCAGGGCGGCAGGCCCGGCGAGTTCTGCGGCCAGGTTCCCGGTCATCACCTTGGTGCCGGCCGCCATCACCTTGGTGAGTGCGGGATCGAACGGTGGTTCGCGTCCGTTGCGGACGGCCGCCTGGATGCGCTGGCCCATGAGGGACTGCAGCCTTTCCCGACATATGACCGCTGCCAAGCGCTGGCGGATCCGGGGGTCGTCGAGGCCACCGTGCATGGCCGCCAGGTCGCGTAGGCGATCCGAGGCCAGCGCACCGCCACCCCGGCCTATGAAGGCCGCCTCGTTCGAGAGCACCGTACGGGCGGGACTCCAGCCGCCGTGGACCTCACCCACCACCTGGTCGGCCGGGATGCGGACGCCGGACAGGAAGACCTCGTTGAAGTGGGACGAGCCGTTGGCCTGTACCAGTGGCCGGACCTCGATGCCTGGCGATGACATGTCGACCAGCAGGAACGTGATGCCGCGGTGCTTTGGGGCGTCAGCGTCGGTGCGGGCCAGCAGGAAGCCCCATTGAGCGAACTGGGCACACGAGTTCCAGACCTTCTGGCCGTCCACCACCCATTCGTCGCCGTCCAGGACGGCACGGGCGGCCAGGCTGGCCAGATCGGATCCGGCGCCCGGCTCGCTGAACAACTGGCACCAGGCCACCTCGCCGCTGATCAACGAGGGTAGGTATCGGGCCTTGAGGTCGTGGGTGGCGTGGGCCAGCAGGGTGGGGCCCAGCATGGCGATGGTGGCGCCGACGAATCCGGGACCCGAACCGTATGTGGTGGCCTCCTCGGCGAAGATGCGTTCGGCCCACGCCGGGTGGCCCCCGCCGCCGTACTCGACGGGCCATGTGAGGCCGGCCCAGCCATGGGCGGCCAGGGTGCGCTGCCAGGCCCGTCCGTGCTCGAAGTAGGCCCTCGCCTCGTCATCGTCGGGGAAGCCGGACACCTGCCAGGGGTCGACCTCGGAGAGCGGCTCGGCGTGGGCTGCCAGGAAGGCGCGTGCCGATGCCCTGAAGGACACCTGTTCGGGCGAGTCGTCGGCGTCGTCGGCCGGGTTGCACGGGCGGTCGAGCACGTCGAACAACGCTAGTGGTAGAGAGAATCTGACGGACCATCAGGAAACTGTTTTCTGCCTTGGAGACCGTCGGTTCGCCTATCTGCCATTCCGTCGGTTCGCTGTCCCGCGGTTTTATGGTTGATCGGTCGGTCCGGGGGCTTCTGGCGATGGGAGGGTCACCTCAGGCGAGTGGATCCGTGTCGTCGACCTGCTCGTAGACCCGCTTGACCTTGCCGACCTCGGTACGGGGCATGGAGCCCTCGGGGACCAGCTCCAGGTCGGCCCGTATCCGGATCCGGTCGGCCATGACCCTGGCGATCCGGTCAGCGGCGGCCGACAGGCGGTCCGCGGCGTCGGCCGTGGCCTCGGCCCGGATCCGCAGCTCGACCATGGAGCCCCGCCGGTCTACGACGATGGCGTAGTTGGCGCCCACGTCGGGGTCGTCCATGAGCACAGCTTCGATCTCGCGGGGGTACACGTTGATGCCCCGGATGATGAGCATGTCGTCGGCCCGACCGGTCAGGCGTGCCATGCGGGTCCAGTGTCGGCCGTCGACCCCGCCGTCGGGGAGGATCCGGGTGATGTCGCCGGTGCGGTAGCGCAAGACAGGCATGGCCTCCTTGGTGAGCGTGGTCAACACCAGCTCGCCGAACTCGCCGTCCGCCACGGGCGCACCGGTCCCCGGGTCGACGATCTCGGGCAGGAAGTGATCGTCGAACACGTTCAGGGCCCCCAGGTCGTCCGGTGCCTCCATGGCCACGCCGGGACCTATCACCTCTGAGAGGCCGTAGATGTCCAGCGCAGTGAACCCGCCCCCCCAGGCCTCCTGGATTCGGGTGCGCATCCCCTCGGACCACGGTTCGGCTCCCAGGATGCCGATTTCGACCTTCAGCCGGTCGCGGATGCCCTGGGCGTGGGCCCTTTCGGCCAGAACGAGGGAGAACGACGGCGTGGCCGACATGACCCGGCTACCCAGGTCCTCCAGCAGTTGGAGTTGGAGGGTGGTGTTGCCGCCGGAGACCGGAACGACGGTGCAGCCCAGCCGCTCTCCGCCGTAGTGGAGGCCAAGGCCGCCGGTGAACAGGCCGTAGCCGTAGCCGTTGTGGAGGATGTCGTCGGGGCGGGTGCCGGCCAGAGCCAGCGCCCGGGCGTTGACCTCGGCCCAGATGGAGAGGTCGTTCGGGGTGTAGACGACGATGGTCGGCTTGCCGCTCGTGCCCGAGCTGGCGTGGAGACGGATGGTGCCCGCCATGGGGGTGGTCACCATGCCCAGCGGGTACTGGTCGCGCAGGTCCTGCTTGACGGTTAAGGGCAGCGACGCCAGGTCGTCCACCGAGGTGATGCCCGCCGGGTCGACGTCGGCCAGGCGCTCCGTCCAGAAGGGGTTGCCGCTGGTGGAGAGGCGGGCCACCAGGGCGGCCAGGCGCTCGCCCTGGAGCTTCCGCTTCTGGTCGCCGGGGAGTCCGGTGACGTCAACGGGGTCGAAAGGGGCGCCGGGCACCCACGAATCCTAGATCCACTCGGGAGCCGGCCAGCGGGGTCCGGCTCCGCCGGGCCGTCAGCCGGCCCGGACCACCGCGGAGGCCACGATCAGGTCCCAGGCGGCCAGCCCGACCGACTTGAACAGGGTTACCTCATCGTCCGACGTCCGACCGACCGTTCCGCGGCAGAGCTCGGCCAGGTCGCCGACCACGGAGTCGAACGACCATTCGCCGGCTTCGGCCGGAACCATGAGGTCGCCGGCCTCCTCGGCTGCGGCGTGGCGGTCGTCCACGAACACCGAGGCCCTGTTCACGAGGTGGGCGTCGACCTCCCGACGGGCCATCGAGTACGAGCCGACCAGCCCGACGTGGGCGCCCGGCCGTACGGCGCCCGTGGGTACGACCGGCGTGGCCGATGACGTGCAACCGCACACGATGTCGCAGCCCGCGGTCTCCTGTGGAGAAGCTGCGATGGCCTCCCGACCTCCGGCGTCCAGGTCGGCGACGAACGCCTCGGCGGAGCCCTCGGAGCGTCCGGTCACGAGGATCCGGGTGGTGTCAGGGCGTACCGCCAGCATGGCGTCGACGTGTCCCCGGGCCTGGACGCCGGTACCGAAGATCCCCAGCGTGGTGGCATCGGGTCGTGCCAGCAGGTCAGCGGCCAGCGCTGAGGCGGCCGGGGTCCGCAGCGTGGTGAGCGCCGATCCGTCCAGGGTGGCGGTCGGAACACCGGTCTCCCGGTCGCAGTAGAGATAGAAGCCGTGGATCAGCGGCAGGCCCCGGTCACGGTTGCCGGAGACGACGCTGACGACCTTCACGCCGATACCGGCCGCCGACACCGCCGGCATCATCAGGAAGTCGTCGGCCGGGCCGAGGGACACCTGGGTGCGGGGATGGAGGTCACCCGGTTCCCGGGATCCCACCCGGAGCGCCTCGATGCACGTCGGCATGTCGACGACGGCCCGGATGGCCTCGGCGTCGTAGTGGGGGAGCATGCCGGCCATCGCCCCGCCGATCAGCGGAACCCGAACCCCAACCCGATCGGGTCGTGGGGGTCCAGGTGGAATGTGCTGGTGGCGTGTCGGTGGGCCGAGCCCTCGACCGTGGTGACCACGCCGGCGCCGGTGACATCGACTATCCGACCGGTGAACGTGCCTCCGGCCACGCCGTGGTTCTCGAACGGGGCATGGACCGCGATCCGACCGTGGTGGTGGAGAAGGGCCAGTCGGGCCGAGGTGCCGGATCCGCACGGTGACCGGTCGACCTGGCCGTCGGCGAAGATCGTCACGTTGCGTTCCTGCAGGGGGTCATCCCCGAGGGTCTCGTGGATGATTGTTCCGTAGAGTCCGGACAACCGGTGGTCGGTCGGGTGTGCGGTGGTCGGATGGTCGTCGAGGGTGGCCTTGACCTCCCGACCCAGGGTGATCAGGTCGTCCACCCGGTCGGCGGTGGCGGTCAGCCCGAGGTCGTCGATGGCGACCGAGGCGTAGAAGGCGCCCCCGAACGACATCTCAGCTGTTACCGACCCGAACGAGGTGTCTACGACGAGCCCTGTGGCCGATACGAACGACACGACGTTGGTGAACCGGACCGATGCCACTCGACCTGCCTCGACCATGGCAACGGTGTGGAGTCGGCCCGACGGTACGTCGACCACGATCGGCACCTCGCCGCTGTCCGGAGCCGGGATGCGTCCCGTGTCGATGGCCCAGGTGGCCATGGCGATGGTCCCGTGGCCGCAGGCCGTGGAGAAGCCGTCCTTGTGGAAGAACACGACGCCCACGTCGCCGTCGGGGTCGTCGGGCGGGACGACCATGCCGCCGTACATGTCGGCATGGCCACGCGGCTCGTTGCAGAGGAAACGCCGGTGGTCGTCGAGGTTGCACATGGCCCAGGAACGCCGGTCCAGGACGGAGTCGCCCTCCATGGGGCCGAGGTCGACGATCCGGAAGGGCTCGCCGGCCGTGTGGTAGTCGTCTGCGACGATCACCTCGTCGGGGCCAAGCACCATGGTGGCGAACCGTAACGCGCCCGCCCGGAAGGCTCGTTCCCGAGCGACCTACCAGATGGCGGACGGGTCCAGGGCGAAGACCTCGCGCATGCGCTCCAGGAGGGGGGCGAAGTCGGGACTCCGTACGGTCCTCCCGCTGTGCCCAGGCTTGGCGACGGTCGCCGGGTCGATGCCGAACCGTCCCCGGACCCGTTCGGTCCATGCGGCTAGGTGGGTGTCGAACGGCGCTGTGGCCACGCCGTCGGCCACAGCCTCGGCCTCGCCGGCCACGGGGTCGAACAAACCGAGGGACAGCGGGAGGAGGTCCACCACTGCGGCCCGGATCCGGTCGCCGCTGTCCGGGACCGGCAGCAGCAGGTCGAGCAGGCCGTCGGCATGGCGCAGGTGGAACGATTCCTCCCGGCAGGCACGCTGCGCCGCGTGGGCCAGCGGGGTGAGCGTGGAATCGGCTACCAGGGCCCAGCGGAGTTCCTCTGCGGCGTCGTACAGCCAGTGGCGGGCCAGCGCATGGGCCCAGTCGGTCGAGGCCACCTCCACGAACTGTGCCGATCGCCAGTCCCCGGGTTCGCGGTGGAATGCTAGGTCGTCGATCGCCCGGTCGTTGACGGCGTCGCCGGCCGGATCGCCATCGCCGGCCACGATGGCGTAGAGGGAGGCCGCATGGCCCAGCTCGTCCTGGGCGATGGAGCAGAACGCCAGGTCCTCCTCCAGGAACGGCGCCATGCCTATCCATTCGGCGTGCTGCTGACCAATGAGGTGCTCGTCGTCCGCGAAGGCCAGGAGGAACTCCCGGGTGCCTCCGCCCAGGCCGCTCACCCGACCTCCCCGGGTCTGGTGTCCTGCTCGGCCTCGGCGCGGAGCCTTTTTCGGCGGGCGGCTATGCGCTCGCCGTCGTTGTGACGGTGGGGCTTGTCGGCGTTGGGGGCCACGAACTCCCCGTCACCCACGATGATGTGGTCGCGGTCGACGAGCCAGAGGCGGTCGCCCTCTGCGCGGCGCAGGTAGCTCTCCCGGGCAAGCAGCAGGGCCAGGCCGTCGTCGGGGGCATCCAGGGACCCGGCGTGCCGGTATTCGTCCTTGCCGTCCTTCTTCAGGAACACCTCGTAGCGCCGCATCCTCCGCCCCCTAGGCCCGCATCACTTCGACGACCTCGGCGCACGACGGACAGACGTGCACCGCCCGGCAGCGGCTGGGTCCGAACATCGAGTCCTCCATGGTGGACGATCCACAGCGCGGGCAGGACACCGGCTCTCGACCGATGCGGACCGCGACGGTGAACTCCCGGGCCATGGTGGCCCGCGCCACGTCGGTGACCCGGTCGATGGTCCAGACGGGGGCACCCAGCCACCGGACGTCCACCGTGGTCACCCCGTCCAGGTCGGCGACGGCGGAACGGACGTCGTCTGCGATCATCGAGAGCGCCGGGCATCCGGAGAAGGTGGGTATGAGGCCGACCACCACGTCGCCGTCGGGGGTGACGTCTAGGGCCTCCACCAGGCCGAGGTCGGTGATGGAGATGCCGGGGTACTCGGGGTCGTCGACGGCGGCAACCGCCGAGCGGACCCGCTCCCGGAGGGCGTCAGTCATGCCGCCGCTCCCACTGGAGCCTCGTCCAGGGCCTGGCGTACCCATCGGGTGTCGACCCAGCTGGCGGCCGCCTCGGCTATTCGCCGGGCCGAGTCGGGTCCACCCATGGCCAGGGTCCTCTTCAGCGGCTCCCAGTCGATGGGCCCGGAGGTCCAGGTACCTGCGTCGGCGTCGTGGACCATGCCCGGGTCCGGGATGGTGAACCCGTAGGACGTCAGCAGGGGGGCGTACTTCTGCACCCAGCGTGCCCGCAGCACCTCGTTGCGCTCCGACTTGATGTGCCAGCGCAGCAACTGGTCGCCGGGCTTCGAGTCGGGGCCGAAGAGTTGGAGAGACGGCCACCACCAGTCGTCGATCGACTGCTGGAACATCACCCGTTGGACCTCGGTCCCCTCGGCGATGAGCATCATCCGCTCCTCGCCCATCCGCATGTGGAACCCCTCCTCGGCGACGATTCGCCGGAGGATCCGACGGTACGGGCCGTAGGAGCAGTTCTTGAGAACCGCCTGCTGGCTGGCAAGCGCCGCAGAGTCGACCAGGAACGAGATGGCGACCTGGTCGCCCCACGTCTTGGCCCGGTAGTGGAACACGTTGTGGAACTTCGACCTTCCGGCGAACAGGTCCTCGAGCATCTCCCGCCGGGTCTTGACGGCCATGTCGGCGGCCACCATGTAGAGGAGGTGGCCGTGCCCTATCTCGTCCTGCGTCTTGGCCAGCACCGACATCTTGTGGCGCAGGCCCGGGGTCTTGGGTATCCACTCCCGTTCGGTGAGGCCACCCATGATCTCAGAGTTGGCGTGCATCTCGATGAAGGCAAACACGGCCCGCCGGTAGGCGTCGGGCATGTCGTCGTCCACCTCGACGATCCCGCCGTCGTCCAGGAAGGCCTCGAAGTCGTACATGGACTCCCAGCTGCGGCCCATCAGGCCGTCTCTTCCGGTGCGCCGTTCAGGCCGGGTCTGTTGGCCACCATTGTCAGCACGTCGTAGGCGGCGACCACCTCGTCGTCCTGGTTGAGGACCTGGGCGTCCCACGCCACCTCGCCGTAGCCAGCTCCGGCCCGCAGGGTCTTGCGCTTGGCGGTCAGCCAGACGGTCAGGGTGTCACCGGGGTAGGTGGGCTTGGCGAAACGGCAGCGGTCGATGCCGTAGTTGGCCAGCACGGGCCCGGGGTCGGGCCACACGAACAGGCCGGCGGCCAGCGACAGCACCAGGTAGCCGTGGGCGACCCGTCCACCGAAGATCGGGCTGGCCGCCGCCGCCTCTTCGTCCATGTGGGCGTAGAAGTGGTCTCCGGTGGACTCGGCGAAGCCCTCGATGTCGTCGAGGGTGACGGTGCGTGAACCCGTGCGGAGCGCAGTGCCCACCTCCAGGTCGTCGAAGTGCAGTCGGAACGGATGGCCCCTGTCGACGTCGCGGGTCGCACCGGGCATCCACTGGCCGGTGACGGCCGTGAGCACGTCGGGTGAGCCCTGCACGGCGGTGGTCTGGAGGTGGTGCCTGAGGCCGCGCAGCCCGCCCATCTCCTCACCACCGCCGGCACGTCCGGGGCCGCCGTGCACGAGCATGGGGAGTGGCGAGCCGTGGCCGGTGCTGCTGGTGGCCACCGAGGCGTCGACAACGTGGACCCGGCCATGGTGGGCGGCGATAGCGAGGGTGATGGCCGCGGCCTCGTCGGCATCACCGCTGTAGACCGATGCCACGAGGCTGCCCTCGCCGAGTGCGGCCAGCCGGACCGCGTCGTCCGGTCCTTCGTAGCCGACGAGGGTGGCTACCGGTCCGAACGCTTCCGTGGCGTGGATGGCCGGTGCATTGGGGTCGGTGGCACGTAGCAGCGTCGGGGCGAGGAAGGCGCCGACCGACGGGTCGACCTCGTGGAAGGTGCAGGTGTCGACGACGACCTCGGCAGCGGTTCGCAACGTGGTGACCGCGGCGGCCACCTCGTTGCGCTGGGCGATGCCCACGAGGGCTCCCATGTCGGTGGCTTCGTCGGTCGGATCACCGGTCCGCACCTCGGCCAACGCGGAGGCGATGGCCTCGGTTGCCGTATCGAGTTGCGGGGTTGGGACCAGGATCCGGCGGATGGCCGTGCACTTCTGGCCGGCCTTGACGGTCATCTCCCTGACAACTTCGGCCACGAACAGGTCGAACTCGTCGGTGCCCGGCGTGGCAGCAGATCCGAGGATGGCTGCGTTCAGCGAATCGGCCTCGGCGTTGAACCGGACCGAGCGCTTTATCAGCGTCGGCTGCGCCCGCAGGTGCGCTGCGGTGGTGGCCGAGCCGGTGAACCCGACCAGGTCCTGTCCACCGAGGTGGTCGAACAGGTCGCCGACGCCGCCACACACCAGCTGGAGGGCCCCGTCGGGGAGTATCCCGGACTCCACGATGCAACGCACCATGGCCTCGGTCAGGAACGCGGTCGGGGTCGCCGGCTTGATGATGGTGGGCATGCCGGCCAGCAGGGCTGGGGCCAGCTTCTCAAGGGCGCCCCAGCACGGGAAGTTGAAGGCGTTGACCTGGATAGCCACGCCGTGGCGCGCTGTTGCGATGTGGGCGGCGATGAACGAACCGTCACGGGCCAGCATCTCGGGTTCGCCATCCAGGAGGACGTGGCCGTCGGGTAGCTCACGGCGGCCCCTCGAGGCGTAGCCCAGCAGCACGCCGGCTCCACCCTCGATGTCGATCCACGAGTCGTTCCGGGTCGCCCCGGTGGCCGTGGATAGGGCATAGAGACCTTCCTTCTCGGCCATGAGGTGCTGGCCGAGGGCCTTGAGCAGCGCCGCCCGCTCGTGGAACGTCATGGACCGTAGGGCAGGACCGCCGATGTCGCGGGCGTAGGCGGCGATGGCGCCGAAGTCGACGCCGTCGCTGGACACGGCGGCAACCGGCCGGCCGGTGACAGCGTGGCGTGTGACGACCCCCTCGGCCGAGGGCGTATGCCAGGCGCCCTGCACGTGGCTCTCCAGTGTGTGCACCGCTGCTCCCGTCGTCCGGGGGTTACCACCTCAACCTGATCGTATAACCTTTGATTACTTTCGGCAAGACGTCGCCGCAGATCGACGGGTATTGGCCTCTGATGGGGGAGTGGGCGACCATGGGATGCCATGCCCGCCATCGATCGGCCGCCTGCCGCACTGCTGATGCTCCCCGGACTGGAGGCGCTCGTCCTGTCGGTCGATGCCCGTGGGCGCCTCGAGTCGGTTGTCGACCTGGTGGCGCCTGTCCCCTTCGCAACTGCGACCGAGGTTCCCAGCACCGTCGAGGTGCTGGTGACCGGATGGGGGTGTCCGGTGTTGGGTGCCGAATGCCTGGTCACACTCCCGAGACTTCGGCTCGTCGCACACGCTGCCGGCACCATCCGGTCGCTGGTCACCGAGTCGTTGTGGGACCGGGGCATCGTCGTCACCTCGGCCGCCTCGGCCAACGCCGTCCCTGTTGCCGAGTTCACGTTCGCCGCCATCATCATGATCACCAAGGACGTGTTTGCCGTCCGCGATAGGCATCGGGATGCGAGGGGCCGTACGGCCGTTGTCGACCAGGCGCGGATGGGCAGCCGGGGCCGCCGCATAGGCCTGGTGGGTGCCTCGACCATTGGAAGGTTGGTGATCGAACGACTTCGAAGCCTCGATGTCGAGGTGGTGGTCGCCGACCCGTACCTGACCGACAGGGAGGCACTGGAGCTGGGGGTGGAACTCGTGGACATGGACGAGCTGCTGGCCACCTCCGACCTGGTGTCCCTCCACGCCCCACTCCTGGCGTCCACCCGCCACATGGTCGGTACCGATCAACTGGCCGCCATGCGGGATGGTGCCTGGCTGTTGAACACGGCCCGGGGCGGGTTGGTCGATACCGACGCCCTGACGGCTGAGCTCGTCTCGGGGCGACTCAACGCTTTCGTAGACACCCCTGACCCCGAGCCGGTTCCGAGCGAATCCCCGCTCTACGATCTTCCCAACGTCGTGCTCACCCCGCACATCGCGGGGTCGATGGGCAGCGAGGTCGCCCGCATGGGTGACCTGGCCGTCACCGAGGTCGAGCGTTTCGTGGCCGGACAACCGCCGCTTCACCCGGTGACCCGGGACGCCATGGATCGGATCGCGTGACCAGGGTGAAGGCGGCAGTGAAGGCCGGGCTCTGCTCGATCACCTTCCGGACCCTGGCCGCCGAGGAGGTCCTCACGGCGGCCGCCGACGCGGGGCTGGCCGGAATCGAATGGGGGGCCGACGTGCACGTGCAGGTCGGTGACCTGGGTCGGGCCACCGCGATGGGCCGACGGTGCGCCGAAGTGGGGTTGGCCTGCCCGTCCTACGGGACGTACCTGATGGCCGGCCGGTCCACGACTGACGACGGTGCCCGGGCCGCCGACACGGCGGGCGCTCTCGGGGTCACCAACCTGCGGATCTGGGCTCCGTTCGGCGTGCTTCCCGACGCGCCGGCGACCGAGCGGGAGGAGGTCGCCGCCGG
>Ga0208881_1000369_pt1 | contig 15874 bp, 19 predicted proteins | sample Knorr_S23_td_AAI_FD_185610 | JGI IMG/M metagenome (GOLD analysis project Ga0208881, IMG submission 185610) | Marine microbial communities from Southern Atlantic Ocean transect - Knorr_S23_td_AAIW_ad_876m_LV_B (SPAdes) (version 2) | ecosystem: Environmental > Aquatic > Marine > Oceanic | place... | reverse complement strand
AAAAGGAAAAATCTAGTCATCAAATACCATATTCCTATACTAATGAGAGCATTTGCAAAGAATCATCTTGGTATTAAAAGTACAATCGTCTGGTCCCTTGGATTTTTGATCTATAGGAATCTCAATCATACATTCTGAATGTCTTCCTTTTTTACAAAACCAACATACTTGTTGATTTGAATCTTTTTCAGAATATGATTCCATATAAATTCTCAAATTAATTTGGTAAAAAACATGTTTCTAAATGTACTGTAGCCACGAGATAAATTTCTCATTTTTGCCCATCACAACGTCCATAAATGATTTCTGTAGAGTTTTTGTGATCATTCCTCGTTTACCATCTCCAATAGATGTTTTATTGATTTTTGTTACAGATTTTACTTCCGCAGCAGTTCCTGTCATGAAAACCTCATCAGCTTTCAATAATTCCTTAACCGTTATGTTTTTTTCAATTAATTTAATTCCATCTGCTTTTATCAGTTGAATTACACTATCCCTTGTGATACCATTTAAAATATCAGCAGCCAATGGAGGAGTTTTTATGATACCATTTTTTACGATGAAAATATTTTCTGCACTTCCTTCTGCTACATTTCTTTTATTGTTAAGCATTATTGCTTCATCATATCCACTTTTTAATGCATCAACTCTAGCTAATGCAGCGTTAGCATAATTTGACGCTGCTTTTGCTAGCATAGGTTGTGATTTCGAATCTATTCTTATCCAATCAGATATCTTGCATTTAGCTCCAGAAAATTTTCCTGCCTTTGATTCACCCATCTTCCATTCCCAACAGGCAATTGCTACATCAACTTTATTCAGAGTTGGAGTTAGACCCATAGTACCATATCCATAGTAAGCTATTGGTCTAATGTAACATTCCTTTAATCCACTAACTTTTACTGTTTTAATTATGGCATCTATTATTTTCTTTTTTGTATAACGCATTTTCATCCCATACAATTTAGCGGAATTAAAAAATCTATCAACATGTTCAGGTAATCGGAAGATTGCAGAGCCATCAGGGGTATTATAACATCTTATTCCCTCAAAAACTGCTGTTGAGTAATGTAAAGCATGAGTAAGAACATGCACTTTTGCATTCTTGAATGGAACCAACTTTCCATTCATCCAAATCTTTCCAACTTCTTTCATATGATGGAATTCAAATTTGGTAATTTAAAGAATTGTTCTTTATATGAATTTGATATTGTTGCGTTCTTCATGAATTGCACTAATTGCTTTTTCAATATTATTTCCAGAATCTTCCACAACAACTATTATTCTTGAAGTCTCTTCTTGTGCGTCTATATTTAGTATGTTTAGTCCAGATTCACCTATTTTTGCACTAGTTTTTGAAACAATTTGTTGGACGCGCCACATTTCATCCCCAATCAATGTTATTACTCCCCTGTTATAGGTAATTGTTGCAAGTGCGTCAAACCCCAAAACATATTTTTCATTTCTTTTAATGTAATCACTATCAAGGAACAATATTCTGGTAAATTTTATTCCATCCTTAGTAAACGGTGATAGTATTACAAACTCACTGTATCTTTTTTTGTTTTCAAGAGACTCTAACAACTTGTGTGCTGATTCATCCTCCATTCTTAAAATTGCACAATTCTTTTTTCCAGTAATGATTTTTATTGGATGGCCATTCCTATTGGTTGATTTTCTTTCAATTGTTGTGATGTTTTGAGGATTTCTTATATCTGTGATAACTATCTGCAGGGAAACTCCGTTCTCTAAAATCTCCTTAATGGCAATAGGGTCTAGAATATTCATTCCAAACATTCCAGCTAACCTTGCTTCATTGTATGATAGATTCTGCACGTGTGTTAATCCATCATTAATTATTTTTGGATCTGCTGAAACAACAGGACTGTCCTTTTCTAAATCAATTTTAACATCTAGCTTCTTATGCAGCAAAATTCCCAGGTCAGCAGCTGTTCTGTCAGAACCTCCTCTCTCATAGGTTGTTATAGTTCCATCATTTGTACGACCTATAAAACCCCCAATTGTTATAACTTGGTTTTGATCAAGTAATCTTTCAAGAAATTCAACCTTTTTGTTCGATTCTGATACAAGAAAGTTTGTCGATTCAATATTACTGTCGGTTATTATTGGCCAATTATCCAGACCTACAACTTTTGATTTTATACCATTACTTTGTAAGATGTATTCCATTACATGTGACATTAAAATTTCACCGGAAAATGCTAGAGTTTTAGAACGAACTTCGTCAGTAAATTCCTTCTTTTCCTTAGCTTTTTCTAATTCAGTCCTTACTTTGTCCAAACAGTCATCAATTATAGTTTTACACTTTTCTTGAAATTCTGAACCTACCAACTCCAAAATTTTTTCATATGTTTTTCTTAAAATAATCAAATCAGATATCTCACCATTTTCTGCTCTTTTTCCAAGATCTAATGCAATATCAGTTAATGATCTATGTTTTCCTTCTACATTAGTTAAGGGAGCGGAAAAAACAGCTATCACTTTGGCGTTCTTACTTAGAGAGTTAATCCTCTGAATTATTACTGGTATAGATGTTCCATCTACTCCAATTGTACTACCACCAAATTTTGCGATGACTACCGAATTCATTGTCTGATATGGAAAATTTTAACACTATTATTCGTTAGTTTATTTTCTATCCAATATGCAAATTTCATACTAAATTTGAGTTTGTAAATAATTTCTCAAAGTTTAAATGGTTTTCAGCGAGGACAATTTTTGGGTCCATGGTCTAGCTCGGTTATGACGTCGCCCTTACACGGCGAAAATCCAGGGTTCAAATCCCTGTGGACCCATATTAAAACTCAAATATTTTTTAGGATGGTTACGTTAAGGATCTTAAATTGAGCGAATTATCCATGAACGATAAAATGACGTTAATTCAGTATGCGATTGAAAAATATGAAAAGGAAGAAGAATTGGTTGAAAAACTAAAAAATATTTTATCAGAAAAAGATGTTCAACGTAATCTTGATACTCTCATTGGAACACAGCGTGTGCGTAGAATCGGTCCTGAAATTTTACAAAATAACCAAAGCCATACAGAATTACCAAATTTGCCTGAACACTTGAAACCATTACTAGAAAAAATTTAATTTTAGAAAGCCCTAAAGCCTTCTGGTCTAACCTTTTCTGGGTGTTCTTTTAACCAAGAGATTTTTTCAAGCATCGCATCTTTTTCATGAGGAAAGGTTCCAGCTATATTGTATGCATTAGAGCCATGATTTGCTCTAAATACCATTTTTTCTTTAACGTCAATTTGCTGAACCAAGTCATGTAGTTCAATCAAAGCTTCATCATCATTGATTGGATAAAACGTCTCTCCAAACTTGGTTAGAAATTCTTCTTTTACACCAGTTTCTAAAATCAAAGTTAGTGCACCAAGATAATGCGGTGATGATTCATTAATCACATGTGCAGTTCCATTAACATGATCCTTAGTGTAAGTTTTGCCACCCAATCCTAAAATGATAATACATGATAGTGTAAATCCTGTTTCTATTGCCTTCCTACAAGATCTTATGATGGTTTCCGAGGTAGCACCTTTCGTTATTTTCTTTAAAATAATATCAGAGCCGGTTTCAATACCCAAGTAGAGCATATTAAGACCAGCCATATTCATTTTTTTCAATTCTTCGGGAGTTTTTTTGAGCAAATTCATTGGCATCGCATAACAGGACACTCGTTCTAATTTTAGAAAATTTTTGTAAAGATATTCCAAGATTTGGATCACGTAATCAGTTGATAAATTCAAAGCATCTCCGTCTGCAAGAAAAATCCTAGTTGTGTCTGGAAGTTGTTTTGCCATCAAATCAATTTCTGCTTTTATCTCATCCCATGATCTTTCTGCATACTCCTTGTTTCTGTACATGTCACAAAATGAGCATTGATTAAATGAACAACCTACTGTTACTTGAAAAATCAGCGAGTTTGCTTCAGATGGAGGTCGGTAGACAGGTTCAGCATAATTTAACATCATAATTTAACCTAGTAAAGTTCTAATTTATCATTTTTTCTCTAGGCACAAAAGGAAGGCATTTTCTCGCCAAGTACGAATGAAAATATAGAAAATATCCAAAACTAGCAAGAATATTTTCATACCTTTTCAGCAGATTTTTGTTTCAATCACGAGTAAAGATTTGTTAATGGCATTGGGATTGAACCTTTCATGTATCAAAAATCTATCCTGTACGCATTATTTCTTTCATTGTTAATTAGCATTGCATTAGCTCCTGCGTTTGCGGCACTAGAGTTTGAATCAGGACCGCTGCAGGAAAAAGCATTGGATGAAAGAGAGCAGGAAGATAAACATACTCAAGATATATGGACTTATGCAATAGTTATTGTAATTGTTATTATTATTATCAGATTGGGATTTAGTATTATAAAAAAACGGAGACAGAAAAAACCTTAAGTTTTTCTTACACTGCCGAATGAGACATTCAAGATTTCTTTTCTTACTATTCTAATAACATCATAAATTGTGGTTTTAATTTCCTCAGATGAATTCCCTAATAATCTAACAACTAAACCACAGTCATATGGCAACATACTACAGCCACCATTCACTTCAGCATTATTTTGCAGTGTCAGATTAATTTTCTCTTTAATTTGTAAAATAGAATTGTCTTTTGAAATTATGTAAATAGATGCTAAGACAGTATGGTTTCCAAAGATGCCAAATGTTGTAATTTTTTGCTTTTGTGGTTCTAAAAGAAAATTATCTATAAATTTAATTTTTTTGTTGTCACTGCAAATTGTTTTTAGATAACAAGTATCGTATGAAAAAAATTCGCCCATGGCAGCTCTGCCAGGAGTCAATATTTCAGAATACACAAGAGTTGCAGAATCTTCAATGTTTAATTCAACTTTTTGATAATATCGTGAATTTTGATACGGAATTAATTGATCAGGTATGAATTCTAAATAACAGCCTTTGTTTGCAGTAATATTGATCAGTTGAGTAGCATAGTTTGAATTCATTTTATAGATTCGTGTAGCACCCTGTGTTGTGATATGGCATACAGCTTGATTTGTTAGTGTAATGTCCATTCTATATCTATCTCCTTGTAAAATTCCGCCTGATGGAGACATGATGAACAAATTAGCCATTGTAGGAAGAAATTCATCATAATAAAGTGCCTTTTGGGTGTAAAGTGGAACTTGAGAATATTGATCAGTGATTACAGTTTTATTTTTTTTAGAATTCTTTTCCAGTTTTATCCTCAAGTATCCAACTTTTCCTGTTTTGCCAACATCCAATTGATCTACTTTTTTGTCATATACCAAGAATTCTGAAGGAATATGATCAGGTTCAACAAATTTTAGATCAGTCATTTTACATTCGTGATTATTTTTTTTGGCGGTTGTTCAAACAATACATCTTCTATTATGTGACGAGCTACCGTGTCAACACCATCGTCATTTTTACAGTTAACAAACACGTACGGTTTATTTTTTCTGACAGTTTTTGCATCATGTTCCATTATATCCAAATTAGCATCTACCAGTGGTGCAAGATCAATTTTGTTTATAACCAATAGATCAGATGTCTCAATACCCAATCCTCTTTTTCGTGGATATTTATCACCGCCTGAAACATCAATAATATAAATAAAATAATCAGCCAAGGCAGGACTAAACGTGGTTGTAATATTATCACCCCCACTTTCGATTATAATTAAATCCAAATCACTATGTTCGTTTTCTATCTCTTCAATTACAGACAAATTAATTGATGGATCTTCACGGATTGCAGTATGTGGGCATCCACCAGTAGCAATACCTATTACTAAATTTTCAGGCAGTAAGCCCTGATTAGTAGCCAGATTTTGTCTCATTCTATCTGCGTCTTCCTTAGAAATAACATCATTTGAAATAATACTAATTCGATAACCTTTCTTTGCTAAAATAGGTACGACTCTTTCAATCAACATACTTTTTCCACATCCTACTGGTCCACCAATACCAATACGCGGGATTCTTTTTTTCATATCAGCAAAGACTGATTTTATGTAATAAACATTTTAGCAAATGTCTGCTCATGTTCTATTTGTATAACATCATATTCAGGTGCAAATTGCCACATCTCATCCAATGATTTTGAGATGTATTTGTTACAAGTTTCTGCAATAACGGGTTTTAATTGATGGAGTATCTTTTGACTTTGAATGTGTTCGATCATGCCTAATCTTAGTGCTGCACCAACCATGCTTACGGAAAATCCATAAAGAAAATGTAATACCGCTTTTTGTTTTTCAATCCCTAATGCATTAGATACAACACCTATAACTACAGCATGCGTTCCAGCCGTTTCGGAATTTTTTACCGCCTCATAATACTCATTTAATACGTCATTGTTAACAAAAGAATTAACACATTTTATCATCTGTGTTCCAGATCTACATGTTGCATCGCGTAACTCCTTAACAAGTTTCATCGCAAATAACAATTTATCACATGTAACTATACTCTCAACATCTTTTGCTGCAGCAAAATCATAAGCATTAGCAAGTGCTACACAATCAGCAGGTCCAATTTGTTGTACAATGTTGGTCTGTATTAATTCATGAAGTTCGTCAATTGATGCTATTCGTTTTTCAGAAAATAATGTTTCCAGACCATTAGACATTGTATAAAGTCCTGTAGGAAAAAACGAGTCAGAGATCTGCATCAGACTTAAATCGCTAAAGTCAGTGTTCATGTACATCCATACTAACATGTGGAATAAAGCGTTGTTCCTCTATTGACAAATCAATTTTATCAATTACTTCATGGAATAGTCTTTCAAACAATTCCATTTCTGAATCATCATGAATTGGAAATGAAATACATTCATTTTTGATTGAAATTGGTCTGTGTCTATTTCCTATAATATGTCCGATTAAAAGAAACAGAGCTTTATCATTCTCTCTAAATTTTACTGTAAGTATTTTTTCTGGCAATTGTTCTATTAGAATAGTTTCAGTAGATTCTGAAATAACATCACCATGCTGTAGTTTAGTCCCTAAGTCAAGTGCTAAGGCTATATCAAATCCATCATCGGTTTTTTTTCTCAAACGTGATTTTTCCATCTCAGTTCTAGACAGTATTAGGCGCCTGAATTTTCCCTGTTGTTTTGCATCTTCAATCTTTTTTGCCAATTTACTATCTTTGTAGATATTTCCCAAAACAGTGTTAACAATTAACATGGATCACTTTACAGAACTATCAAATTATATTTTTTGTTTGTAATTTAACATAAATACCAGATAACGGAAATTTACACATGAATCTTACCCCGAGGGAGATTGATAAATTACATATTTCTATGGCTGCTGAAGTTGCAAGAAAAAGAAAAGCCAGAGGTTTAAAGTTAAACCATCCTGAAGCTGTAGCACTTATTGCTGATCATATTTTAGAGGGCGCTCGTGACGGAAAATCAGTTTCTGATTTGATGAGCTCTGGGAAAAAAGTCTTAACAAATGATGATGTTCTTTCTGGCGTGGTAGATATTATTCATACAATTCAAGTTGAAGCAACGTTTGAGGATGGTACAAAACTGGTCACGGTTCATGACCCGATTGTGTGATAATTATGATACCAGGAGAATATTTTCCCACAAATGAACCGATATTAGCAAACGAAGGACAAAATACTGTAGAAATTAGTGTTGCAAATACAGGCGATAGGCCAATACAAGTTGGGTCACACACACATTTTTTTGAAGTAAACAAGTTTCTTGAATTTGAGAGAGAAAAAGCATACGGCTTCCATCTGAACATTCCTGCTGGCACATCAGTCAGATTTGAACCTGGTGAATCAAAAAATATTCAACTAACTGAATACACTGGAAAAAGAATTGTTTATGGATTTAGTGGACTCGTAAGTGGTTCACTTGAAAAAAATAAGGAAGTTGCCTTGAAAAAAGCAGCAGAACAAGGATTCAAGAATAGCGTTAAAAAAGGTGATGGATAAAATGGTTCTTGAAATTGCAAGAAAACGATACGTTGAACTTTTCGGTCCAACAGTTGGTGATAAAGTACGTCTTGCTGACACTGATTTGATCATAGAAATAGAAAAAGATCTTCTCAAGTATGGCGATGAGCTTGTTTTTGGTGGCGGAAAAAGTGCACGTGATGGACTCGGTCAAGCAAGTGGTGTCATGCGCGAAGAATCTGCTGATTTAGTAATTACGAATGCAATAGTTTTAGATCCTGTCTTAGGTATAATCAAGGCAGACATTGGAATAAAAGATGGAAAGATCTTGGGGGTCGGTAACGCGGGAAATCCAAATGTGATGGATGGTGTTGACATTGTTGTTTCTTCAAATACAGAAATAATTTCTGGCGAACATACAATTTGCACGCCTGGTACTATTGACAGCCATATTCATTTTATATCCCCTCAGCAGGCGATTGATGCAATTTGTAATGGGGTTACAACCATGATTGGAGGTGGTACTGGTCCTGCTGATGGTACAAACGCCACAACGTGCACACCTGGAGAGTGGAATATACACAAAATGATTGAGGCTGTAGAAGAATATCCATTGAACTTTGGATTCTTGTGCAAAGGAAATGATTCCAGAGAAGAGGCATTGCTGGAACAGGTTAAGGCTGGGGCGTGTGGCTTGAAACTTCATGAGGACTGGGGAACAACTCCTGCAACAATAAATTCCGCACTAAATGTTGCTGACAAGACTGATACACAAGTTGCAATTCATACGGATACACTAAACGAGTGTGGTTATGTTGACGATACCATCAATGCAATCGCTGGAAGAGCCATTCACACATATCATACGGAAGGTGCTGGTGGTGGGCATGCACCAGACATTATGAAGATAGCAGGAGAAGCAAATATCCTACCATCATCGACAAATCCCACAAGACCATATACAGTAAATACACTTCAGGAACATCTTGATATGATGATGGTCTGTCATCATCTTAATCCGTCAGTTCCAGAGGACGTGTCTTTTGCCGAATCAAGAATACGTGCTGAAACAATTGCTGCCGAAGATGTCTTGCATGATATAGGAGCCATCAGTATGATGTCATCTGATAGCCAGGCAATGGGCAGGGTAGGCGAAGTTACTACTAGAAACTGGCAAACCGCCGATAAAATGAAGAAAATGAAGGGAAGTCTGCCCGAAGAAACTGGAGAAAATGACAACCTCAGAGTAAAACGGTATATTGCAAAAATCACTATCAACCCTGCCATTACTCATGGAATTTCTACCTATGTTGGTTCACTTGAGCCTGGTAAAATTGCTGACATTGTTGTATGGACACCACAGTTCTTTGGAATCAAGCCAAAGTTGATAATCAAAGGAGGATTCATTGCGTATGCATTGATGGGAGATCCAAATGCGTCGATTCCAACGACAGAGCCAGTTTATTACCGTCCAATGTTTGGCGCACTTGGAAAAGCAAAGCAAACAACATCAGTTACATTTACCTCACAGCTTGCGTTGGATAATAAATTAGAAGAGAAACTGAAAATCCAGAAAAGACTTGTTCCTGTAAAAAACTGCCGAAAAATTGGAAAGAAGGATATGATGTATAATGATGCAACCCCTAAGATAGAGGTTGATCCCGAGACATATCAGGTAAAAGTTGACGGTGAAATTGCTACGGTTGATCCTGCAGAAAAGCTGTCTCTTGCGAGACTTTATTGTTTGTACTAAGCCCCAGCAATCAAGCGCCTATTACGCAGCGTACGTCTCAATAGCATAAAGCCGGCTGCTGTTGTAAATGCGCCAAATAAAAGATTAACCAAATTCATTTCGCCTGATGATGTTCCGACTAGTGTAAACACCATTCCTAGAACCATCATCAATGCACCCAAGCCAGCAAACATCATCATTGAAACAGGCATCTTTCCAGGAGCCTCACCCTTGTTTTTGTCTGGGAGTACGCCGCTTATTGCAGTCCTATAGCATACGCCACAAAAACGCCTTTCTTTGCTTCCCTGCCATGCAGGTTTTAAAAAATAAAATTCAGTCCTGCACAAGTCGCAAGGATTCATTGGTATTGTCACTCTGCCATGCTTTTCCCAGTCTTCACCAACCCTCATCATACAGGACTTGCAATAATAACCGCCAATCCTCCACATTTTATTGAATCTGTATTTCTTAAGACCTAATGCCTCACCGCAACCGTTACACGAAGCCATGATTAAAAATCGGATAATCTAGTTTATAATCTTACTAGTGATTACTCAGCCTTTTTACCGCCACTGGCGACTTTGGCGAATCCGCCTCTTGCCTCGTATATTGGTATGCAGATGATGCAGAATGCTGCAATTGATACCCAAACTATTGCGATGCCGACCCAGAATCCATAGAAGCCGATGTCAAAGACATAGCCAGAGAAGTATAATGGTAAAGGCCAAACTACTACACAGATTATAGTCAAAATACCACCGCCCTTAAGGCTGAACTTGTATGCCTTCTTTAGTGTCTCTTCATCCTGAGCGGCTTGGGCAATTTCTGATTTAACCTGATCAGACATGTCACTCTCAACAATTTTCATGTGCGGATTCATTAGATTCCAATCATATTTCTTGTTCTGAGCCAAACTGATTACTACACAGATTAATCCAGATGATAAGATTGCTACAACGTTACCATATAACATTGGGAATGCGCCACCAAGAGAAGCAATATCAACTACACCGTTTGCTTCTGATGCTGCAACGCTTGTCCAGGTGAGTAATGCTAACATTACACCGATAAGTGCACCTGCTACTGCACCTGCACGAGAAGTTTTGCTCCAAGTAATTGTTAATGCAATTGGAATAACAGCAGAGCCAATCAATATGCCCATTGCCAAGTATACGAATCCTAAGCTTAATCCCATGCCAAGTAAGATTCCAGCTAGCGCACCCATGCCAAGCCCAAATATTACAATCACCGTACGTGAAACCTTCAATAGTTGCTTTCCGGTAGCTTCTGGGTTCTTGTATGTTCTGTATACATCATAAGTAATCAAAGATGATACTGCGATTAGCTCAGCAGAGCCTGCTGAAGTTACTGCCATGAATAACATAACCAAAACCATGATTGCGCCAACTTCGCCCATCATTACTGATGCGGCTGCTGGAACAGTAAGTCCGAGCTGCACCTGCTCTGGCGTAAGCGATACGCCCAGCGCCACGGCAGTCAAGCCCATAGTTGTTGCAAGTGTAAATGGAATAGAGAACCAACACATTCCTCCTAGCAAGAATCCTCTTACAGTGGCGCTTGGCTGTGCAGCAATTGCACGTTGCCAGTAAGCCTGGTCTACAAAGACAGTTCCAAAGTTTCCTACAATATTGATAACACCAAAAATTAACCCTCCCGCAGAAGCCATTGTTAGATATGCACCCATAGCATTACCATATGTGCTTGGATCACCTTCAACTACACCATCTGCTGAGAATGTTGGGTTCATAACTGGAGTCAAGTCAGCTGCTGCTGCAAGTTTTTCATACATTCCATCAATACCGCCAGTAACTGGGCTGATGAAGAATACCATAGCAACGAAAGTGAGTATTACAGTGTAAATAATTACAGTATGCATATAATCTGCTACAAATGTGGCCTTTAGACCGCCTACGAGTGTGTAAACCATGACGCCTACAGGAATCAAAAATGCTGCAATTGTGATGTCCATTCCTGTTAGACCGTTTACAACTGCTGCGCCTCCAAGTAGAAGCATTCCAGTTACAATCATGTTACATGTTAATGCAAAACCTAAGAAAATTTTGTGAGTACCATTACCAAATCTTGCTCTGATAATTTCTAAGAAAGTGTGAGCGTTTGGTGCCTTTCGTTTTAGCTCAATTGCTAAAATTCCGAATAAAAGAACCTGAATTGTTGCTCCAGATGCATACCAAAATGGTCCGCTTATACCGTAAAGATACGCCACCGTCGAAGATTGAAGCAGTGTCGCAGCCCATGTCCAGGCAGATACGATTGCTGCCGCAGTTAAACCTGTCTTAATAATTCTGCCAGCAGTGTTAAACCATTCTGAGTTTTGAACGTGACCAAGATATTTTTCCTCAAACTTAATTTCGGCTGAAATTACACCTGCAAATATCGCACCGAGTCCTACAACGATAAACCAGCCAATTGACTCATCTAAAACCTCACCGAGCCTAAATTCACCAACGCCAGCAGATGTACCGCCAGCGGCTGCAGCGTCAGGCATTAATGCAAATATCAGTGATACTAAAAATAAACTACCGAGTACTAATACTGGTTTCCTTTTCAACAGGATCACCAACAAAATGCGTGTATTTAACTCTAATGCCAACAAAGAATTTATTAACTACAACTTGGAGGATCTCTTCAAAAAAAAAAAAATTGTGGCACCTGAAAGCGATCAGGTTTTTATTGTTAAATTTATCTCCAAAATCTTTTGGATTTTTTTTTAGATTCATCTCCGAAACCTTTTGGATTTTTTTTCCTTAGTTTCCAAAATCTAAATGCAACAAAACCAGCTATCAGTAATATTATCGAAAGTAAAATGGGACTGAATGTATGGTCGTTCATAATGCAGCCTATGATCTCATCATTAATGCTGTAATAATCAAGCAAAACACCATCAGTAGTTAAATCAGCTTCCTTTTCTCTTAGATATCGAATCCTCTCTAGGATTAGATTCTGTATGTTTTCAAGTTCTTGCCTATCATTGGGGCCACATTCATACATGAATTACAAATGTCTCAATAGGGCATATCTTTTTCTAGATTGCCAAACGGTTAAGGTGTTATCGTAATTTCACCGAAAAACTCAGTTTGAGCTACATAAATTCCAATTAATGATAATATTACTATTGCAATGCCCATTATCACTCTGTCATTCATAAAATATCGATAAATCTAGTAATGTAAAAATCATTGCCATCGCTTCAGTCAAGTTTTAAAATAGCTATTTTTTAGAGCTTGCATGAAGTTTGAGGTTAATGATATGAAGGTCCTAGCCGCTATTGCGGGAGGGAATAGAACATTCAAAAATATAAGACAAACAAGCAATTTGGATAAAAAAGAGGTAGAAACCATTTTAGGGTTTCTAGAGCAAAGTCAGCTCATTGGAGCTGACATTGGTAAAGGTTTTTTGGGTGACAAAAAATATTTTTTCTTCATAACTGATGCAGGTGGCAACAAGGTTGATGAATATATCAAAGAACTGAAAGATAAGTGGAATGAGATTCTCGCAATGGTAACTGCTGGTGAAAGGGGACAACTTGATGAGTATATGAAACAAAACAAATTTCTTGTAAACATGATGTTATATTTCAAAATTGTCAATTTGCCTGCGTTGAGTAGACTAAACCTCCGATTTCTTATTGAAGGAAAACATCTTTGCTATAAATGCAAAAAGGAACTAACAAGATTCAGCCAGAAATTCTCAGTTTCAGATTGTAGGAAACGTGGATTGAAAATGCCAAAAGGATTAACAACACATGATGATCTGTGTGCAAATTGTTTTGATGGATTACCAGTACGCTAGCCCTAAAACTTGTCAAGTTCTAATTTATGATTTTTCTAATGCATAAAAAGAAAGTAGTTTCCAGTAAAGCATGAAAGATATTTACAAACAATATCTGAAACTAAACAGGAATATTTTCATAGCATTTGCGGTGGACTTTGTAGTTTCAGCTATAGTAGCGCAGATGCTTATAGAACAGGAACATTATCTTAACTCAACTATTACACTTTTAGCTGATCATGGGACATTTTTGTCAATACTTGGTTTTTTGCTATATTTGGATAATCGGAACAAATATCGACTAAATTCAGGAACAAATTGGCCACTTCTAAAGAAAGATTTAGTAAAAATTATTGCGTCACTGGGCATTGCAGAAATAATTTACACAGTAGTTAGATGGGGATTTCAATATTATTTTCTAACAGTTGACTATGAGCCATATTTAGCATCAATAATAGGTCAGATTATTGCCGTATCTATTTACATGGTTATTATCAATTTTCTTGTAAAAATCACAAAGTGGTATAAGAATGACTAACTTTATTATAGAAAATTAGTTGGTGAATTCATCATAATGTCAGAATCAGTATTTCTTTCTCCCAAATCTATAGCAGTGGTAGGAGCATCTGACAAACAAGGTAGCGTTGGTCGCGCAATTACATCTAATATTATGAACGGTTACAAGGGAACAGTCTATCCGATTAGTCCAACTAGAGAAACAGTCTTCGATCAAAAAGCGTACAAAAGTGTCCTGGATGTTCCTGATCCCATTGACCTTGCGGTTGTGATCACAAAGAACACGGTAGTTCCAATAGTTCTCGAGGAATGCGGAAAAAAGGGGATAAAGGGTGCTATCGTAATTACTGCAGGATTCAAGGAAGTAGATGAAGAAGGGAAAAAACTAGAGCAAAAACTGAAAGATATTGCCACCAAGTATGGTGTAAAAGTTATTGGTCCAAATTGTCTTGGCGTAATGAATTTAGAGCCGAAAACTATGATGAATTCTACTTTTCTAAAGATAACACCAAAGTCTGGTGAAATTGCTCTAGTGTCACAAAGTGGAGCAATTTGTGCTGCACTTGCAGAAGATGCAAGTGCACAAGGAATTGGGTTTTCTGCTGTTGTTAGTATGGGAAACAAGGCAGATATGACAGAGATTGACATATTGAAAATGCTAGCTGATCACGAACAAACTAAGGTAATTGTGATGTATCTTGAAGATATGGGCAATGGTCAAGAGTTTCTTAAAGTTTGTAAACAAATTACTAAAAACAACGAAATTAAAAAACCAGTCCTAGTCTTGAAGTCAGGTAGAAGTCCCGAAGGTGCCAAGGCGGCAATGTCACATACAGGTGCACTGATGGGTTCGGACGAAATCTATGATGCAGTACTCAAACAGTCAGGTGCCATTAGGGTTGACACTATGGAGGAACTTTTCGATTATGCAACTGCATTTTCCAAACAGCCTCTTCCTACGGAAGGTGATCTTGTAATTGTTTCAAATGCTGGTGGACCGGCAATTATTTCAACTGATTCATGTTCAAAACTTGGAATTAAAATGGCAAAGATTGAAGAGATTAGACCAAAAATAGATGCGGTTATCCCACCTTGGGGCAGTTCAAGAAATCCAGTTGACATAGTGGGTGATGCAGACTTTAACAGATTTGAAAATGTTTTGAACGAAGTTCTTGCGCACAAGAATGTTGGTTCTGTAATCACAATGTGTACGCCTTCTGCAACATTAGATTATGACAAGCTTGCAGAAGTAATTGTAAAAATGTCAAAAAAATATAAGAAAACAATGCTTGCAAGCCTAATGGGTTTAGATGAAGGAATAACAAATAGAGAAATTTTGGCAAATGGCGATGTTCCATATTACACGTACGCAGAAGGCTCAATTCGCACGCTCAAGGCAATGCTTCGATTCGCAGAATGGATAAAAACTCCGGAAGGAAACATAACAAAATTTGAAGCTGACCGAGAAAAAGTCAAGAAAATATTTGATAAAGTGAAACAAGAGGGGAGAACCAACCTTCTTGAAGATGAAGGTCTTGAAATTTTGAACACATATGGATTTCCACTTCCAAAAAATATTCTTGCAAAGACAGAAAATGAGGCAATTGAGGCCGCAAATAAAATTGGATATTCTGTAGTCATGAAGATTGCTTCACCTCAAATCGTTCACAAATCAGATGCTGGCGGTGTTAAAGTTAATCTGACAAATGATGAGGAAGTTCGTAGCGCCTTCAAAGAAATTGTTGAAAATGCCAAAAAATATGATAGCAACGCCGAAATCAAGGGAGTCTTGATTGTTGAGATGGTCAGGGGTGGCAAAGAGATGATCATAGGCTCCAAGCTTGAGCCTGGATTTGGTCCAGTTCTTATGCTCGGCAT